>JAAUYI010022201.1_pt1 | contig 10221 bp, 8 predicted proteins | sample 7278041 | NCBI WGS metagenome assembly JAAUYI01 (sample SAMN14350216, study PRJNA611818) | marine sediment metagenome | isolation source: surface marine sediment (0.6m) | place: French Polynesia: Moorea | collected 2018-08
ATCCGGATATGCGTTTCTTTTAGATGAAACCTACAAGGTCGTTGCACATCAGGATGATAACTATGTTCAAAAACAAGAGGTCTTTGAAGATAATCCCTTAATCCGAGAATATAACCGGGGTGCGAGAGGCCTGATCTATTTCGAAAACGCTGAAGGCGTTCCCTCGGTCGGTGTCGTCACGCAGACAGATCAAGGGTGGCTGCTTGCCATTCAGCAAAAAGAGAGTGAGGCGTTTTCCATTCTTAGAAAAGAGAGACAGTTTGCCTTTATTCTTCTAACGGTATCCATTTTATTGGTCGCAATCATTGCTTGGCTTTCCGGGCGTGCCATTACAATACCCATAAAGAAGATAACGTTGGCAGCTGACAGAATTAGCGTGGGGGAATTTGACGTGGCCTTAGATACGAGTAAAAAGGATGAGATCGGAGAACTAGCAACCTCAGTTATCAGAATGAAAGAGTGCATCAGACTATCTTTAAATCGACTTCAGAACCGTCGCGTCTCTCGTCCGCAACAAAGATGACCTGCACAACCATCAGCAATTATTTGCTATCGGCACTTACCAATTCGATGTAGATCCTGACCCAAACGGTAAATTAGATTCCAACATCAAAGGAGGCGTTTGTGAAACCGAGAAAAATGAATTGTAAACGTTTTATCTCTGTACTGGCGATTCCATTAATTTTGGCATTACTTCCACTAAATGCAACCGCAGAACCACTGATCATAAAAGTATCGCACCAATTCGCAACAGAGGATGTCCGCGACAGAATGGCTCGGGTTTTTGGTGAGATGGTTACGGAAAAAACAGATGGAGAAATTAAGTTCAGATTTTACCCTGCCCAATCTCTTTTCAAGGCCAAAGATCAGTGGGACGCCATGCGCAACGGGGCTCTGGACATGGCGTTGTTTCCCTTAGATTATGCTTCAGGAAAGGTACCGCAACTATCCATTACGCTAATGCCCTGTTCAGTGACCAATATCACTCAAGGTATGACCTGGCGTCATAAGCCTATCGGTCAGAAAATTGATGCATTACTGGAAGAGAACGGTGTCAAAAACCTTGTATGGGCTTGGTTTGATGGTGGAATGGCAAGTTCGAAAAAACAGATTGTTATGCCGGACGATGTCAAAGGGCTAAAGATGAGAGCAGCAGGTAAACGGTTTGAATTTATGCTACAGCAGGCTGGTGCTTCAATCACAAGCATGCCCTCGTCAGAACTTTATCATGCCCTGGCAACAGGCGTTTTAGATAGCTGCTTGACCTCCTCCGCCTCCTTTGTATCCTACAAACTTTTTGAGCAGCTTGAATATATCAACGCCTCCCGTGATTTTTCTACCTGGTATATGGCTGAGAATCTATTGATGTCCATGAAAACATGGCAACGACTTACCCCTGAGCAGCAGGACATTTTCATAGAAACGGCAGAATGGATGCATGAAAATTGGATTATACCCAATTTCAGCACCTTGGTTGAAACCATGATAGAAGAATATGAGAAAGCTGGTGTGAAGATTCACTACATGACTGAAGAAGAATTTGACGCCTGGCTTGCATTTGCGAAGAAGACAGCTTGGAAGGATTTTGCCGAAAATGTCGAAGGGGGTCAGGAACTCCTCGAACTCGCAGAGCAAGCAATGGAATAAACGGAAATAACAATCTACTTGCTCATCAGCAAAATCTCCCCTTGAAAATGGAATCCCGACGAAGTGGTGTTAATATTCCGGTGATAGATGAGGCCGTTGGATGAAAGCATTTCCTCAATGTGGCCGGTTAAGTATCGAGGCTCGTAGCAAAGCAAGCGGGGCTATCGGCAAATGCCTCGCTTGCCGCACAGCAGGATGTAGATGCAGAAATAGATTCAAAATGCCATCGTCTTTTTATCGCAGCCGCGGAGTCGGCCGACACCGGTATTTACGGTCGAACACAATGATCATTAAACCACTTTACCTTGCCTCATTGAAAAAAAAATAGGGCCATTTTTTGTTACGCCACCAGGAGAAGAAAAAGATTCGATTCTATCCAGCTTGATCTGTTTTCAATCAATCCCAAGGATCGGGTCGAATAAGACACTACGATCCAATATTCTTAGGATGGGTATTTCTGACCTTTCATCCGCAGCAGGCAAAGAAAAGTATGCGATGAACTCCGCGATAAACTGATGATTTTGCGTGAATTTTAGGGATCATTATGAATGCGATTATAGATAGTTATACAGGCTTTATCAATATAGTCAATCGAGTTACAGGTGCGATTGCCGCGCTAGCACTAGTCTCTGCGGCAGTTATCGTTACTGAAGGAATCATTGTCCGAAAATTATTGGGTGTCTCTGCCATTTGGCAAATTGAAGCCTCTGTTATTCTGCTGATCTATGCAACCTTTGTGGGGGCCGCGCATGCTCAGATGAATGAAAAACATCTCAATGTAGATCTACTCATTGATTATCTGGACACAAAAACAAAAGAGATTGTGCTGCTGATTGTGTCTATATTTTCCTGTATTATTTGTGCCGTTTTAGCATGGTATGCCTGGCCCATGTGGCTTGAATCATTCTTGCGAAACGATCATTCCGAATCCCTTTGGGCCCCACCTCTTTGGATCCCCTATTTTTTTATTCCCTTGGGGATGTCCATATTGTTCCTTCAATATATCGCCCACATATTAAAAAAAATTTCTGATATCACCCATAAGAGTGCATCCGGTGAAGGAGAGAACGCTTTGATTCAAACGTCTCAGAATGAATGATTCACCAAAACCATATTTCTATTTTAACGGAAGAATTGAAAGATATCTCCAATGAATGAATACATCCTGGCTATTCTGCTTTTCAGTAGTGCGTTGATAATTCTTCTTTCAGGCATTCCCATATGGGCCGGTTTAACCGGAGTTTCTCTTATTTTCATCTTAATTTTCTCGCCCCATCTGCTAACCACAGTACCATTTGTCATGTATGGTAGTATGGACAATTTTGCGCTGTTGGCCATCCCATTGTTTATATTGCTGAGTACACCCATTGCAGCAACCAACGCCAGCCGGGATCTGTATGAAACCCTGCATAAATGGCTTCATAAAATTCCAGGCGGCCTTGGAATCGCTAATATGATCGGTTGCGGTATTTTTGCGGCATTGTGCGGTTCCAGCCCTGCCACGGCTGCAGCCATTGGCGGCGTGGGAATCCCGGAGATGAGAAAAAGGGGCTATTCACCAGCCGTCAGCACTGGATTAATTGTCCACGCCGGAACATTTGGAATTCTGATCCCGCCCAGTTTAACCATGATTTTATATGGAGTCGCTACGGAAACTTCGATTGGCAAATGCTTCATCGCCGGTATTATACCAGGACTTTTAGAAATATTTCTCAGCTGCCTCTGGTTGGTCATCATTATTTCCTACCGCAAGATCGTACCTAGCAAGAAAACTTCCCTTTACTATATCAAAGATACCCAAATCGATTCATTTTCATGGCAGGACAGAATCCAATCCCTGACCAAAGTTCTGCCGTTTATATTGATCATTATTGGCATCATGACCTCACTTTATGGGGGATGGGCAACCCCCAGCGAAGCCGCTGGCCTGGGAGCGGTGTTATCCCTTCTATTCGTGATGACCATTTACAAAGTCTATCAGCCTAGTCAACTGTGGGCTATTTTCAAAAAAGCGCTGGATGAAAGTTCCATGATCCTGATGATCATGGCGGCCGCCTTACTTTTTGCGTACGTATCTTCCGACCTATACGCCACCCAGACGTTGGGAGAACTCATCTTAAGCCTGCCGGTGGGAAAATGGGGCATCATTCTGTTTATCAATATATTTCTGATCATTCTTGGCTGTTTTATCCCACCAGCGGCCGTTATTCTGATGATTGCCCCCTTGCTTATTCCGATCATCAAGCAACTGGGACTTGATCCGGTCTGGTTCGCCGTTGTGATGACGGTAAACTTAGAAATTGGTCTGGTGACGCCACCGGTGGGTCTCAATTTGTATATTGTCAAAAACATTGCACCAGATGTCCCCATGTCACATGTACTGATGGGGGCCCTACCCTTTCTTATCATCGAAGTTATTGTCATTGTATCACTATGCATCTGGCCTGAACTGGCCCTTTGGCTGCCGAATAAAATGATTGGATAGATCTAAGGAGTCCTTACCACCATGCTGGAAATAACCTTACAGCGCAAGCTGAAAGAAAGCATTACAACCCATTGCCAAAAAACAAGCCTCAAATTCTATCACGGCGATCGACAGCAGGCGGCGATCTCATTTAAGGATCTGGATCTGGATTCCAATCGCGCCGCACATCTATTCCTGGGCATGGGGATCGGTCAAGGAGACCGCATCATTGTCTGTCTACCAAAAAGCATCACCAGCGTCATCGCCTATCTGGCAGCACTCAAACTGACGGCAGTTATGGTTCCCCTCAATCCTGGGTTTAAAAAAGGGGAACTGAGCTACCTCATTCATGATGCCCAGGCCAAATTGGCGCTGGTGGGTCCCAGTCAGAATCGGCTCTTTCGGCAGATCGATCCAGCGCTGCCTACCATTGAGATCGATCCTGACGTTGCCTACCGTAAAACGGCACTGTTTGGATCAGATAGGAGCGATGATCCAGGTATCATCGCAGGCCCCGAAGATCCGGCCATGATTATCTATACCTCTGGTACGACTGGAGATCCTAAGGGTGCGGTGCTGACCCAATATAATTTGGTCCGAGATGCATTGAATGTGATTAACATTTGGAAAATCACTGCTGCCGATGTACTTTGCCATGCCCTACCCCTTTTCCACATCCACGGTCTCTGCTTTGCACTAACCACAGCACTGCTGGCCGGGGCCGAAACAGTTATGTTGGATCGCTTTTGCGCCTCAGCCGTGATCACCCATCTTTCTCGTACCGGCGAACCACCGGTCTGTTCCATTTTTATGGCCGTTCCATCCATGTACCGAGCCCTGTTAAATAGTAGCGGGATCGGTCGCTGCAAGTTCGATCATTTGCGATTGATAACATCGGGATCGGCCCCTTTGTTACCCCAAGATTTTAGGCGGATTACCAAAGCATTTGGTCAGGAGCCGGTGGAACGCGAGGGAATGACCGAGACGGGTATGAATTTCTCCAACCCCATTGATGGAATAAAGAAACCGGGTTCAATCGGACAGCCCCTGCCTGGTCTGGAGGTAAAAATTGTCAATCCCCAGACCTTGCAAACGCTCATGACAGGGGCAACGGGTGAGATCTGGTTAAAAAGCCCCTCGATCATTCGCAGCTATTGGCGAAAACCAGAAGATACCACTATAGCATTTGCAGGTGGTTGGTTTAAAACCGGAGATCTAGGCTATGTGGATGAAGAGGGATACTATCACATTACTGATCGCATCAAACATATCATCATCTCGGGAGGAGAAAATGTCTCGCCAAAGGAGGTTGAAGCCATTATCAACCGTATGGAAGCGATCTCAGAATCATCAGTGGTGGGAATTTCGGATGAAAAGTGGGGGGAACGGGTGGTTGCGGCGATTGTTCTCCATTTAGATGCGACCCTCACTAATGATGAGATCATGGCTCACTGCAGGCACTATCTACACCCATGGAAATGTCCTAAGGAGGTGGTTATCATCGATCAACTACCCCGTAATTCAATGGGCAAAGTGTTGAAAGAGGAGGTCAAGTTGCTTTTCCAGCAATGACGCTCTCAGATATTTACCCTATAGTTGCATAAAAAAGATGGCAAGAAGCCGACGGAACCTTATGAGCATTGAATCCATGCTACAATTAGATCAAGTTCGAGGAATTTACCCACGGTGCCCTGTAGGATGTTATCTATTTCATGCCATCTTTTCTACCCATCAGACTTTAGCAAGGATAGGGTTTACTTTTGCCGCTTGAATGAACCCTGCCGCAAAAAGTAGCGGACCTGACGGATCACTTCGGCCCTATTCATGATAAAGGTATGGGAGTAAGGTAGGACTAAAAAATCTCTCATGCCGTCGACCTTGGCCCGTTGAACCGATACCTTCCCATCATTTTCGCCAGGGAAGTATTTGGTTAACCAGGCATCAAAAAGGGAGGGCTTATTTCCAGTGATAATCCCCAAGGGAAAATCCACCGGCCCAAGCCGGGCGGCAATACCATTCGGTCCGGTACCCAACTGCTGTCCTGCCGGCCCGTTGTACCATTTGAAAAGAAAACTGTCCCTCAACGCATCCACCACCTCGCTGCCCTGATTGGGCGGGCTGAGCATCACCACCCGTCCCAGCCGGTTGATGGTGTGTTTCGACAAATAGTAGCGCAGAATGATCCCCCCCATGGAGTGGGTCACAAAATGTATGGAAGTACAGCCGTGGCTGCGGCAAAGATCGACGGCTTCTGGTACGGCGACCATGGCCAATGCTTCGATGGTCTGGCGAGCTGAATCATAATCGATGGGCACGGTACGGTACCCTGCATCGGTGAGAACCTCCTCCAAATGGCGCATGGAACCAGAACTTCGCCGCAGCCCATGCAACAGCACGACACACGGCCGATCGATTTGTGTATCTTCATGCGTATCTTCAGCCAAACTACTCCATTGAGGACAGGCAGCCAACAAAAGCAGAAGCGGAAGTAAAAAGTGCATCAGTTAACCCTATTGTTGCAAAAGTCTGATGGGTAGAAAAGATGGCATAAAACAGATACCATCCTACAGGGCACCGAGGGTAAATTCCAGGAACTTGATCTAATTGTATCATCGATTCAATCCGCATAAGGTTCCGTAGGCTGCTTGCCATCTTTTTCATGCAACTATAGGGCTAATGGTTCAGGTTATTGAAAAATCGATGGCGGTCCAAATGCAAGGCGTAAAATTCAGACCAGTTGCGCCCTAAAATCTTAGCAATCGCTTTGGGTGGATATCCATATCGATGCAGGAGCGCTGCTACCTGCTTAAATTGAGTATCATAGGAGAATCCGCTATCCTCGTCTTCGGAGCCATGATGACCCGATGACAGCGCGACTTGATCCGGTCCATACTGCTGAACTAGCCAATCAAGATGGCGAAATATCTCCTGGGCACCCACCTTGCAATCGCTAGAAAGAAGCTGCGAGTTAAACGTCACTCCGATAATGCCTCCCCGCTCAATAATGATACGCACCTGTTCGTCAGATAGATTCCTTGGAATATTGCAAAAGCGTCGCAGACCGCTGTGGGAAACGATCAACGCACCAGCGAAGCATCGGACGACCTGGTCAAAACTGGGATCGGAAAGTTGGGCTACATCAAGGATAAATCCGCTTTCCGAAAGATTGCGGACCAGACGTTGCCCTTTGGGACTTAAACCTTTTGGATTGGAAATGCCATATCCATCACAGATGCGATTGGTCCCATTATGGGTGAGCCCAATAACACGGAATCCTTGGTGCCATATATTCAGAGGATCCCATTCCATCATGACATCCGCATTTTCCAGCAATTGAATGACTGCCGGTGATCCGCAGTTATCCATCACTTGTGTTAGATGTTTAGCTGAACTTAATACTGGCAGAATATCTAGGAGCTGCTGGGCATCGGCGATTAAATTGGCTAAAAAACGACTCGAGGTACCCGGCCCGTTATGGCGATCCGGGCAGTGAAACGCTGAGACCATAATTCTAATATATCCATGGATTAATTGCTCCGGTCCACAGGTTTGCTTAGGATTGTCCCTCAAAGACTGCTTTGTAAAATGTGATCGAAGCAGAGAGATCAAATTGATATACCCATCAACCACTGGAATCACCCTACACCTCCTTGTCGCTGATATCAGTGGTAAAAAAATGGAAGAATGGAACTGAGTTTTGCCGTAAAATACTGTTACTAACCTAAACAGGGGCGGCAGAGTATGCACAGGTGCCAGATGGAATGGCGGGAACACAAAAGATATGATCTTCCTATCGGTTAACTTATCCTATATATAAGTAAAAATCAATGCGTGGGCCCACCATTTTTGCTTGGCATTGATTCTGCGGAACCTATTTTGGCCTCCCTGCAGTTTGAAGCATTACCACAACGATTTGCTTTTGCATTGCATTCACCATATATGCTATGGATATTCAGTAAGATAAATCAAAATAACATCAACCAGAAACCATTAAAGATGTTAGCACTTCTCTTAAACCCGGCCAACTTACCCTTTACCATAGCACTGGCTGTCATGGTTCTGATGGCGATGCTGGAACTGTTTTCGGCACTGTTGGGCAGCGGTTTGTTTTCATTTCTGGATCCCCTGGTTGCTGACCTTGATCTGGATGCTGCTGCCTCTGACGGGTATGTCAGCCGATTTTTATCCTGGATCAAATTGGGAAAAATTCCGGCAATCATTCTTCTGATTCTATTCTTAACCTTTTTTGGTCTGTCCGGAATAGTGATCCAATTGACTAGTTTCAAGATATCAGGACAACTGCTACCATCCATTTGGGCCTGTTTGCCAGCAGTGTTTATTGCCGTCCTCATGGTCAGAATCATGGGCATAAGGCTCGCCCCTCTTATCCCCGGGGATGAAACCGAGGCGGTAAGCGAGGAGAGTTTTGTTGGCCGTATTGCCATCGTCACCATAGGAATCGCCCGCATAGGTAAACCAGCCCAGGCTAAACTGAGAGACATTCACGGTCGTACTCACTATGTGATGGTTGAACCTGACGCCCCTGAGAAGATCTTCTCCCAGGGTCAAACTATTTTACTAATCGGCCGTAAAGGGGCCGTGTTTCAGGCCAGCGACGAGGTACCCGACTGCCTCATTGCGGATTAGAGACCAAGAAGCATTTTTATCCTGCCAAATGAACTGAAATAAGACTATTTAATTAACTCCACCTTGTCCCACATCCCACTAAACCCATGATAAGGAGATCATATATGCCCACCCAATTATTAACCATCATCATCGGCGCCGGGCTGTTCGTACTGACGCTAATTGTCTGTGGAATGATCCTGGCGCGACTGTATCGACGCGCCTCCAAGGAGGTCTCATTCGTTAGAACCGGTTTTGGAGGACAGAAAGTCATTTTGAACGGCGGTGCATTAGTATTTCCAGTGCTGCATGAAGCCATACCTGTAAATATGAATACACTGCGGTTGGAAGTACGCCGGGCCAATGAACAAGCCCTGATCACCAAAGATCGCATGCGAGTCGACGTGACCGCCGAATTTTATGTGCGCGTTAAACCAACTCAGGATGCCATCGCCAACGCCGCCCAGACTTTAGGATTGAAGACGATGAATCCGGATGAATTAAAAGAGTTGGTTGAAGGTAAATTTGTCGATGCCTTGCGAGCGGTTGCAGCTGAAATGGCCATGGAAGAACTTCATGAGCAACGTGTTGATTTTATACAAAAAGTTCAACAAGTTGTTTCAGAAGACCTTCTTAAAAATGGTTTAGAGTTGGAATCAGTATCTCTAACCGGACTTGATCAGACCAGCCGAGAGTACTTCAATCCCAATAATGCGTTTGATGCCGAAGGGTTGACAAAGCTGACCGAAGCCATTGAGGCGCGGAGAAAAAAACGCAATGCCATTGAACAAGATACCGAGGTGGCGGTGGCGAATAAAAATCTTGAGGCCGAACGTAAAAAGCTGGAGATTGGCAAAGAACAGGAATACGCACGTCTAGAGCAGCAACGTGAAATTGAGATCCGTCGAGCGGCTCAGGCATCTGAAATCGCCAAAGAGCAGGCAGTCAAGAAGCAAGAGGCCAATGAAGCTGAAATTATGGCCAAACAGCAAGTTGACACCGCCAGCATCACGGCGGATCGAAACGTTGAAGAGGAGCGTATTGACACCGACCGCCAATTGAAAGAGAAAGAGATTCTGAAGACAAAAACCATTGAAGCGGCAGAGATCGACCGCAAAAAAGTGATTGAATTGACTGAGCAGGATCGCGCCATTGCCATTGCCGAAAAATCCCAGTCCCAATCTGAGGCCCAGGCGGCTGCCGATCGAGCCAAAGCCATGGCTGTAAAAGAGGAGCAAGCGGTCATCACCGTAAGGGAAACCGAAAGAGCTGAACGGACCAAGGCGGTAGAGCTGGTCCAGGCACGCCAGGCAGCGGAGCGCGAAGCAATCGGGTTGAAAATCGCAGCAGAAGCAGAGAAGATTGCCTCCCAGGATAAGGCGGAAGCAATTAAAATTCTTGCAGATATGGAGGCTGAAAAAGTTCGCATTGATGCGCAGGCCAAAACCGACGCAGAAATGCTTCAGGTAGGGGTTGCTCAAAAG
>JAAUYI010205927.1_pt1 | contig 10209 bp, 10 predicted proteins | sample 7278041 | NCBI WGS metagenome assembly JAAUYI01 (sample SAMN14350216, study PRJNA611818) | marine sediment metagenome | isolation source: surface marine sediment (0.6m) | place: French Polynesia: Moorea | collected 2018-08
CCAGTAAAACTAATTCCTTACTACCTGGTGAGTTTATTTTAGTTGAATGGCAAGCAGCAGGGTTAAACGTACCAAGCGCAGTTAAAAGAGGTATATACACCGTAAAATGAAATCTGGTAATTAAAACCATAGGTCAATTGCAGCAAGTTGATGCTCAAAAATTAGAAAATTCTTTAAAAAGCTGGTTAGATATATAAAATTCAGATAAGGCGATCGCTTTCCTGCCAAACCTTCAACTCCTCTGAGACTCTTAAAATAACAGTTCCCGCGCACCAACCAGTTAAACGCTCTACATTGGCTAAAATTCTCAAGCAGGCAAAATAGATTTAGACAGTTTTTTGAAACTTTTATAAATTGTTATATCTATAATATCTTGCGATCGCTATTTATAATTGACATATTAAAAATTAAACTATCAAAAAAATAAGACATATTGAAAATAAAGCATGAAACTAAAATTGGAAAAGAAACTTCCGTAATTTAAAACCTGTTTTTAGTGTATCAATGGCAACCAAACAAAGCACAGAACTTAAAGAACTCAAAAATTTTATCGGCGATCGCTTTGACCAACTTGACAGCAAGATTGAGAAGCTGACAGAAAAGGTTGACTCAATCGATAAGAGACTGAGACTAGTTGCTGTGGAAACTAAAGTTGATTCAACAGAAAAAAGACTAGGTACTGTGGAGGGGAAGTTACCTGACATTTCCGAAAAGTTTGGAGAACTAAAGAACTGGAGGCAAATAGCATTTGTTATTATTGCTGCGGTAGTAGGATGGTTTGCCAAAAGTGCAAAATTTCGATCGGTCCTGGCGATCGCCTTTTCTCAACATTAAACGAGCGATTACGCAGAAATTTCTTTGAGGAACAACTCTACTAATTCGGTAGTGGTAACTAAGGTTTCGCTTTCCTGGGAATATAAATCCTGAGTGCGATAACCTTGAGCCAAAATACTATTCCAAGCCTGTTGTAAACTCTCTACTGCTTCTACTTCTCCCCACTGTTCTAGCATCATCATCGCGCTAGCTAGTGTACCCAGGGGATTAGCGCGATCTTTACCAGCAAGATTGGTTGCAGTCCCGTGAATCGGTTCATAAAGACCAAATCCAGCCGAATTTAAGCTAGAAGAGCCTAATAAGCCAACCGAACCGACTAAAGCACCACCAAGATCGCTCAAGATATCGCCAAATAAATTACCAGCCAAGATTACATCAAAGTGTTGCGGGTTAATTACTAGCTGCATGGCTAAATTGTCTACTAACATCGGTTCAACGATAACATCAGGATATTCTCGCGCTACTTCGGTTACTAATCTCGTCCAGGGTAAATGGGGTAAGGCATTTTCTTTATGAGCTACTGTAAGTAAACCCCGTCTGGTTTGGGCTTTGGCAAGAGCTACCTTAGCAATACGTTCGATCTGCCAGTCATAATACTGCATGGTGTGATAACCATAGCTACCTTGTTCGTCTTCTTCTCTTCCTGCTGCACCAAAATAAATCCCGCTGACTAACTCGCGCACGAATAAAATATCTACTCCTGACAAATAATTACCTTTTAAACTAGAATTATTAATCAAACTGGGAAATGTTTTAACTGGACGCAGATTAACAAAAAAATCAAACTGTTTTCTTAGCTCCAATAATCCCCCTTTACTTACAGCACCAAAGAGAATGCCATCGCAATGACTACACAATTGGGATGTCTCGACGGGAAAATATGAGCCATGTCGTTCAAAGGCTGTTTTTCCAATGACACCGTAGTCTATTTGCAGCTGAAAATTATGTTTTGTGGCTATTGGTTGCAAAATTTTCAACGTCGCTTCTACAACTTCTAACCCGATACCCTCTCCTGGTAAAGCTACTATTCGATATCGCTCGATCATTTTATATTATTACTATAGCAGTGTCGAACCAAAAGAACTAGCTGCGATCGCTCTGACGGTTTGTCCTCAGCTAACTGATTGTGAAGCCTACTAGGACGTGTTTGTTGCTTTAGATCTCGCTAGTAAGAGGGCGCAATACTAAAATTAGGATTAGCTAACCTAGCTACCGATTATTCATAAGCCTGTCGAAACTCTGATAGAGCATTTTGAATATTGTCAGTATCTAAGTAGCGTCTAGCTATTGGATGACTTTTTTCTTGGATTACTCTTAAACGTTGGAATATGTGTTACATATATTATCTTTGTGCAGATCGCAAATAGTCGCGAGAATATCGACCTAGGTCTTTTCCAGAGATAAAATAAATAAAACTTAAAAGTCGATCTCATCTATTATTAACGATTACTATAAGGAACGTTACATTTGAGTAATATTTGAGTAAAAAACTGCTCCAGTAAGCAGAGGAATAGCGGTGAAAAGTAAAAGATACCGACGTTTAGGAGGTATCGGGATGAAAGGATTTGAACCTTCGACCCCTGCTTCCCGAAAGCAAGCATAGCAAGGGTTTCAGCGATTTAGGGCGATACACTCTAGGAACTACGTTACCAAAGATTAGTATTTCCAAGGGCAGTCCAATCTTATTTTAGAAAATTGGGGACAAATTGGGGATTTGTTTTTCAATCCTCAAAACCCAATGTATATAGACAATTCAAACCATAAAGCCAAGATTGGTATTGTTTCAGTAGATATCAAGAAAGGTTCTGTTCGGATACGATTTACTTACCCAAAGTCAAAACGTAATGAATTCAATGTGGGTAAGTTTTCAGAGCTACGTTGGCAATCAGCTATTAAAACAGCGCAAATTATCGATAGAGATATTGCAATAGGTGACTTTGACACATCTCTAGTTAGATACCGTCCAGAGTTAGCAAAATCCCTAGAAGTAGCTAAGATAGTTAAACCTCTCAACTTGCTCGACTTGTGGGAAACGTATAAAAATTTGAGTGAAGATAGGGTAGCTCCTACCACCATTAAGAGGTCATGGATTCCTTGGGAAAAGAACTATCTTGGCAAGACCCCAGCTAAACTTTTAGAAATTGATAAAGCCTCAGAATTTATTGCACATCTACTAACCAGATATTCTCCAGGTTCTTTAGATTCATTCTTTAGTAACTGTCTAATGCCATCAGTCAATCTAGCAGTAAAAACAGGAAAATTAGAACGAAATCCCTACGCTGCAATCCCTCTAGCCAAAAAGAGTAAAAAACAAATAGAAGCCTATGAACCAGAAGAGGTTAAATTAATTGTTCAAGCTTTCTATGATGACAAGTACCTAAAAAAGAGTAGTCGATACCTTCATAGCTTCTATGCTCCAATGATTCAACCTCTCTAGTTCATCTGCTACTAATTTTCCACCAGCATTTGACTCATAGCTAACCATCCACACATTAAACTGGTTAAATAACTCTACTAAGTCATAAACATAGCCTGACATAGTATTTTTATTCTTGCGATACTGAGCCACTAGATGATATTGCTCATTGGTACTCCCATCTGGCATCAGATTATAGACAGTTTTGAAGATACAGCATACTAGATAATCACCTGAATTTCCATAAGCTACGTCTAACCCTGCCCAGTACAAGGACTCGCAATCACTCTCTGATTCTGGCAACACCTCAGTATCAGTCAATTTCATAATCTCATCAGTGGAGAAAACGTTACTTTCCTCCACCTGAAAATTTAACTCGTACTCCTGGGATATTTGACTCATAGTCATACCCTGTTGCTCACTTTTTTCTTTCAGGAAGTTAGGGTTTTTGCCATAAATAGGATGTGCTTTATAATAGCTATCACTATTGCTTACGTATTGTCTTACGCTATCCAACTCTTCAATAGTAATGTCATCAAAATCATCTGGTAAATTAGTCAACTCATCAATACTAATATCATTGTCATTAATAGCTAATACGTTTTCATTGCTTACAATAGCTGCTAATATTTCGTCATCTTCATTGTCATAGAAGCCAGTCTCATTCAACCATGCCTCGATTGCCTCGATGAATACTGCTTTCTTCCTACGGTCGCCATCGATATGAATGTTGTTGGTAGTAGCGAATGTACGTAGCTCAGAGATGGTAGCTGTTTTAGTATTAATCATTGTTTGAAATTCTTAAATGTGTAGTGTTAGTTGGTTGGAAGCCTTTGCAGTGGTGGCTTCTCTCAACTTGATATGAATAGTATATTCTATATTGTAGTCTATATCAAGCATTTTATATCACAAACCATGGTGATTTCTGTCACACACATTATTTCCCAAGTGTTGCTATATTGGTTTGAATATCTCCAACTATTTCTCATATATGGTAAATCCCCTAAAACAATCTCCTTCTTCAGTCAGAGCTTTTTTAGTTAAATCGCATCAAACGGCTCTGGTGATGCCACATAGGAGATTTTTATGGAAAATCAGGAGATATGGATGGATATTCCTAAATATTTAGGAATTTACCAGGTAAGCAATGTTGGTAGAGTGAGAAGTCTTGATAGGGTAATTATTAGAAAGAATGGCGGTAGTAGGACTATCAAGGGTAAATTATTAACTCCATCACTGCATAAAAAAGGTTACTACTACGTTAGATTAGGGACTAAAGGTAATCAGAAACACTTCTATATACACAGGTTAGTAGCAATTGCGTTTATTCCCAACCCTGAAAATAATTCCCAAGTTAACCACATTAACGGGATTAAGACGGATAATTATGTTTCTAATCTGGAGTGGCTAACACCCAAAGAAAATATGGAACACGCTTTTAGTAAAGGTCTCGGTGCTTTTGGTGAAAGACAATGGAAAGCCAAACTAACTCTTAACCAGGTTAAAGAGATAAGAAAGCTGTTAGCTCTAGGAAATCTATCGCTGAAAGAAATAGGCGATATGTTCGATGTTAGCCTTAAAACTATCTCCAATATCAAGTCAGGTAAGACCTGGAAGGTTGTAACTTAACAGTGATACTAATGTAAAGACCTAATGAAGATATAGAAATTGGGGATAAATTGGGGATATGATTATAAGTAATCCAATTTACCCCGCATTTTCTAATTGGTGAAACCCATAAGGGCTAAGTATCGGGATGACAGGATTTGAACCTGCGACCCCTGCTTCCCGAAAGCAGTGCGCTACCAAGCTGCGCCACATCCCGTATCAGCTGTATATGCTAGCATACATAGGCAATAACATTTGTCGCTTGGCATTTAACAGCTTATCTAGATAGTATTGATATTCGTCTTTCCCTAGCACAAAAGTTTTTTAAGAAGACTTCATTTTCTTCCAACCGACTATTTTACTGCCAATGCGAAATATCACCGAACTAGCTAGACCTAATTTGGCGATCGCCTCTGATAGCAAGCGAGCCTGCTCTTTATCTATGCTGAATAAGTGGGGACAATTAGCAAAATCAATACACAAAACTGTAGAACGTCCCCAAGGTTCGCGGAAAATTTTGCTATCCTGGGGCAAAAAATCAACTAAGGAGCGAAACTTGCTCAAAGCTACCTGTTCAAAATCGGCACTCGTATAATTTGGTGGTGATTCCATATTTTCCGAATTCTAGGATCGGTAAAGAAAACTCCCAATGGAGTCACATTCATTAGGTTAACATCTAGGACTTTTTTAGCGTTATTTTTGAGCATTTATTTAACAAAGTTTTCTGTTTTTTAGACCATGAAAAACTTTTGATTTGCTCAATCCTTTACAATTATTTACCATGGGAAGCAAAAGTAATTTACTTATTAAATTTATTAACTAAACAATAAGTTATTCTAAAAATCGTGAAGCAACCACCTAATCTTAATCACAAGCAAACGCAACCAAACTTGACTGCCAACGGAAAAGTGGTCAATAAGTCTTTGGAATCTTCTGGCGATCTAGAAAGTATTTTTCTAGAAAAAGCATTTGTAAGTCAAGATTTACCAGAACTAGTTTATCCCACAACCAGATCGAGTTTGACTCCTAAAACCGCTTTATATGTAGCAGAAATTGATGGTGAATTCTGCCTTTTAGACTATACAAAAGAACCAGACCCCGCACCTACCCCTTTAAAAGCAATTGATTCAGGTATTTCTCAATCATTAAGCTCTATAGTTCCAGAATCCAACTCAAATTTAGCCAAAACTAAAACTAACGCTTCAAGTTCATCTCCATTTTGGGGCAAGAAAGGCTTGTTAATTGGTGTGGGGTTAGGGATATTAATGACCTTGGGGGCAACTCGTCTATTTGTAGCTCCTAATACTGCCGAGCGCCAGGAACCACAACTAGCTAATGTTACTGAATCTATTGCCCCCGCTCAAGCAGTAACTGTTACGGAAGTAACTACCACAGATATTAACAGTAATTTAGCTGCTTCTGGTACAGTCACCGCCTATGAACAAACTCCTGTCATGTCCCAAGCAGCAGGATTACAAATTATAGAAATTTTGGCAGACAGGGGAGATTTTGTCAATCGCGGACAGGTGCTAGCCAGACTTAATAATCGAGCCTTGACCGCTCAAAAAAAGGAGGCAGAAGCTGCCGTAGCCCAAGCAGAAGCCAGATTGGATGAATTGCAAGCGGGAAGTCGCGCTGAAGAAATCGCTCAAGCCCAAGCAAGGGTAGCTGATGCCGAGACAGCAGTAGTAAAAGCGGAGTCCGATCTAGAACTAATTCAAACTAGAGTAGAACGAAACCGTAGTTTATGGGCAGAAGGGGCAATTACTCGCGATAGCTTTGACGAAGTTCTCAACCAAGAACGAGTAGCTCAATCGGATTTAGCGGGAGCCAAAGCGAAGCTACGCGAAGCACAACAGGCACTATCTCAACTAAAAGCTGGTTCTCGTCCCCAAACGATCGCTCAAGCACAAGCAGAGCTAGCTCAGGCTCAAGGCAGGTTACAGGTAATTGAAGCTCAGTTAGCAGATACAGTTATTACTGCTTCTAGTAGTGGCATAATTGCTTCTAGAGAGGCAAGGGTAGGGCAAATTACCTCGGTTTCAGAAACACTATTTACGATTATTCAAGATGGACGTTTGGAGTTGAGACTAAAAATTCCCGAAACCCAGATCGGTCAAATCGAGCCAGGACAAAAAGTACAAATTAGCTCCAATGCAAATCGCAACTTAAATCTAACGAAGTCCAAGCAGGCTCCGTCGTTGCACGGCGGAGTACCTTGGACTGGTGAAGTTCGAGAAATCGATCCTTTGATTGATGATAGTTCCCGCCAAGCTCTAGTAAAAGTAGACTTGCCCAACGGTACAAATCTCAAGCCAGGTATGTTTCTCCAAGCAGCGATCGATACCGCTACCAACCAAGGACAGGCTGTACCGATAGAAGCCTTATTGCCTCAGTCTGGGAATACGGCGATCGCTTTTGTGGTGCAAAATGACAATACCGTCAAGGCTCAAACAGTAACAATGGGAGAAATTCTTTCGGCTCAAAGAGTAGAGGTCATCGAGGGACTAGAATCGGGCGATCGCATTGTTCTGAAGGGAGCAGCTTATCTCAAAGACGGCGATCGGATTAAAATTAGCAACGATAAATAATCTACAATTACCCGAAGGACTACTTGCTACTTGCTACTTGCTACTTACTTTTATGTCTGCACCTCTTATTCAATGGTATCCAGGTCATATTGCCAAAGCTGAAAAGCAATTAAAAGAACAGCTAAAAAAGGTTGATGTAGTCTTAGAAATATTGGATGCCAGAATTCCCTTGGCTTCTCACCATCCTCAAATCGATAATTGGATTGGCAACAAGCCCAGAATTATCGTTCTCAACCGCATGGACATGATTCCCGAATCCACCCAACAAGATTGGACAAAATGGTTTAAATTACAGGCAAAACAGCCTTATTTTACCAATGCCAAACAGGGTAAAGGAATCAATGCCCTCAAAAGTGCTGCTCAAAAAACGGGTGTGGCAATGAATCAACGTCGGCGCGATCGCGGAATGCGCCCTCGTCCCGTACGTGCGGTGGTTATTGGCTTTCCCAATGTCGGCAAGTCCGCTTTAATTAATCGTTTAGTGGGTAAAAAAATTGTCGTTAGCGAACGTCGTGCGGGAGTAACTCGTCAGTTACGTTGGGTCAAAATCTCCAAGGAAATTGAGTTACTAGATGCTCCTGGAGTTATTCCCTGGCGGTTGGAAAATCAGCAGGATGCGGTAAAATTAGCTATCTGTGAAGATATTGGTCAAGCTGCTTACGATAATCAGCTTGTAGCGGCCTCAGCAGTAGATTTACTATTAGAACTAAATTTTGCTAAAGCCTTACAATCCCGCTTTAATCTCGATCCTGCGGGGATGACGGGAGAGGCATTTATTCAACAGGCTAGCGATCGCTTTTATAAAGGAGATAAAGAAAGAGTTGCCCGTCAAATCCTGTATGATTTTCGGACGGGAAATCTGGGAGCGATTCCTTTAGAATTGCCTCCTGTAGAGAGCGATCTCAAGGGGAAAGTTTAGAAGTAGGGGAGGTTAAGAAAGTAGTGAAGTATAAGCGGTTGTTATTGCTATTGCTGGTTTTTTGGCTGTGGTTGATGCCTATTGCTAATGCCCAAATCTGTGGCGATCGCAATGGTCATCGGGTGTGTATTCTAAAATTAAAGCGCAGTGCGAAAAACTATTGGGAATACCGAGCCCAAGTCAGTATCGACGGCAAAAAACAAGCAGCTAAAGAAATCTATAACTGTCGCGATCGCACTCTAACTCGCAAGGGTAAGTATCCAATACCGTTTCAAGCTAACGATCCTGGGGAGTTGGTTTGTAGTTTATTCGCCAAGTCAGAGTCCGTTTCTAGTTTTCAGAAGGCTTCATAGTAACTATCCAACTCAGCAATTAATTTATGCTTAGTTTCTGGGGATAAAAAAGAAGCTTGAAAAGAGTTTTTCGCCAGTTGATATAACTCCTGTTTGGTTAAATCTAAAGCGGATTGTGCTGCTTGATAATTTTTGGCAATATAACCGCCAAAATAGGAAGGATCGTCAGAATTAACTGTGGCACAGATGCCCAAGTTTAACAGCTTTTTCAGGTTATGCTTTGCCATCGAATCAAACACTTTAAGCTCGACATTAGATAGAGGACAGACGGTTAAAGGAATTTGTTGTTCGACTAGGTAATCAAGTAGTTTGGAGTCTTCCATAGAGCGCACGCCATGATCGATCCGAGATACATTAAGTAGCTCGATCGCTTCCCAAATATACTCTGGAGGCCCTTCTTCACCTGCATGGGCGACAGTTAAAAAGCCTTCTGCTTGGGCTTTGTCAAATACTTCTTTAAACTTAGAGGGAGGATTGCCCTGTTCGGCAGAATCTAAACCAACAGCGGGAATAGTATCTTTGTAGGGTAATGCCTGTTCTAAAGTAGCAAATGCCTCTTCCGCAGAGCGATCGCGCAAGAAAGATAAGATTAACTGACTAGAGATCCCTAATTTAGCTTTGCCGTCTTGTAAAGCTTGGTAAATTCCTTGATATACCGTTTCAAAAGCAATACCCCGTGAGGTGTGAGACTGCGGATCGAAAAATATTTCCGTGTGGCGTACATTCTGACTGACTACTTTTTGTAGATATGCCCAAGTGAGATTGTAAAAGTCCTGTTCTTTTTGCAATACTTGCGAACCTTGGTAGTAAAGGTCGAGAAAAGATTGTAAGTCTTCAAAATTATAAGCCTCTTTGACCTCCGATATAGAGTTATAAGGCAGGTCAATATTATTACGTTTAGCCAACTCAAACATCATTTCTGGCTCTAGCGTACCTTCAATGTGTAGGTGTAGTTCGGCTTTGGGTAGGTTTTGGATGAATTTTTCCATGATAGTTTGTAAATTAATTCATGTAATACAGCTTTCTAAGTCGAACGAAAAAAAGCTCTAATTTTTCTAGAGCGATCGGGTTAGAGTTGTTGCTATTGCTATAATTTGCAAGCGGATCGGCTCGCTCTCGATAATCGCTCTAAATTAACCTTAAAAAAATTTTAATTCTGAAGCAACGTATACAGTAGACAAATATTTTCAATGACGACTCAAGTTAGCTTTTCCTAGATGATGGCGATCGCGTTAATTAACCAAACCAAACCAAAAGATTGTCATCTTCTGACCCGCAAGCGTATTTCTATCGAGCAATTTTCTTTTATAGCTTTGTGTTTTTTACTCAAATGAGCAATTAAATAATTTACTGTTAAACTGACCAATAATTAATCATAAACCCCATTCCTGAAAACAAGATTATAGTACCTATTATGTGCAATATTTTAGCCAATTTACCCTCGACTTTATAATCCACTACTTCTTTAGTAAAAATCATATTCGCGCC
>JAAUYI010125759.1_pt1 | contig 10201 bp, 14 predicted proteins | sample 7278041 | NCBI WGS metagenome assembly JAAUYI01 (sample SAMN14350216, study PRJNA611818) | marine sediment metagenome | isolation source: surface marine sediment (0.6m) | place: French Polynesia: Moorea | collected 2018-08
TCAGAAGTTGAATATTAGGTGTACCTCATGAGTCCAAGAAATGCTATAAAACATAAATGGTGGGGTTAAGGAAACAAAACCCAACAAAACCCAACAAAACCCAATCCTAATCTAATAAGATGGTGGGTTACGATAGATGGTTAAATCCTTGTAATAAGCTAAATAATAGCTATCTAACCTAATTCTACTACTTCACTTCTTTAATTTAAACCTTATAAAATGATGTATGATTTTGCTATTGTGGGTGGAGGTATCGTCGGACTTTCTACGGCGATGATGTTAGGGAAAAAGTTTCCGAATGCGTCGTTAGTCGTCATTGAAAAAGAAAGTAAAGTCGCTTATCATCAAACTGGCCATAATAGCGGGGTAATTCATTCTGGAATTTACTATAAACCTGGCAGTTTTAAAGCTAAGTTTACCCTTGCTGGAAGTCAGTCTATGGTAGCATTTTGCCAAAAACATGATCTTCCTCATGAGGTATGTGGTAAAGTAATTGTTGCTACTAAAGAGAAAGAATTACCTTTATTAGATAATCTCTACAAAAGGGGATTAGAAAATGGCTTAAAAGTAAATAAAATATCCCCTGATGAAGTCAAAGAAAAAGAACCTTATGTTAGTTGTCTAGCAGGAATTTATGTTCCTACGTCTGGTATTGCTGATTATAAAAAAGTGTGTCAAAAGTATGCAGAAATTATTGAACAACAAGGGGGAGAAATTAAGCTTAATACTAAAGTTTTGAAGATAAAAGATAGTAATCAGTATAAGCTTTTAGAAACCAGTCAAGGGGAAATTAAAGCGAAATTTATCATTAACTGTGGGGGATTATATAGCGATCGCCTAGCGCAACTGGATGGGGTCAACCCCCAAGCCAAAATCGTTCCCTTTCGCGGTGAATACTATCAATTAACCCCTGAAAAACGCTATCTGGTCAAAAGTCTCATTTATCCCGTTCCTAACCCAGAATTCCCTTTTTTGGGGGTGCATTTTACTAAAATGATCGATGGTACTATTCACGCGGGGCCTAATGCGGTGTTAAGTTTGAAGCGAGAAGGCTATAAAAAGACAGATTTTGATCTCAAGGAGTTTGCTGAGGTGATGGCCTATCCTGGGTTTTGGCGACTGGCGGCCAAACACGCTGATGAAGGAATAAAAGAGATTATTCGCTCTTTTAGTAAGGCTGCATTTGTTAATAGTTTACAACAATTAATTCCTGATGTGACGGAGCATGATATTCTACCTTGTGAAGCAGGGGTTAGGGCGCAAGCGTTAAGGATGGATGGTAAGTTAGTAGAAGACTTTTTAATTATCCAAGATAAACACGCTTTGCACGTTTGTAATGCACCTTCTCCGGCTGCAACTGCATCCTTAGAAATTGGTAAGTATATTGTAGCACAAATTCCTGAAACGCTGTAGGGGTTGAGCAATCTTTGAATTGTTCGTAAATATAATAATAGGAGATCGCTCTTTTTTTCTTAATTTGTATCATTTAATTGAGAATTTCTTTCAATACGTTCTTGAATCGCTTTTTTCATAATATTAATATTTTCTTCAATAGGAATTCCATCTTTAACAAGAGGTGGATAGGGTTTATTTTTTCCATCAGACTGACGACGACTAAATAGCTGACGAATCGCTTCCATATCATCTCTATGGGTTAAAACATAAGCTTTAAGTTCTTGTTTGCTTATTTTACTAAAGTCAGGTTTCATATTTTATCCTTGATATGCAAAAACATCGACTTGAATTGATTTTATGGGTTTCGTTTCTCCTTGAACCATTAAACGAACTTTTTCTGCTGTTTCACTACTAAAAATAATTTCCCCACAACGACTACAAACTTGTGCAGGAATATTCTCCACTAAAATCAGTTTCCCTTCAATTTCAAAGGTTTCATTAACCAGTTGAGATGTAAATTTTTCTGAACCACAGTTATAACAGTTAAACATTTTTTTATCTCCGTTGTGAATAATTAATCCATTCGTTTTCATTTGGTTCATAGAGAGTAATAATAGTCGTTCTGGGAGAATCTAATCGAGATGTCTGAAGATGTAAGGGTCTATTTGCTTGAGTAAATCCCAACAAAAGACAACTAGGAGTATATTTGTCATCGGGATAATCTTCGATAATAATAACATTGTTTCCTGTTTCCATAATTTCTTGTCTAGATATATTTCGTTCAACAACACGCTTTAAAGCATGGCGTGTTAAATCAAATTTTCCAGAGATGAGTTGTTGACGAGTTGTTTCTAATGATTTCATTTGTTTAAAAAAGTCCCCTATTTTGTTTCTAGAGGACTGTGATAATAATTCATTTCCTCGACTTATGTTATTTTTCTCTGGATAAAGATAAAGGTTGAATTTTGTTAATTTCATCTTGTTCTTTTTTAAGAACAGCATAAAGATTGTTAGCACGTTGTAAATTAAGCCAAAAATCAGGAGATGTACCAAAGTATTTTCCTAATCTTAAGGCGGTACTGGTAGTAATACCCCTCTTATTATTAATAAGTTCATTCACTCTTTGATAGCTAACACCAATTTCATTGGCAAGTTGTTGTTGAGTTAAACCCATTGGTTCTAAAAATTCTTCTCGCAACATTTCACCAGGAGTGGTGGGGGGACGATTTGTAGGAATATTAACCATAATTAAAGTAATTAGTGATAAATGATAACTTTATTAATATTCTTATAATCCCTTTACCTTATTAGTATGATATAATACCTCTAGTCATTTTATAGTTAAACAAGAGAATGAATGTTAATCAAATTTCAGAAAAAAGACTTCTAGAAAAAGTTAAACATTTATCTTTTCAACAAATGCAACAAGTAGAAGAATTTATAGATTCTCTCAACTCGGAAAACGCTGATCAAGCTCTTATATTAGCCTCAACCCAACTGTCAGAATCTTCTTTTAATAAAGTTTGGGATAATCTTGAAGATGCAGTCTATGACGAATCATAAGTTTGCTGATGTTATTCTAGTCCCTTGTTCCTACTAATATGATATAATAAAAACGGTTATTTTATACTTAACAAAGGGAATGAAGTGAGTATGTCAGATTCTAAAAATATTTCCTTCATAGAAGCTCAAGAAAAGCTTTTAAACTTAATGGAAGAAGTTAATAAATCCCATAAACCTGTAACAATTACTGGTAAAAATAATAACGCTGTTTTAGTCAGTGAAGAAGATTGGAAATCCCTCCAAGAAACCCTTTACTTAAAATCAATTCCGGGTATTTGGGAATCTATTGAAGAAGGAATAAATGAATCCATTGAGGATTGTTCTGACTCTCTTCCTTGGTAATAAATTTATGGCTTGGCAATTAAAATACTCTAAACAAGCACAAAAAGATTCTCTCAAAATAGCTTCAACTGGACTGAAACGAAAAGTCTCAAAACTTCTAGAACTATTAGAGGAAAATCCCTATCAATCTCCACCAAGTTTTGAGAAACTTAAAGGGACATCATCCCCTGTTTTCTCTCGTCGGATTAATATTCAACATCGCTTAGTTTATCAAGTTTTTGATGATGAAAAGATTGTCAAAGTTTTGCGGATGTGGACACATTATGGAGAATGATAAATGTAGGGAAAATTCATGAATCCTCCCTATACATTAACGGTTATCCCTTGTTTTGTAGAGACGTTTCATGAAACGTCTCTACAGTGGTTCAAAACAGTTATTAACCTTATTTCTTATTCTTCTTAGCTAACTTGCGTTTAAATGCACCACCAAAAGCGATCGCAGTTCCTGCACCTAAAATAGTTAAGGGTTCGGGGACAGGTTGAGAAACTTGAGTCAGTTGAAGTCCAGAAAGTCCTCTAAAATTAGAAGTACGAGTAGAAGAGATAAACGTTAAAGTTCCGTCAGTTACATTTACTCCACTAACAATATCCCAATCAATTCCTTGATCTAATTCATTATCGTTGGAATTATCCCCTAAAATACTATCAACATAAACACCATTAACATCAAATGTTCCTGTTTCGATTATTGTATTAGTAGGAGCATAATAATAAATGTCATAAATTCCATTACTTAAACCACTTAAAGTTAGTGACCAAGTACCACCAAAAGGGACAAAAAAGTTATCGTTGATCAGGTTAGTGATATTTATATCACCTCCTCTAGTATTACCACTACCGTTAATATCACTTGCAATTAAATTTAAAGAAACTGTTGTCGATGTTCCTGTTACATCAATTAAGTTAGAAGTTGTCCCTAATGTAGTAATATTATTCCAAGTTCCAGGCTGATTCGCAGCAGCACCAAAAGCACTATTATTAGATGGTTCTTTATTACCAAAGTCAATATTAAAAGAAGCAGCTTGAGCAGAGGTGTTAAATAAACCGACTGTTATCGCTGATAAAAAAGCAGGAAGCAGAGTTTTCAGGTTAGCACCAGCTATTAATAAGCTATGCTTTACCCCCCCCGAAAATTGATAAGTTTTGCTAAACTAAGCATTGCAAAAATCCTCACAATAATTGACACCTTTTAAGATAGCAAAGGGATGTTAGCTTTTATGTATAACTTGATGTTAGCGTTCATCTATAGCTTGAGGGTCATAGGATGACTTTACCCATCAAAAATACAACATTAAACACTTTATTATCAGAATTTTTAGAGGAATGTCATAATGTAACTGTTTTAATTAATCAACTGCAATTACCTCTAAACAAAAAGCCCAAATTTTAGCAGAGTTATTAACAATAACCATTCATTTACAAGTTCATTGTGGGGAAAATTTTCAAGATTTAATTGCTCAAGAGATGGAAAGTTTACCCGATGATGATGAATTAGAGTAAAATAATATCATGAAGAGTTACTAAGAACAATATGAGTGTTATATCATTTCAAGAAATCATCAATTCTATTGAAAGTTTATCCATTGAAGATCAAGACTATTTATTTGATTTAATCCGTAAAAGAAGAATTGATAAGCGACGAGAAGAAATTGCTAAAAATGGGGAAGAAACCTTAAAAGCTTTATCATTAGGAAAAGCAAAAAAAGGAACAGCCGAAGAAATAAAAGCATATTTATTAGAAGATGAGGAAGAATGAGATTACTAGCTGATAAAAGCTTTAAACGAGCTTTTAAACGATTAGTTAAAAAGAATCCTCAACTGAAGGATAAAGTATTAGCAATTTTAGATATCTTAGAAAAAGATCCTTTTACTACTTCTTTAAAATCTCATAAATTAACAGGTAATCTAGAAGGATATTGGTCATGTTCAGTAAGTTATAATTGCCGTATTATTTTCACATTTAGTCAAGATATGGAGTCGGAAGAAACTTTAATTATTCTGGTTGATATTGGTTCTCATGATGAAGTTTATTAATGCCCATGTTCTTATTGATAGAATGCACACAAATGTCAATTTGTCAAGATAAGAAATAATGAAGATAAAAAGGATACATTTTGTTACAAATGTACTCAGAAAGCCCGAAACAGTTTAATCTAGATGCTGATTAACTTTTTAACAAACATCTGGTTTTAATCAAGATGTTGCGAACATCTGAACTCCATAAAGAGTAGATTAGCAATTTTTTTCATGGGAGATAGTTGAAATCCAATGAGTGTAAAGGCAAGTGGTGGAAGCTCGTTAGCAAGACCCCAACTGTATCAAACCGTTCCCGTCTCAGCCATCAGTCAAGCTGAGCAACAGGATCGCTTTTTAGCAAAGACAGAACTCAATGAATTAGTTACTTATTTCCAGTCTGGACAGAAGAGACTGGCGATCGCCCAAACGTTAACAGCCAATTCAGATTTAATTGTGTCACGGGCAGCTAACCGGATCTTCACTGGGGGATCGCCCATGGCGTATCTAGAAAAACCCCCAGTGGAAGCTCCCAAAGAGATGGCAATGGCCGGCGTTACTCAATCAGCCCAACCAGGAGCCGTTACCTATGTAGAAAGCGGTAGTAGTGGCGGTGGCTTTTTTGGGGGATTACGCTCCCTTTTTAGCTCCAGTGGACCGATTCCCCCTGGATTTCGCCCCATTAATATTTCTCGTTATGGACCGAGCAATATGCAGAAGTCCTTGAGGGATATGTCTTGGTTTTTGCGCTACGTGACTTATGCCATTGTGGCCGGCGATCCGAGCATCATCGTGGTGAACACCCGTGGTTTAAGAGAAGTCATTGAAAGAGCTTGTTCTACGGATGCGACATTAGTGGCATTGCAAGAAATGCGGGCAGCTTCTAGAGAGTATTTTCGCCAAGATGCAGAAGCGCAAGCCATTGTCACTGAATACTTTGATGTTTTAATCATCGAATTCAAAGCACCCACACCTGCTAACAAATTACGTCAGCGTCCCTCTGATGATGTACAAGGGTTAGAACTGCCTCAGAGCTACTTCAACGCCTCTGTAACCCGTCAAAAATTTGTGATGAAGCCCGGTTTATCTGAATCGGAGAAAGGGGAAATCATCAGAGCAGCTTATCGTCAACTGTTTGAGAGAGATATTACCAAAGCGTATAGTCAGTCAATTTCTTACCTAGAATCTCAGGTTAGAAATGGAGACATCTCTATGAAAGAGTTTGTCCGTCGTCTGTGTAAGTCTCCTCTATATCGTAAACAGTTCTTTGAACCCTTTATCAACAGTCGAGCGTTAGAACTCGCTTTCCGTCATATTTTAGGGCGCGGTCCAAGTTCTCGCGAAGAAGTCCAAAACTACTTTTCCATCGTTTCTAACGGTGGACTTGCTGCTTTAGTCGATGCGTTGGTAGATTCTCAAGAGTACGCCGATTATTTTGGAGAAGAAACCGTTCCTTACTTGCGCGGTTTAGGGCAAGAAGCACAAGAATGTCGTAACTGGGGAATGCAGCAAGACCTGTTTAACTACAGTGCGCCCTTCCGTAAGGTTCCTCAATTTGTTACCACCTTTGCTAAATATAACCAACCCTTACCGGATCAGCACGTTTACGGTTCTGGCAATGATCCCCTAGAAATTCAATTTGGGGCGATTTTCCCGAAAGAAACCCGTAATCCTAGCAATAGTCCGGCTCCCTTTAATAAGGATACCAAGCGGATCTTAATCCACCGTGGCCCTGGTATCAATAATCAAAACAGTAACCCAGCAGCACGAAGTCAGTTCCCTGGCAGTTTAGGGGCAAAAGTCTTCCGTTTAAATAACGAACTCCCCGGCAGTAGCAATGGGGCTAGTGTTAAGTTTGGGGAAAGTTCCACTCAAGCGGTGATTCGCGCAGCTTACCGTCAAGTGTTTGGTCGGGATGTCTATGAAGGACAACGGTTAAAAGTTGCTGAAATTAAGCTGGAAAATGGGGATATTACCTTACGAGAGTTTATTAAAGCCTTAGCCAAGTCTGAAGTCTTCCTCAAAACCTACTGGACTCCTTTCTATGTGGTTAAAGCGATCGAATATATTCATCGTCGTCTCTTGGGTCGTCCTACCTATGGTCGCCAAGAAATAAACGCTTACTTTGATTTGGCTTCTAAGAAAGGGTTTTATGCCTTAGTAGATGCCATGATCGATAGTCAGGAATATACAGAAGCCTTTGGAGAAGATACGGTTCCTTACGAACGGTATTTAACCCCTGGAGGAATGCAGTTACGCATGGCGCGTCCTGGTACCATCCGCGAAGATATTGGTCAGCGAGTTGAGAAGGAAGTTACCCCAAGATTTGTGGAATTGGGTCAAGTTTCCAATAACCGTACTGAACCTGAAATTAAGTTCCGCGTTAACCAAGGTGTCAGTACCCAACGTCAACAAACCAAAATCTTTAAGTTGTTAACCACAACCGATAAAGTAGCCCTACAAAATGCCATTCGTGCTGCTTATCGTCAGATTTTTGAACGGGATCTCGATCCTTACATTATTCAAGCTGAATTTACTGGTCTTGAAAGTAAGTTGGGTAATGAAGAAATCACCGTTAAAGAGTTTATTGAAGGGTTAGGCTGTTCTGATCTTTATATCAAAGAGTTTTATACTCCTTATCCCAATACTAAGGTCATTGAACTAGGAACTAAACATTTCTTAGGTCGTGCGCCTTTAACTCAAAAAGAAATCCAAAAATATAACCAAATTTTAGCCACTCAAGGTATTCGTGGCTTTATTGGGGCAATGATCAATAGTATGGAATATCTCCAATTATTCGGAGAAGATACGGTTCCTTATCGTCGTTTCCCCACCCTTCCCGCAGCTAACTTCCCCAATACTGAACGCTTGTATAACAAGTTAACTAAACAGGATCGGGAGTTAGTGGTTCCTAGTTTTGAACCTGTGGTTAAAGTAGGTGGTTAAGTTAATTTAATCATTGCTTAAAGTTGCATGAGAAAAGACGCGAGCGATCGCGTCTTTTTTTTACTGTATTCCCCACACCCCACACCCCACACCCTACACCCTGTTCAAACCAATTCTTAAAAGTTACTGAGAGCTATGGGAACGAGCAAAGTTACGAATGTAATTAGTTATCGTCTCTAAATCTTCTTCGAGGGCAAAGTGTCCTGTATCTAAAATATGAAATTCAAGGTTTTTTAGATCCCGTTTATAAGGATGCGCCCCTTCTTCCGGGAAGATATAGTCCCCTTTCCCCCAAACAATTAGAGTAGGCGGTTGAAACTGACGGAAATAGTCTTGCCATTGTGGATAGAGAGGAGGATTAGTACCGTAGCTATAGAACAATTCTAATTGAATTTCTTGATTGCCAGGACGGTCTAGTAAATATTGATCGTGGAACCAATTATCAGGAGTAATAGCCTCTACATTGCGAACACCATTGGTATATTGCCACTTTGTTGCTTCAAGGGTGAGAAGATTATCGGCTAAGACTTGAGTATTTTCAGGGGTTTTATCTTTCCAGTAAGCTTTAATAGGTTGCCAAAAATCTCGTAACCCTTCTTCATAAGCGTTACCATTCTGCACTATCAACCCTGATACTTTCTGGGGATATTTTGTGGCTAAACGGTAGCCAATGGGTGCGCCATAGTCCATCACATAGAGAAAGTATTGTTGTAAATCTAATTTGATGGTGAATTTTTCGATAATCTCTGCCAATTTATCAAAACTATATTCAAATTCATCAACTCTTGGCATGGAACTAGCCCCAAAACCAGGATAATCTGGAGCGATCAGGTGGAATTCGTCCGCTAAAATGGGAATGAGATTACGGAACATATGAGAAGATGTGGGAAATCCATGCAATAAGAGGAGAGTAGGGGCATTAGGGTTGCCGGCTTCTCGATAGAAAATATTAAGTCCATCAATCTCAATGGTTTTGTGCATGGTGGTGTTTAAGTTAGTCATGGTAAATCTCCTGTATTGATAAATAAAATTGACACAAGATCAGCTAGAGTTGTTGGCTTTACTCTGAGGCGGAAAGTTGAGCAAGTTGTTTTTCTAGCTCCTGAATGCGAGCTTTCAAAGGAGTTATCATTTGGTCTACTTCTGCTTCTGAATAACGAATGGGAATATGTTGGGGACAATTCCAGTCAAAAGCCTCAACTTTAATCAAAAAAACCCTGGCTTTCTCTGCTTGATAATTAGGATTTGATAAGGCTTCTAGCAATTCTGGGTTATCATCAATAACTTGAGCGCGTCCCCAAATTTTTAATCGCTGACGATGAGCATAATCCATTAAAAAGAGAAAGATGCGATCGTTTTCTAGTAAGTTACCGACGCTAAGATATTGCAAGTTCCCGACAAAATCTACAAATGCCAAGGTTGTCTCATCAAGAACTTTTAAAAATCCAGTCGGACCACCACGAAATTGAATATAGGGATAGTTATTACTGTTGACAGTTCCCATATAGAAGCTATCTCTAGCACCAATGAATTCAATTTCTCTAGCACCCAGTAAATCTTCACTGATACCCCGTTGCTCGAATTTTTGGTAAATGTCGCGGGAACCATAGTCAGTTTGAGCCTGTTTGACCCCCTCTGTGAAGGCAATAGTGGTAAATTGTTTGGGCATAATCCTTGTTGGGGTAAATTTTACCGAACGTTTGTTTTGCTACTACTTTATCGAACGTTCGGTAAAAAGTCAAGACAAAATTTAGAGCAGTTTTCATATCAATAGATTAACGATGAAAATAAAAATTCTCCCCACACTCCCCACACTCCCCGTCTCCCCACCCTCAACTTAACTAGAATATTGATACACCCAATTGAAAACCGCTATAAATTTTGTCTTGACTTTTTACCGAACGTTCGGTAGAGTAATAGTAACAAAACAAACGTTCGGTAA
>JAAUYI010040644.1_pt1 | contig 10197 bp, 13 predicted proteins | sample 7278041 | NCBI WGS metagenome assembly JAAUYI01 (sample SAMN14350216, study PRJNA611818) | marine sediment metagenome | isolation source: surface marine sediment (0.6m) | place: French Polynesia: Moorea | collected 2018-08
ACACCTTTGGTCGAGGAGCACTGCCTTCAAGCAGGAGTCGGTTGAAAATGCCGAGCAACCGGGCACGGGTTTCGGCTCTCGCGCCGGACTTTTTTGCCGAAATGTTCATTGCTTCCCTTCCGATCAATCCGACATGGGCTGTCTATTGCCGGAGGGAGGGAACGACAATGGAAGAGCACGCCGGGACTCAAACAGGATTGGCGGGGGCGTTGTTGGCCGGTTCCGCCCTGCTTGCTGCCGTCCTCATGCTTCACCACCCGAGCGGAGAAGATCATGCGTCGCTAATGACGCCAATCGTCCATGGCGGGCTTCAGGGGCTGTTGATGGTGCAACTGGCGATGGCCGCCTGGATTCTCCGGGACCAGGGCTGGACCCTGCTGGCCATTCTGGGACTGGTGTTTTTCGCAGCCGGACAATTTGCCGCTATTGGGGCCGCCACAATCAATGGCTTCGTTGTGCCGGCGGTCATGGCAGAGGGCTACGGATCTCTGGAGCCGGGGATTGGCAGGTTCGCATGGGAGTTCAACCAGGCGCTGGCTCGCTTTGGCGTGATCACGGTCGGTAGCGGGATTGCCGTGTTTGCTGCGTTCTATTGGGGAGTCGGCGCCCGAATTCTCTCAGGGACAGGCGTTGCAATTGGTGTGCTGACGGCTGGTGCGATCGTCAGCGGCTTGCTCACAATGAACCTGCATGGAGCGATGATTGTCTATGTCTCGCAATCGGCCTGGCTGGTGTTCTGGGGTGTCTGGGTTTTCCGATACTCTCGCGGCGAAGCTAGCGATCAGCCTTCGGGATAACGAACTTCAGACCCGACCAGGTTTCGTCGACAGCGCATTTCTTGGTGTCGACGAAACCGGCAGCAAGCCCGGACCGCTGAACGGCAGCCTGATCGAGCGTGGTCTCGTGGCCGGAGCCCTTCTTGGGCCAGCTGACCCAAACCTGTCCGTCTTTGGCGACATGCTGTCGTAGCCGCGCCAGTTTCCGGGCGAGATCGGCTTCTTCGGTCACGAAGATATGCGCGGCATCGAAATCCTCTGCGGGCTGTCCGACGAACGTCAGTTCGAGGGCGTATTCGTCGATCTCGTCCTGCACTGTGTCGGGCATGGAGTCGAACCAGCAGCGCTGCCCATCGCGCAGGTTGAGCTTCTTCGCCAAGGGCGTTCCTGAGTATCCGGCAGGCATGTCACACACCCTGCATTACGCAATCGCCGTAGTCGACTGCGAGATGCCACAAGGCACCAAGGCCGAGTGCCCGGACCCACCAGCGCGGAATGGCCAGCATCAGGCAGTAGATCAACGCCGCTGCCCATCCGTGCAGCACATGAAAACCTATGCTGCAGCGGGCCGGATCGAAGATGGGATCGGCGAGCAGGTGATCGAGGTCGATTAGGTTGGCGGAGGCGATGACGAGGCCCGCTCGAAGCCAATCGTCGCGCCAGACCAGCCAACCGAAAACGAAAGGGACCAGCCAGTGCCCGCCATAGTGAATAACCTGCTGAAACGTGTCGCTCACGTGGCCCCGTATTGCTTGACGGGCATCCAGTTCTTTGCCCGTCGGGAGAGTCGATCCCCGGTTCCCTCACCGTCGAAATCGCTCTTGGTCGAAGGGGGAGGCCAATCGCGAATTGGCTCAATGCAAATGAGGTTTAGGATTCCGAACTCTGCTTCGTCGATGGTGCAACTTGCTGCGACGATCACTCCGCAAGTCGGACACAGGATGAAATCCGCCGTCTTGGTACCGAAGCGATAACGGTTGGGCGTGACGTCAAAACGCAGCTCCAACTGACCCTCGGGATCGGCAAACCACATTGCCGGGTGCTTGCGACAAAAGGTGCAGCCGCACATGCGCGGGACCATCTCATCCAGCGCTATTATCGTGGTGAGCGTCACCCCGATTGCGCCGCAATGGCACGAACCGGAATGCGTGTGGCTCACCCCTCCATCCAGTCGCGGAAGAAGCTTTCGTGCGCCTCACTCAGGTCGGCGAGCGACACCCCCAACAGGCTTTCGCCTCCGACTGTGCCGATACGGTGGAAGCCGACCATCTCGGCTTCGGGGATATCAGGGCCCTCGGCGACGATGCGGTTGAAGGCTTCGGCGTTTTCGGGCGCGACGGTGATAACATAGCGCGCCTGGTCCTCGCCGAACCACCACTGGGCGGCGGTGTAACCCTCATAGCCATCCACCAACTCCGCTCCGATACCGCCGGACAGCGCCATTTCGGCCAGCGCCACCGCCAGCCCGCCATCCGAAAGATCATGCACGGCACTCAACAGGCGCTCGGCAATGAGCTTGCGTACGATCTGACCCGCTCCGAATTCTGCGGCGAGGTTGACCGGCGGCGCGCGGCCCTCGTCGCGGCCGTGCACGGTCCTAAGCCACAACGATTTGCCGAGATGCGAGCGGGTTGGGTCTGGTTTGGCCCAGAATTCCGTAGCCAGCAGGTAGATCGCGTCGCCTTCAGTCTTGAAGGCGCTGGTGACCATGGTCGAGGCGTCGTCGATGATCCCGACACCGCCGATGGCAGGGGTGGGGAGGATCGCGGAGCCGCCACCAGTCGCCTTGCTCTCATTGTACAGCGAGACGTTGCCGCTCACGATCGGGAAGTCTAGCGCGCGGCAGGCATCACCCATACCTTCGAGTGCGTGGACGAACTGGCTCATGATCTCGGGCCGCTGCGGGTTGGCGAAGTTGAGGCAGTTGGTCACCGCCAGTGGCCGCGCCCCGACGGCGCAGATGTTGCGATAGGCCTCGGCTATGGCTTGCTTTCCGCCTTCATAGGGGTCCGCATAGACATAACGCGGGGTGCAATCGGTGCTGATCGCGAGTGCTTTGTCGGTGCCGTGAACGCGCACCACCGCGGCATCTCCGCCGGTCTGGAGCGTATCGGCCATCACCTGACTGTCATACTGCTCGGCAATCCAGCGCCGTGAGGAAAGGTTGGGGGAGGCCAGCAGGGTGAGCAGGTCTGCGCCAGGATCGCTGGTATCCGGCACGTCGATCATGGGTGTGATCCCGGCCCAGGCAGCGTAGTCCTCTTTCGAGAGATACGGGCGATCGTATTCGGGCGCATCGGCGGCGAGCGGGCCGAGCGGGATGTCGCACACGATCTCGCCATCGAACTCGAGCACCATATGCTGCGTGTCGGTGACCTCGCCGATTACGGCGAAATCGAGTTCCCACTTCTCGAAGATCGCCTTGGCCATCGCTTCCTTGCCGGGCTTCAAGACCATGAGCATGCGCTCCTGGCTCTCGCTCAGCATCATCTCGTAAGGCGTCATGCCCTCTTCGCGGCACGGCACCTTGTTCATGTCGAGCCGGATGCCAGCCTTGCCGTTGGTCGCCATTTCAACGCTCGAGGACGTGAGGCCTGCCGCGCCCATGTCCTGGATCGCGACTATCGCGTCGGTCGCCATCAGTTCTAGGCACGCCTCGATAAGCAGCTTCTCGGTGAACGGGTCGCCGACCTGGACTGTGGGGCGCTTGGCCTCGGCGTCTTCCTCGAGATCGGCAGAGGCCATGGTCGCGCCGTGAATACCGTCTCGGCCCGTCTTCGACCCGACATAAACGATAGGGTTTCCGACACCGGTCGCCGCCGAATAGAAGATTTTGTCCGCATCGGCGATCCCGACAGTCATCGCATTGACAAGGATGTTGCCGTCATAGGCTTCGTGGAAATTGGTCTCGCCGCCGACAGTCGGCACGCCGACGCAGTTTCCATAGCCACCGATTCCCGCGACGACACCTTGGACCAAGTGCTTCATTTTGGGGTGGTCCGGGCGACCAAAACGCAGCGCGTTCATGTTCGCGACTGGGCGTGCACCCATGGTGAAGACGTCGCGCAGAATACCGCCAACGCCTGTCGCGGCGCCCTGATACGGCTCGATGTAGGAGGGGTGGTTATGGCTCTCCATCTTGAAGATCGCTGCCTGCCCGTCTCCGATATCGATGACGCCCGCATTTTCGCCCGGGCCGCAGATTACCCACGGGGCTTCGGTTGGAAGCTTCTTCAAGTGCAGGCGCGAGCTCTTGTAGCTGCAATGCTCCGACCACATGACCGAGAAGATTCCGAGTTCGACCAAATTCGGCTCGCGCCCGAGCCCGCAAAGGACGCGCTCGTACTCCTCGGGTGAGAGGCCATGCTGCTCGACGATTTCCGGGGTGATTTCGCTCATGCGAAGCCCCTTATGTCAGTCGCTCGGCGCCGCCAAGCCGCCGCGTCGCAGGAAATAGCGATTCTCCCCGACCCAAACGGCAAAACCGGTGGCAACAGCAAATGCAAAGAGTGCCTGAATGTAGAGAAAGAGGTTCGCTTCGGTAGGTTCAGGGCCAAACCAGTTTACGGCCTGGAATGCGAGCAGCACCCCGATCAGGATCAACGGTTGGCCAATCGGACCCCGGGTCCGCCGTATGTAAAACACGAAAGCGGCGAGCGTGATCAGGATTTCAACCGGGATGGCGATGTAGGGAAAGTTCCACAGGCCAAGGCCGTAAGTCTCCGGTCCGCCCGCGATCGTCAGGTCCGGACGATGAGTCAGCAAATCCAGCAACCAGTGCGAAAGCACAACAAGTCCGGCGAGCAGCCCGCCGGTTAGGTTGCGCTGCCACAGCATCACGATCAGCGCCATTCCCAGCGCCCACGCGCTGGTTCCAGCGAGACTGTGCGTGTAGGGCATGTGATAGAGATCGAACGGCACCATGACGGTTGCATCGGGATCGACCCGCATCCGCTCGACGCCGAGCATGGCAAGCGAAAAGAAGCCCCAGTCGACGAGCTGCGCGGCGACGAAATAGGTGCCGAGCCTTGGCCCGTTGGGGTTGACAGCTGCTGCGACGAACGCAGGGGCGAAGTGGCCGATGAACATGTTTCGCGCCTACCGGGTCACTTGCTGAAACGAAGGGTAATGAGGGTTGCGATCGCTGAGGTCGTTCCCGTTGCGAACATGCCCCAAGCGATATCTGCGAGCGTGATGTGCGTTGCCCACACGTTGAACACGGCTTGGCTGGTCAGATCGAATGTCGCGTAGCAAAGCCCGCCAAGCAGAACTCCGTTTAGGAGAGCGGTGGAGACTTGCCCACTTTCGAGGCCTGGACGTACCGCGAACCAAACCATTCCAGCGAGATAGAGGAAGTAGAAGGCTGCCGCCGCCGCGACATTGACGTTATCGGCCATGATCTCGCCGATTACCGGTTCATAGAGATTGCCGGATGCCCAATTGAGCCACATCGCATCGAGCAGGCCAAACACCACTGCCGCCGAAATGTAGGCGATGATCCACTTCATCAATGATTCCCTGTTTGTGCCCCGGAACTGCGGCCAGCCTTGACCGGGCCGCGCGGCACGGTCAATGCTCCGAAGCATGGACGAGGGAAATGGTTCCGCCAATCAGGCGGGAGACATCGAACAGATGAGCTTCGAAGATGCGCTGCGTGCATTGGAGGAGGTGGTGACGCAGCTCGAACGCGGTGACGTGCCGCTCGACGATTCGATCACGCTCTACGAGCGCGGCGAGAAACTGCGCGCGGCGTGCCAGAAGCGTCTCGATGCCGCGCAGGCGCGGATCGAGAAGATCGTCGCGGGCGCTGACGGTAAACCGACCGGTACCGCTCCGTTCGACGAGACCAATTGAGATGAGCGTAGTCGGAATCGAGGGCGACCTGCTTGCAGATGGCTTGAAGCGGGTCCAGCGTGAAATCGATTCGGTTTTCGATGCGTTCCTCCCGGTACCTAGCGACACTCGTGCGCGTCTTGTCGAAGCTATGCGCTACGCCGCGATTGGCGGGGGAAAACGCGTCAGGCCGCTTCTGCTGGTCAGCACCGCAGAACTGTTTGGGGTGGACCGAACATCGGCTCTGAGAGCTGGGGCAGCGGTCGAGGCGATCCATGTCTACTCGCTGATCCATGACGACCTGCCATGCATGGACGATGACGATCTGCGTCATGGCAAACCAACTCTGCACATGACCTTCGACGAAGCGACAGCGGTACTGGCGGGCGATTCCCTGCACGCGTTGGCGTTCGAGGTTCTCGCCGATCCCGGCACCAGTGCCGATCCGTTCGTGCGTAGCGAGCTTATCGCGACGCTCGGCAAGGCCAGCGGGATGGATGGCATGGCGGGCGGCCAGATGATGGACATGGTCGCCGACGAAGAAGGCGTCGACTACGACCTCCACACCATCACGCGATTGCAGCAATTGAAAACCGGTGCGCTGCTGGCGGCGAGCGTCGAAATGGGCGCGATCCTGGGCAAGGCTCCACCCGAAGGCCGAACGCATTTGCGGGCCTATGCTCGCGATATCGGCCTCGCCTTCCAGATTGCCGACGATTTGCTCGACGTGACGGGCGATGAAGACAAGGCCGGCAAGGCGCTGCGCAAGGATGACAGCCAAGGCAAGCAGACTTTCGTCACCCTGATGGGCGTCGACAAGGCGCGCGAGCAGGCGCGGGTGCTGGTCGACCAGGCCGTGGGTCACCTCGCGGGCCACGGGGAAGAGGCAACAATGCTGCGCGCTTTGGCGCGGTTCATCGTCGAGCGAGACCGGTGAAGGCAGAACTGTTGGCGTTATCCGCTTCGCTCGCGCTAGTCGCGGGTGCGTGCGCAGATGAGTCCGTTCCATCGAAACAAGGCGCAAAGTCGACATACGGCGAAAGCGATGTTGCCGTGGTAACTCAATCGGCGAGGGCTGAGTATTCGACAAACGACTGCGAGCGCGACGAGGCCGGTCAGGTCTCATGCCTCGCGTCCGCCTTCGGCCTTGAGGAATGCAGTGAAGCCAGGGTGCTCGGTTCGATGTTTCGCGCCAACGAAGCCGAAGAGACTTTCGAACATCGCACGGCCTACGGCTTGGGTAATGCGTGCCTCGCAGAGCTTGAGGCGGCCGCAATGCGGCGCAATTTCAACGAAGACGACAAGGGTGAATTGGTCGCGAAGTCCGCAAACGGCTATCGCGAGACATTGATCATCGGCCTGCAGATTTCCGTCGATGGAAGCGTGGTCGAATGGGAGAGGACAAAGGAATGACCGAGCGCGTCGGGATTTATCCAGGAACTTTCGATCCGATCACTTTGGGCCATGCCGATATCATCCGGCGCGGGGCCAAGCTGGTCGATAAACTGATCATCGGCGTGACCACCAACCCTTCGAAGAACCCAATGTTCTCAACCGAAGAGCGCTTTGCGATGGTCGAGCGCGAGGTTGCCAATCTCGGTCTTACGAATGTCGAGGTAGTCGGGTTTAACGCGCTGCTGGTCAAATTCGCCCAGAAACAGGGTGCCAGCGTGATCATCCGAGGCCTGCGTGCGGTGGCGGACTTTGAATACGAGTACCAGATGGCGGGGATGAACCAGCAGCTCGACGACGAGATTGAAACGGTCTTCCTGATGGCCGACGTTTCACTGCAACCGATCGCCTCGAAGCTGGTAAAGGAAATCGCACTCTATGGCGGCGACATCACCCCCTTCGTCAGCGCCGACGTGCGCGGCGAAGTGGTGGAACGCGTGAAGAGCGTCGGCCAGTTGGGCGATTACTAAGGACGACGCGCAGCTGTTTATGGCGCGAGATCATTCATTGAAGTGTCAGCCTCACGCCGTTAAACCGCGCGCTAACTTGGACAAGACCGTGATATCATCCATGATCAAGACATTCGCCGGCGCTTTCGCCGCACTATCGCTGACCGCGATCCCCGCTACTGCTTTCGGACAGACTCTCCAGGAGGAGGACGACCAGGAAGTCGTCGCGCCGAAGGCCGCGCGCGCCTTCGACAAGATTAACTACGACGCTAGCGTGGACCGAGAGAACATCTGGGTGCTCGATCTGTCGAATGGCGAGCGGGTGCAGATCCGCCTTATGCCAACATGGGCGCCCGACCATGTCGAGCGGGTCAAGACGCTGACCCGCCAGGGCTTTTACGACGGGATCATTTTCCATCGCGTGATCGATGGTTTCATGGCGCAGGGCGGCGATCCGACCGGGACTGGCCAGGGTGGCTCGCAGCTCCCCGATCTTGAAGCCGAATTCAACCCCATGCCGCATGTGCGCGGGAGCGTATCCATGGCGCGTGCGACCGAAGAGAACAGTGCCAACAGCCAGTTCTTCATCGTCTTCTACCCGCGCTTCAGCCTCGACAAACGCTACACCAATTTCGGCCGCGTCATCTCCAACATGGGCGGTGTGGACACGATCAATCGTGGAGAACCGCCGTCCGAGCCGACCCGCATTCTGCAAGCCTCCCTTGCCAGCGACAATCGTCCGGTTCCCCCGCCGCCCGCACCGGAGCCGGAGCCCTCGATTACCGCCGACTTGCTGAACGCTCCGTTGGAACAACAGTAGGCTTTTCCAATAGCCGCGTGGTCGCTAGGCGCACGCCATGAAAGTCGACCTCTTCGATTTCGAGCTTCCGCCCGAGCGGATTGCCTTGCGTCCTGTGCGTCCACGCGACGCTGCGCGGATGCTGGTTGTTCGTCGCGATGGCCCGTTCGAGGATCGTGGCGTGCGTGACCTGCCGGACCTCCTGGAGCCGGGTGATGTGCTAGTCTTTAACGACACCCGCGTGATTCCGGCGCAACTCGAAGGGAGGAGGGCCAGCGGCGAAGCCAGGATCGGCGCGACACTCCACAAGCGCATCGACCTGCGCCGCTGGAAGGCTTTCGTTCGCAACGCGAAGCGGGTGAAGGAAGGCGATACGCTTGTATTCGGCGGCGGGGTGACGGCCGTTGCGGAGGAACGCCATGCCGATGGCAGCGTGACACTCGCCTTTGGCGGGGAAGAGCCGGTCGAAGTGCTGCTGGAGAAAGCAGGTCGAATGCCGCTCCCGCCCTATATCGCAGGCAAACGTGAGGTCGATGAGCGCGATCTGGAAGACTACCAAACCATGTTCGCGAAAGAGGACGGCGCAGTCGCCGCGCCCACCGCGTCCCTGCACTTCACCGATTCACTTGTCGAGGCGCTCGACGCTCGCGGTATCCAGCGCGAGATGTTGACGCTGCATGTCGGGGCCGGGACGTTCCTCCCGGTCAAGGCCGTCGATACCGACGATCACGACATGCATTCCGAATTCGGCCGGATCTCGGTCGAGACCGCCCAGCGCCTCAACGCTGCTCGCGCAGCAGGCGGGCGCATTATCGCCGTGGGTACAACCTCGCTGCGCCTGATCGAAAGCGCGGCCGGGCCCGACCGTGCAATTGTTCCCTTCGAAGGCGACACCGACATCTTCATCACCCCCGGCTACGAATTCAATGGGGTCGACGGGTTGATGACAAACTTCCACCTACCCAAGTCGACCCTGATGATGCTGGTTAGCGCACTGATGGGCCGAGAGCGGATGTTGGCGGCGTATGAGCACGCCATCGCAAATAATTATCGTTTCTACTCCTATGGAGATTCTTCGCTGCTGTTGCCGTGACGCCGCTTGCATTCGCCGGGTAGCCTGCCAAATGGCGAGGGATGAGCGAACCAATCCTCAAGATCTCCGGCCTTTCCAAGGTCTATAAGGGCGGCGTGAAGGCGCTCGACGCGGTCGATCTCGATATCCGCAAGGGTGAGATTTTCGCGCTTCTTGGTCCCAATGGCGCGGGCAAAACGACGTTGGTTGGTGCGGTTTGTGGTCTTGTGAGACCGAGCGGCGGAACCATTGAAGCCTTCGGGTACGACCTCGCGCGTGACTGGCGTGCAGCGCGAGCCCGGATCGGTCTGGTGCCGCAGGAACTCAGCACCGACATGTTCGAGACGGTCTATCGTGCCGTTTCGTACTCGCGCGGCTTGTTCGGCCATGGTCCAGACAAGGGCCGGATCGAAGAGGTGCTGCGCTCGCTGACCCTGTGGGACAAGCGCGACAGCCAGATCCGCGAGCTCTCCGGCGGGATGAAACGCCGGGTGCTGATCGCGAAAGCGCTGGCGCACGACCCTGACCTCCTCTTCCTCGACGAGCCTACAGCCGGTGTGGATGTCGAGCTGCGCAAGGACATGTGGGCGCAAATCAGCGCGCTGCGCGAGCGCGGCACCACGATCATCCTCACAACGCACTACATCGAAGAAGCCGAGGAGATGGCCGACCGCGTCGGCGTCATCAGCAAGGGCGAGATCATTCTTGTCGAAGACAAGGACCGCCTGATGCAAAAGCTCGGCAAGAAGCAGATGACGATAATCCTGGACGAGCCCATCACCGAAATCCCCGGATCGCTCTCTGCCTTCAATCTCG
>JAAUYI010053561.1_pt1 | contig 10191 bp, 7 predicted proteins | sample 7278041 | NCBI WGS metagenome assembly JAAUYI01 (sample SAMN14350216, study PRJNA611818) | marine sediment metagenome | isolation source: surface marine sediment (0.6m) | place: French Polynesia: Moorea | collected 2018-08
GTATTGAATAGTATACAAATTGATTTGATAAAAATACCTAAAAAAACAGGGAGTAATCCTATAGAAAAAATACGGTAAACATATTACCAATAAAGGATTAAATTTTTTTCTATTGACTGTTCCATTCCTCAGCAGCATCTCGAACTGCTTGTTCCACAGATTTTTCATTGAGCATTGCTGCCTGTAAATTTTCATAAATTGCTTTTTGTAATATTTGAAGATCTTTTCTTACGGGAATCAGCACTTCTACATCTTTTAATTGTGCTGCACTGACTTTTTTTGCCTCTTCTTTTAAACTAGTTTGTTCTTGTTGCTCGATATCTTCAATGTATTGTTCTACCGCTTCAACAGTAGAAGGAAGTACGCTCGATGCTCTAGCAAAAGCCAACTGGTTTTCAGTATTAGTAACATATAAGGCATACTCCAAAGCTCGATCTGATTTGTCGGTATCGCGAGGAATAACCAGATTCATTACCGCAACGCTTTTTTTACCAGTTTTACCAGTAATTTGAGGTGATATTCCCGAAGTTTCGGCAATTGTTGGGGCATTGTTGGTAATACTATCAATAAATTCTGCACCAGAAGATAATAAAGCTGTTTCACCCATTTGATACAATTCAATTCCATAACGATGGCCTTGAGTTAATACCTCTGGAGGCAGTAATTTTTGTTGGTACAAATCTACCCAATACTGAAAGGCTGCTTTTCCTTCGGGTGTATTAAAAGCTGCTTTGCCAGACTCATCGACTAAATCTACACCCATTTTGACCAGAGATTCTAGGACATCTGCCGAATCATTGGGGACAAAGGTAATAAAGAAAGCGTATTTACCCGTTTTTTCTTTGATCTTTTGGGCAACTTCGGCTAATTCTTGATAGGTTTTTGGTGGCTGTTGGATACCTGCTGCGGTTAAGAGTTCTTGATTGTAAATAGTAATTGTGGTGGTTAAATACCAGGGAATACCAAAGGTTTGTTCGTCGCAGTTATTTTCTTGACAAACTTCAATGGTGCTAGCTTGCCAAATTTCCGGTAGATAGCTAGCTTGAACTTCAGGTGCAACTACTTCGTCTAGATCTAACCAAGCATTGCGGGTTGCTAACTGTGAAGCAAATTTGGGATTGAGGTTAACTACATCTGGTGCTGTTTTAGCAGAAATAGAGGTCAAAATTTTGTTTTCCATCGCCTCCCAGGGAACATCCACCCAGCGTAACTCTACAGCCTCATTTTGAGTTTCAAAAGTATTATTTAAATCGACAAAATAGTCAGTAAAGTTTGGTTTTAGCTGCATTGTCCAGAATTCAAGCTGGTTGGAATTGCTTTGCGAACTTGGATTGCAGCTTGACAGAAAAGTCGCGATCGCTCCTATTAATAAGTAGAAGCCATATTGTCGAATCGAGGTAGTTTTTTTCATTGCTTAGCTCAAAATAAACCGTAAAACAAACAATATTATTTATAAGTAAAAATGGCAATATCTATGCGTAAATTTAACTATTTCTATATATGTGGATAGCATTTTTTTCAGTGCATCCACTTATCAAAAAATCTAGATAAAGCAGCTACAATGTCGAGTGTGACTAGCCTATTATTCTTGAGCTAATTTAATTTTGTTTAACTCATGATTAGTTATTTAGCAAGCAATAAATCGTTGATTACAAATCTCAAAATAAAGTTTTTGGTTGATGAGTAACTAAGATATTTTGGTTCGATTGGACTAAAAAAAGATCTTCAGAGTTAAGGTTGAGGTAAAACTTTTGAAACACTACTTAGGACGGAGATATGCTAAATAATTTAACTAATATCTTTGCCAAGAAAGGAGGCAATATTGGAATTGAAATTAATCCCCAAAGAATTAATATTGCTCAGATAACTAAAAAAGGACAGCAGTATAAACTACTAAAAAATGTCTCTGCCGATATTCCTGAAGGAGTATTTGAGGATGGGCAAATTGTTGATTCTCTAAGTCTCTCAGAGTTAATTAAAGATACTCTCCAAGCCAATAAAATTAGTGCCAAAAAGGTGTCTACTGCCGTACCAATGAGAGAGGCAATTATTCGAGTTATTTCTGTTCCTGCTGAATTGGACGAAGAGGAATTAAAAGATATGGTTATGGTACACGAAGCCAGTATGCATCTACCATATCCCAGGGAAGAAGTAGACCTGGATTATGCCAAGCTAGGTTATTTTATGGATGAAGATGGCATTGAAAAAGTTAATGTTTTGTTGGTAGCAACCAAAAAAGAAGTAACAGATCTTTACAACGAAATTTTTCAGCAAGCAGATCTACAAATGGGAGTTCTAGAAATTAATAGCTTTGCTTTAATTAGGACGATCAGAGAACAGTTAAGACAGTTTGGTTCAAAAGAAGCTGTAGTACTAGTCGATGTGGAATTTGATAGTACAGAAATCGCGATCGTAGTAGAAGGAGTTCCCCAATTTTCTCGGACTGTACCAATTGGAACTTATCAGATGCGTAGTGCTTTTTCTCAAGCTATGGGTTTACCAGAAACAGGTGCAACAGAGTTACTTCACGACATAGATATCATTGATGGACTAGAAGATTCGGGAGATATTGATTCAGCGCAGATCGAATCGGGTAAAGCAGCCTTAATGAAAATTCTAGGAGAATTAACCGAAGAATTGAGTCGTTCGATTAACTTTTATATTAATCAAAGTGAAGATTTAGATATAGCTCAATTACTCTTAGCAGGACCAGGAGCGGGTATTACTCAAGTAGATGATTTTTTTACTCAAAAACTCAATTTACCGACGATGAAAATAGACCCAATAGCAACTCTTGGTTTAGATACTAGTCAAGATATTGCTCCCGAACATCGTCCAGGATTGGGCATAGTTTTGGGTTTAGGAATGCGCGATATCTAACTAGAGAAGAACTCTGAAAAAGTACCTATTATTTTTAAACTTGGTATGTCTTTATGTATAACTTAGATATTAATTTTCTTAGGGATAGAGGACTAGATAAATCCACAGAGGTTGCTGATAGTCTTGTCGAGAAAAAAGAACCTTCAATTGCAGATAAAATACCGATCGCGGTTGGAGTAATAGTAGCTTTAATTGCACCAGCAATTACTTTTGGTTACTTGCAAAGCGTGAATGCCAAAACCGCTGGCGTAGAACAAGAAATAAAAGAGATTGAAAATGAAATTGCCGATCTGGGCAATCAAAACCAAAAGATTGAAGCAGCAAATGCCGAAATTCAACAGGCAGAGCAAGAAATAACCGCTCTAGTGGGAGTATTTGAAAGAATCAAACCTTGGGCAGCTATTATGCAGGAAGTAAGCGATCGCACTCCGCCTGGAGTTCAAGTAAATTCCATTCAGCAAAGTGGTTCGGGAGAAAGTACGGGAATTAATTTGGCAGGTACGGCTCGTTCTTATGCTGATGTTAATGATTTCGTTTTGTTTCTCCAGCGATCGCCTTTTTTCGACTCGCAACAAATTAAATTAAATACCGCTGGAGTTACCAATTTTCCCGTAGAACTTGAAAATGAAGATAACGTTCCCGATAACGCTTCTTTAGAAATTCCTCAAGGGATTAAATACACTATCTCAGCCCAACTAAAAAATATTCCTTCATCTAGTTTGATTGAAGAAATTGAGAAAAAAGGTTCGACTGGTTTAGTAACTCGACTAAAAATATTAGAACAAAAAGGAGCAGAACTAAAATGACCTTTGCTGACGATTTTGCAGGGGAAGAACAGGGTTTAGAAAGCGATTATCCCTCTGCATTTGGTATTACTTTTACTCCCATGGTTATGGGAATTGCGATCGCAGTTGCAGGTATTGCTTTAGCTGGATATGGTTATATTAATTTTGTCAGACCCGCTCAAGAAAAATACAGTCAAGCAGCTGTTAAGAAACAAGAACTACAGGGACAGCTAGATAAAATTAGAACGGGAGATCTTCAACTAAAATTAGCTCAATTACAAGCAGATTTAGCTGAAAAACAAATCTTAAAATCTCGCGTTTTGTCGATGTTTACTAGTGAAAAAGACCTCGATACGTTGTTGCTAGATCTTGATAACTTTATCGCTGCCAATCAAGCAGATTTAGTACAGTATCAACCCGATAGTAATATTAGTACTATTGATGATGCTTCTTTGGGTGCAGAAATTCAGGGAAAACTCAAACGAAAAGGAATTTCCTTAACGATTGAAGGTACATTCAACGAAACCAAACAGATTTTGCAGGACATAGAGCGTTTGCAACCTCTATTAATGGTACAAAGCATTAGCTCGACGGTGACAGAAAAGCCGACGGCAATTTTGACCAGCACTAACAGCGAAATCGTACCTGGTAAACAAGCCGAGTTAAAAACTCAAATCAAGTTAGATGCGATTTTACCTTTGAGTCAAGCCGAATTAGAACAAGCGAAAAAAGCGGACGAACAGGCAGAACAAGAAGCGCGTTCTCAGCGCAGAAATAGACGTAACAATAAAGACGAATAGCTGAGCAAGCTTGATATTACTAACTAATAGTACTAGCAAAAATATATTTACTAACAGTATAGGTTGAGGAATAAACAGTGAAAAACTATTGCGATCGCCTTGGATTTTTAAGTGCCTTAACGGTTATGTTGATGGCTTCACCATCGATAGCTGCGGAGCGAAACATTACCAATATTGAGCTAGAAAAAAATCATAACCAACTGGAACTAAAACTATCAGCATCCAGTACTGATGCTAATGCCTCTTTTTTCACTCTACGTAACGGCAATACTATTGAAGCTAATCTACTTAATACTAATTTAAACTTACCAGTCGGTGATTCTTTTAAACAAGCAAATCCTCTACCTGGAATTAAAACTATAGAAGTTAATCAAGTCGATCGCGAACATACTCAGATTTTAATCTCTACTGAAGCCGATAGTGCGATCGAGCATCTGCTAAAACAAGAAGGCAATAACTTAGTTCTCAGTCTTAACCGTGTAACCAAAGCTCAATCTTTCCAAAGAGAATTAAAAGAATTAAGCAGTAAAGCCGTTACTAACATCAAGCAAACCTATAAATCTGCATTAGGTCAGAAAAAGACTAAAGACGATAAAAAATCAACTTTAGCTTCCAGCAAAAACAAGGAAAATCAAGATGTTCTAATTCCCAACCCAGAAATTACCATTAACGATAATCGCCTGAGCGAAGTTAAAGAAAGAATATATCAGTCTCAGGATTCTGGTCAAGCTACCTTACCCCGTGCTGTTGCTCCTCCTGTGGGAGATATGGCTATTTCCAATATCAGCACCATGCCCGACATGGTAGACCTCGGTTCGAGAGCGTTAGTTCCTCGTTTGGTCTTGCGAGATGCACCCGTTAGAGAAGTTTTGTCCCTCCTCGCTCGTTCGGCAAACTTAAATATCGTCTTTGCTGGTGATGACGAAGAAGGCAATAGAGGTAGAAACGACGAAGAAACAGGCCCTACTATTTCTTTAGATTTACAAAACCAACCAGTACAAGAAGTATTTAATTCCGTTCTGTTAGTTTCAGGCTTAAATGCCAACCGCCGAGGTAATCTAATCTATGTTGGGGAACAACTACCCGCTCAAGCACGTAACCTAATCAGCCGTACTCTGCGTTTAAATCAGGTAACTGCCGAAAATGCAGCCCTATTTTTAGCCAGTCAAGGGGCAAAAGGCAAAAGACTTACCAGTGAAGTAGAAGAAGTTATCAACCCAGAAACAGGTAGGGTGGTTCAAAGAACAGAAACTAGTGCAGAATTAAGCGATTTAGATGGCGGTAGTGATGATGAAACTGGTACACAAGCATTAATGCTTAGAGGACTACAGGTTTCCACCGATGGTAGACTTAATGCTATTACTCTGGTGGGCGAACCCCGTAAGGTAGAAATAGCCACTGCAATGCTGACTCAGTTAGATGCTCGTCGTCGTCAGGTAGCAGTCAACGTTAAGGTGATTGATGTCAATCTGCTCAATCAAGATATCTTTAACAGTAGCTTCTCCTTTGGGGTAAATGATAGTTTCTTCGTGCAAGATAATGGTTCGGCATCCCTAAGATTTGGAGAAACCTCGCCACCAACAAGTGCTGAACTAAATAGCGACATTGGACGAATTTCTAATCCTCCCACAATAGTAAATCCCTTTGCTGATGCTGGCACTTTTCTTAACTTAGACCAACCAGGTATTGTAATTGGAGGAACCGATCCAGGTACTATACAAATTGATGGTGGAAACTTAACTAGATTAGAAAATCCAGGCGCACGTACCTTTTTTAGTCAAAGAGCAGCAATTTCTGGAGATCCTTTCACTCCAGGCATAACAGAGGTGACTTTGGCTGATGACAATGTAATTACAATAGATGAAGACGGAGAAGCAAGTCTCTCTCGTGGAACCATAGGTTCTGCAACTTCTGCGCTACCTAGTTTGTTCCAATATCCCGATAAGTTTTTAGCTCTCTTGGAAGCTCGTGTAACAAGTGGTAATGCCAAAATTCTGACCGATCCGACTCTAATGGTGCAGGAAGGACAAGAAGCTACAGTCAAACTAGCTCAGAACATTGTTGAAAGTGTCAAAACCGAAATTGACGGAGATTCGGGTGCAAGAACTATTACTCCTGTAATTGCCGAGGCTGGTGTTGTCTTGACGGTTAACGTAGAGCGCATTGACGATAACGGTTTTGTTTCCATGTCAGTCAGTCCTACCGTTAGCTCTATTGGTGCGACTCAAAGCTTTGATAGTGGTGGTGGTGCAGTTAACCTACTGAACTTACTAAGTAAACGGGAACTTAGTTCTGGTTTAGTGCGCTTACGGGATGGTCAAACATTAATCTTATCGGGGATTATTCAAGACCAAGAAAGAACTACTATTTCTAAAGTACCCATTTTGGGTGACATTCCTTTACTCGGTTCTCTGTTTAGAAGCACCGACAAAGCTAGCGAACGGGCAGAAGTAATAGTTTTGTTAACTCCTGAGATTGTGGAAGAGGATGCGGGCTTGGCAAGTAACTTTTCTCCTAGTAAAGAAAGCCGTGAAGTCCTTTACAGAGAAGGGGTTGGGGTGCTTGGCAACTAGTCTCATTTGCTTGTTTTGTGGTGGGTTTTTGGTAGCTGAAATCGAAAATATTGTTGAAATCTATATAAATTAACGCTTTCAACGATCCATATTCGGCAAGTAGAGCTTAGAATAAGGCAGTCACGAAAATCTGTGACTAGCTTGGAAAAACATAGTCTATAAAAACGTTGTGGGTTTTTAGAACTCAGATGCTATAAATTAGGCTGGTAATTCATTTTCAAAACCTAAGTTCTCAGTTATTGAGAGCCAAATACACACAAACCACAAAACAATTACAAGAAGGAGACCATGTCCATGAATAAAGGTGAACTAGTCGATCGCATTTCTCAAAAAGCGACTGTAACTAAAAAACAAGCCGATGCTGTATTGTCCGCAGCTATTGAAACCATTATGGAAGCTGTATCTGAAGGAGATAAAGTAACCCTAGTTGGTTTTGGTTCTTTTGAAAGACGCGATCGCAAAGAAAGAGAAGGACGCAATCCTAAAACAGGAGAAAAAATGTCTATTCCCGCTACTAAAGTTCCTGCATTCTCGGCAGGTAAACTTTTCAAAGAGAAAGTAGCACCTAAGTAGTTCGAGATTATTAATCTCTCTTGAACAGACCACTACACGGTGGAAACTTAAATTGGGCAGCCACAATTGCTGGTTGTCCAGTTTCTGCTTTAATCGACTTTTCCGCCAGCATCAACCCCCTCAGCACTCCCCAAAGCGCGATCGCTGCCGTTATTAACAGTACTTCAAAGTTAACCGCATATCCCGATCCCAATTATTCTCAGTTGCGATCGCATCTGGCACAGCATCATCAGATCGATCCTGAGTTTATTTTGCCTGGAAATGGTTCGGCAGAGTTATTAACTTGGGCAGCAAGAGAACTAGCGCAACAAAATTTTACATATTTGATTACTCCCGCCTTTAGCGATTATCAACGGGCTTTAAATACCTTCAACGGCAAGATATTTGCTTGTATTCTCGATCTATGTACGGGCGATTCGCGAATCGCCCCTACCCCATCTCCCCATCTCCCCATCCCCCTAAATCCCCATCCTAACTCTGGATTATTGCTCAACAATCCCCACAACCCGACGGGCAAATTATGGACGAGACAAGAGATTTTACCTTATTTAGAGAGATTTGACCTAGTGGTAATTGATGAAGCCTTTATGGATTTTTTAACGCCATCTGAGGAGCAAAGTTTAATTGCTGAAGTAGAGAAGTATCCCAATTTAATAATTTTGCGATCGCTAACCAAATTTTACGCTATGCCTGGGTTACGCATCGGTTATGCGATCGCTCATCCCGATAGATTGCGACGCTGGCAAAAATGGCGCGATCCTTGGTCGGTCAATACTTTAGCAGCAGCAGCATCAATTGCAGCAATTCAAGACAAAGAGTTTCAACAACAAACCTGGGAATGGTTAAAACCTGCGCGATCGCGATTATTTCAGCAGTTACAATCTATTCCAGGATTGAAACCCTTAAAAGGCACAGCAAATTATCTTCTGGTTCAAACCCAAATATCGGCGACACGGTTACAGGAAAAATTATTAACCCAACATCAAATCGTCATCCGAGACTGCATTAGCTTCCCCGAATTGGGCGATCGCTATTTTCGCATTGCCGTACGCTTACCCACAGAAAACGACCGTTTAGTTGAAGCTATGACTAATATTATCAAAACAACAGATTCAACTTAATACCATTTCTCCTTGAAGCTGCACTTAATATTTTGAGTTTAGATCTCACGCAAAGACGCTAAGATGCAAAGAAGTTAAATTCGAGAAGAGTGCATTGTCATAGAGAGTTAGTATAACAACGCCAAACAAATAACCCTCTTTGCGCTTGTCAGCATTACGTGCGGAATTACGCCTTTGTTTGCTCAGTGCGTATTCCTTCGCGCCTTTGTGACTTTGCGTGAGACAAATCTAATGCATTAATTTAGCTGAAACAGTCCACTACTACAAAACCAGATTGAGATCACGGCGAGATGATTAATCTGCAACTTATGCTGAGAAAATTAAGTTTTTTCTTTTAAGTTGTAACTCATTCATGACTGCTAAACGAAGCTTCAGATTAGAAACTAACCATAACCAGAAAGAAAAGAAATCTGGTAGCTGGCTAGTAGGGGCAGTTTTGGGAATATCTTTATTAGCCACTTTTGGCAATGTTCAAACTGCTTTAAAATCTTTCAATAATCAATATTTAATTCCACCACAATCGGAGATTTTTCATAGCAGTAAATATCAGCCAATTCAATTTGGTTCGACAGAGAAAATTGCCCGACAAGATTTTAGCGAACTCGATCGCTTTGCTAGAGATCTAAATTATTCGGGAACATCTATTACCGAACTTGCAAATCTTTTAGCTCAAAAAGCTACAACCGAAACAGAGAAAGCCAGAATTATTTACGCTTGGATTACCCAACATATTACCTACGATTTAGTGGCTTTTAATGATGCGGTTTATAACGATAAATATCCCGATGTCAGTGCAGAAAAAGTATTGCGCGATCGCACGACAATTTGTTCTGGCTATAGTAATCTTTATTATGCTTTAGCCGAAGCAATGAATTTAGAATCGGCGATTGTGATTGGCTATGCTAAAGGTGCAACTCCTAGTATGGCAAGATTTCAAGAAGTCAATCATTCTTGGAATGCAGTTAAGATAGATAATGCTTGGTATTTGCTAGATGCTACCTGGGGTGCGGGTTCGATAGTTGACCAGAAATTTATCCCTAACTATCAACCCTATTATTTTGCCACTGCACCCGCTGAATTTATTAATCATCATTTCCCCAAAGATTCGGGTTGGCAATTATTAGCTCAAACCTATAGTAGAGTAGATTTTGATAATTTACCCAATATTTCTAGTCGCTTTTATAACTTAGGATTGGAATTAGTCAGCCACGGTAATTATCGAATTTCTGCCCAAAATAGAGTGCAGATTAAATTAAAAACAGCTCAAGATCTTGCAGCCATAGCTAGCCTCAAACACAACGGAAAAGAACTACCACCAAATACGGTCTTAGTTAATCATCAAGGGGATAATTTAATTATTAACGTTGCTCCTCCTGCTGCGGGAACTTACGATCTGAGTATCTACGCCCATTGGTCACAAGTTAAGATCATAGAAAATTTGTCAAGATCACGTTATAAA
>JAAUYI010134958.1_pt1 | contig 10188 bp, 8 predicted proteins | sample 7278041 | NCBI WGS metagenome assembly JAAUYI01 (sample SAMN14350216, study PRJNA611818) | marine sediment metagenome | isolation source: surface marine sediment (0.6m) | place: French Polynesia: Moorea | collected 2018-08
AAAAATCCTGGTAGTGCATCAAAGAAGTGTGGGATAGGTAATCAAGTCATGCCAACTCCAAGAGGCGATCGCTAGCTTTTCTCTCATGGCAGCAGTAGTTGTCTTTCGGCTATGAACCCAAATCCAGCGGTACGCAAGTCGGATTTTAAATCCGACTGTGCGCCGTCCGACATGCGGCGAACCGAATCGCCTTTGTGCCTTTCGCGGGTTGAAATAGGTAACTACTAATCGTACTGTCGCTGTCGTGAATCTACGTACTGCGATAATTACCGCTTCATCACTAAAGTCAAACCATCAGAAATAGACAGCATACTGATTTCGACTCGCCGATCTTGATGTACTTTTTGATTAAATTCTCGAATAGCGATCGTTCTTTTATCTGTATCTTCAGGATCGGCGACGCTACCAAACCATAAAACATTATCGATCGCAATAACGCCTCCAGGACGCAACAGGCTTAACAAGCGTTCGTAATAGTTAAGATAGTTGCGTTTATCCGCATCAATAAAGGCAAAATCAAAACTTCCCGCCTGTCCCTCAGCAATTAAGCGATCTAATGTCTCTAATGCTGGCGCAAGACGAAGATCGATTTTGTGTTCTACCCCTGCTGCTTGCCAATATCGACGGGCAATTTTGGTTGCTTCAGGATCGCGATCGCAGGCGATAACCCGACCATCTTCGGGTAACGCTAATGCCACCACCAAGGAACTATAGCCTGTAAACACGCCAATATCGAGAGTCTTTTTTGCTCCTAATAATTTAACCAAGAATGCCATAAACTGTCCCTGATCGGGGGATATTTGCATGATACTTGCAGGATGGCGAGCGGTTTCTTGACGCAACTGGGTCAAAACTTCGGCTTCCCGTAGCGATACTGAGAGTAAATATTCATAAACTCGACTATCTAAACCGATACTTTCTTTACCCATAGTTAACAAGTTCTGTTTTTTAAACTAATTAAAGAGATTAGCTGCTGGTTTTCCCTTAGCAATTAAATATGAAAGTCGTCGAAAACATCTTCCAAGATTTTTAACTCGATCGGCTTTAAGCTTACCTTTGTTGTGGTTTTCTATTATTCAATTGATTATTCCTCATTCCTTCTACTATCTCAAATCTTCCAACCCAATCTAGTAGGCTGCTGATATATTTTTTTTAGGGTATTGATATCTCTGGGGGAAATGGGAGGAGGATCGCTTACTTGAGAAAAGTATAGTGCGTCGCTTTCCTTTGGGCTATGTCCCCAAATTCCCAATGCGTGACCTAGTTCGTGACGGACAGTAGCCAAGAGAGAGATTCCTGCAAAATTAGGACTGATATGTATTGCCATTTTGTGAGCAATAACTGGAGGGTTTTGTTGAAGATAAAACTTGTAGCTCGTTTCAGCAGCAACTGCTCTAGGAATGTCAAATAGTCCCGTATCGGGGTTCAATTTCACCTCTCTTTCGGGTTGCGATCGCCAGATTGCTATATCTGCTATTTCTGGATCGGAGATAATCTCTAAGGGTAGATAAACATTCCATTCGGCGATCGCGCTCTTTACTGCTACTACCCACTGTTGAAAACGCCGATCCGCTGCGGAATCTGTAAAACTGTTTGGTTGCTGGATATAGACTTGGATCGGGAACTGCGACCAAACTAAATAACCCAGAGAAGTTGATTCAATTTGACGAAAATAATCGCCTTGGTTTTCTAAATCTTGCCAGTTAGCTAAAGACTCTGGTAGCAAGTGAACTTTCGGTGGGGGAAAATCAGAGCTTAAGCTAGGTTGAGCTAAAGTCAGGATCTTGTTGGAAACCAAAATTAGCCAACAAATGGCGATCGCCAAAAAAACAAATTTTTGCCACTTCAACCGCCATCGATTCATATTCGCCAAGATTAAATTAGTTTATAGGAAAGGCTGGGAATACCCTTACCGTTTACGGTAGGGGATGAGAAGCCTACAAAATCGAGCAACTCGATGTTGTATCGATTTTGTAAATCGATAGCTTGGAACTTAATTAAACCTTCGTATAGAAAAGGTTTCAGGCGTTGTACAATATTTGCATCTACCGAAAAAGCGAAAACCAAGCAGAGGTAGAAAAGTACCTTGAAAACTGGATAAGCGCGGTTTCCGAGGTTTCCGATGGATAGTGAGATGTCCGTTTTTGTTTCACCGTAGGGTTGGGCTGACCCGAACGGGATACTTGCAAAAGTATCAAAAAGCTTGTGGATCGACTCGGCGGAAGCACGAGGTGACCTCGCGCTGTCCGCTGCCGAGTGCCTTCCGCACCTCTTTCGGGGATGTGTTTTCAAGGGGCTGTCTTTTGAGGTTTCCTCAAAAGCTTGTAAGCCCCGCAACATTTGTTGTTCTCACGGTCGTCTTAAACTTTGGAGGAGACCTCCAAAGACGCGACCTCATCTAGATACGTCGGGATGAAGCAAGAAGCTCTCACGGCTAAGAGCTGAGAGAGTATGTCACCCTAACCAACCCGCACTTAAAACTACAGTCAAAGCTATAAAAGTAATCCCCAAGCCCCAGGTAATACGGTTGAGAGCGTTTTCCGCACTTTTGGTACTGGTAAACATTTGCGACTGTCCGCCAATACCGCCCAAACCATCGCCTTTGGGACTGTGTAAGAGGATAAACACTATTGATAAAAAGGCAGATGCTGCCCAAATAATTTGAATTAACTGATAAGCACTCATTTGCGAAATATAATTTAGATTTTTAAGTTTAATTTAAGACCGATTCTTATTGTAGGCTGTTGAGAGAGGGATATTCAAGTTTATTCTTGCTCGACCAACTTAACCAAAAGCGAGCGAACAGACAAAAAGTAGCACCAATAAAATATTGGTGCAGTTTAGCGACGCAAGCTAAAAACAACTCACTAGCGACTTCTCATTTTAGCTCGCCAACAATCTACATTGAGATCTGGATTGGAGTCCGATTTTTCTTGGTTTCGTAAGCTGCCGACTCAATCAAAGATTTACCAGTAATTTCTGCTGGCTGAGAAATTTGCAAGATTTCTAAGATGGTGGGTGCAACGTCTGCCAAGCAACCATCTTTTCTCAGTGGTATATCTGTACCATGTCCGACTATTTTTCTGGCTTCTCCCTCAACTAAAATAAAAGGTACGGGGTTAGTTGTATGGGCCGTCCAAGGATTACCAGCTTCATCGCGCATATATTCGGCATTACCGTGATCGGCAGTAATCAATAGCGTCCCTCCAGCCTTATTAACAGTTTCTACAACTTGACCCAGACAGCGATCGACAGTTTCAATTGCTTGAATTGCTGCCTCCAAATTACCAGTATGACCTACCATGTCAGGGTTAGCATAGTTAACTACGATTAGGGAGTAGACCATTTTATCGACTGCACGGCAAACTACTTCAGTAACGGCTTGTGCCGACATTTCTGGTGCGCGATCGTAGGTAGCCACCATCGGACTTTGAATTAATTCTCGATCTTCTCCCGCAAAAGGTTCTTCTAAACCACCATTAAAGAAATAGGTAACATGAGGATATTTTTCAGTCTCGGCGGTGCGAAATTGACGCAAGCCTCGATTGGCAATTACTTCCCCTAAAATATTAGTTAGGTTTTGTGGCTTGAAAGCTACTTCTACCTCTAAATTAGGATCGTATTGAGTAAAGGTAACAAAGTGAAGAGGACTTATTTTTTCTCTGGTAAAGCCTTCAAAATTATCGCTGACAAAAGCATAGGTTAGTTGTCTTGCCCTGTCAGGACGAAAATTGTAGAAGATTATCGAATCACCAGGTTCAACCGCTCCCGAAGCTATTCTCGTGGGAGGAATAAATTCATCGGTAATTTCTTGGGCGTAAAAACTTTCCAAGACTTCCCCAGCAGCACGTCTATCTGTAATCAGATCTTGAGTCATAATCTCATAGACCTGTTGAACCCGATCCCAACGGCGATCGCGATCCATGGCAAAATAACGACCGCTAACAGTTACAATCCTACCGATACCGATTTTTTTAATTTGGTCTTGGATTTTGTTGAGGGCTTTAATTCCTTCTGTCGTGTAAGTATCCCTACCATCGGTGATGGCATGAATGCAAATATCTTGGACACCATGATATTTACCGAGATTTAGTAGTCCAATTAAATGTTTTAAATGGGAATGAACGCCACCTTCCGAACAAAGACCAACAAGGTGTAATTTACCTCCTGCTGCATTGACCTTGGTACAAGCATCAATTAGTACTTGATTCTCTAATAGAGAACCATCCTCTACTGCATCCGAGATTCTGACTAATTCCTGTGGAACAACTCTCCCCGCACCCAGGTTCAGATGTCCTACTTCTGAGTTTCCCATCTGACCATCGGGTAGTCCTACATCTTTACCCGATGTATTGATGAGTGTATTAGGATATGCAGCTTGCAAGCTATCAAATATTGGTGTTTTAGCAGTGGCAATAGCGTTAGCCTCTGTTGACTCACGATGACCCCAACCATCTAAGATAGCTAGCACCACTGGAGATACAGGTGCTTGAACCATAATTGTTACCTTATTAATAATTACTGGCACATTGATAATAGCATTGCGAACCGCCTTAGTTCGACCGTATTTGTCGGGAGTTAACGATTATTGCCAGTTTTCTAACCATTAACTTATCCGACATCTTCCTGAATTGGACTTGATTTTTTGTTCTCTTTCGGTCATTATAGCTTCTAGATCTGGTCTGCCTGTAAGTTTTAATCGCCAATCTGCCCAAATACCATAGAGCCAATCGGCGATCGCTCCTAAGATCGGCAATTTGGTAATGGCATAGACCCACCCCATACCCAGCTCTTCGTAGACTCTCCGAAATACTTCGACATTTTTAATTACAGTACCATCGGGTAAAATTCCGTGAATCCGACCCATTGCCGTAGTAAAGTCAATCTTTGCATTATCTTTGGGATCGTAATCGAGAGCGGAAATATCTACAAACTTAACAATCCCTCTACCTGCATCTTTCTTGGTCAGAAAGTTCACTTCTCGCACGCACAAAGGGCATTCCCCGTCGTATAGAAGTTTGATTTTCCAAGCTGTTTGGCTTGCTTGATTGTCGATAGATTCTGTTGTCATGTGACGCTAGATAAAGTTGATTATAAATAAAATTAAATCTGCTTGATTTTTGTTAAAGTCGTTAATTGGGAAACAAATTCTGGAAATTGCGATCCGAAAAGTAGCATCCAGTTATGCATTTCCCCCAAGATCGATTTCGATCCGCTATTGGATGATTAATAAGTTAGAGTAATCAAGTTACGCTCAAAGACAAATTCACTGTAGTCGGCTATGGTATCCAATCCGACGCTATCGAAAAATAACTCTAAGGTTAACCAAACACCAACTCGAAAAATTAGTTTTTTCCATTTAACGTTCATCGTACTCGACCTAATTATTAAGCTTTCGTGTTGTTCATGTTAATAAAGTTAACAACTTATGTAAAGAAAAGCAACAAAATCGCCCTAATTTTGATGGCGATCGCAATTTCGCTCTAAAACCAGAAACTGCTGACTGCACTTATATATAGCTTTGAGTACTCAAATTTATGCGAGTGGTTAGTGGGTAGAGACGCGATATATCGCGTCTGAGAGCGTGGTTAGTGGTCAGTTGTACTTCTGCTGCTTCCCCATCTCCCCTATCTCCCCAAGCGGTCAAGTCCTCTTTTGCTCCCCTGCTTCCTCCGCTCCTCCACTCCCCCGCTCCTTTACTCTGGAGTTTGTACCTGTATCCAAGCTTGATGTTTTAATAGTTCTTGTTCGTAGGTGGCGAAGATTGCTGACCAATCATAGTTTGATTCAACCAATTGGCGACCATTAGTTTGTAATTTGCGCCATAAGTCCCGATTTTGATTTAATTCCACTACAGCCTTAGCAAAGCTAGCAGGAAGATCGCCAATCAAGAGATGCTGACCATCGGCAGTTTCCAATCCTTCGCAACCAATACTGGTAGTAACTACGGGTAAACCCATTGCCATCGAGTCGAGTATTTTGATTCTAGTACCACTACCCGAACGAAGGGGAACGACGCTGAGGCTGCATTCAGAAGCAATCTGGCTCATACTTTCAGGGTCGGCAATTACCTGGATTTGGTCGTGGTTATGGGCTAAATCTTGAATTAATTTTGGTGGTTCGCGACCAGCAATGCAAAAAACAAGATCGGGATTTTGCTGCCAAATTAAGGGTAAGATTTCGGCGACAAAATAGATAACACCGTCGATATTGGGAAAATAGCTCATAGTTCCCATAAACAGGATTTTGTTACTGGGAAAATTACCCACGGGTTGAATCTGATGAACATCGACACCATTTTTAACCACAATGGTTTTGCCTCGATCGCAACGACGATCTAGTTCCTGTTGGTTTTCTTGACTGACTACCGTTCTGAGGGGGAATTTGTGCCAAGTTCGGTCTTCGTATTGTTGGAGTAATTGAGCTTCTTGTTTGGAGTCAAGAAAGGCTTTGGCTGCATCTAATTCGGCTGCGAGGCTGGGAATGAGATTGTCTCGATCTGCTGCTGCACAGCGACTTAAAAGACGCGATTCAATATTGTGTTCGTTGAGTACGGTAAAGCGATCGCAAAACAGTTCTTGATAAACCGAGGAAACAATAAAATCAAAAGAAACTACATCAAAGTCTATCTGGCTCAATTGTTGCAGGATTTGCCACATATTCCAGGTTTTGAAATTATATAGTTGTCGCTGATGATGTTGATGATAAGGCTCAATTGGTTTACCCAATTTGACCATAAACGCCCGAGCGCAATATTCTTCTAGCTGAGATTCAATTTTGTAATCGCGATCGTCAAAAATAAACGACACTACCGTTAGATGGTGGCGACTGCCAAAATATTTAATTTGCTCGAACATCCGAATTGCTGCACCACCCTTTTGGGGAGGATAGGGCGGATAGGGAAAAATCATCAGCATTCTTAACTTATCGTTGGTTTTAGGGGTATCGATTAACTGCTGACAGTAAGCAGTCAACTCTCGCCAACGCTGTTGCAAACGTAAAGTAGAGTTTAATTTGGCTCTAAAGGGCTGATAGGTGGGTTTGAGACGGATTGCCTGACGATAGGTAGCTACTGCTGAATCAAGATCGTATTTTTGGACTAGAGCATCTCCCAAACGGTCGTGATACCAACAGTTACTAGGTTCGATGGCGATCGCTTTTCGCAACCAGATTACTGCCTGTTCTAGATCGTTTTCTGCAATCAGTTTTTTGCCCAACCGAGCGTATGCTGTACCGTATAGTCGATCTTCTGCGGTTTCTGGTTGATAAACAGATAAAGCTTGGTATTCCGTCGCTTTAATCGAATAGGCATCTAAAACTTTAGAAACCCGCAGACTCAAAATTAGCTCCTGCCATTGTGGTAGTTCGCTGAGAGCATAAGCATCAAAAGGACGGGCATTTAATTTAGCACTGTTAGCAAAACTGTTTAGCCATTGAGCAATAGTTTCGGGCCAGTTGTAGGGACTGTAGACCAGGGATTTTTTTAGATAGGCGATCGTTTCTGGGATACAGCCTGCTTGATAGAGGACGCAGGCAATCCAGACTAGAAAATCATACCGCGACTGACGCTCTAATTTCCGCATCGATTGGGGAATATCGTCGCGAGCAAAAAAGCATTCCTGCATCAATTCCGCATTAGCTACCTGTCTAAGAGGATTACGCCAGCTAGCACTAGTTTCGTGTTGACGATAATAAACGGTGATTTCGCGCAACCAGGTACTTTGACAACCCCAAATCACCATCCGTAGAACTAGATCCACATCTTCACTGGCAAAAAAGCGAGGATCGAAGCCTTTAACTTTAATCAACCAGTCGCGACGAAACATCATCGCTGAAGGTAAGACAGGCTTGTGCAGTAGCCAAATTTCGGGGGTCAATTCAGGAATCTGCTGCCAGCGTTTAATATCGGTTATTTTCTCTCCCGCCTCGTTAATCAGTCGATAACCACTGTTAACTATGCCGATTTCTGGTCGAGCATTAAAAATAGCCACCTGTTGTTCGAGTTTACGGGGCATAAAAATATCATCAGCATCCAAAAAAGCAATTAATTCCCCCCGTGCTAGATAAATCCCCCGATTTCTGGTGGCGGAAACGCCTTGATTTTCTTGTTCAAAATAACGAATCTGCTTTAAATATGGCTCGACTACTTCTGGGGTATTATCGGTTGAGCCATCATTAATAACGATGATTTCATAACTAGTATAGGTCTGTTCTAGGACAGAGGCGATCGCTTCTGGCAAATATTTAGCACTGTTGTAAGCAGGAATAATGACGCTAACTTTGGGTTGTCTGGTTGCCAAGGTGTCGATGATTAGTTGCTGCCAGCCAGAAGTTTGAGTTAATTGGTAGGTGTTTAGCTGGGAATTTTCGCCACGACAGTAATCTTCAAACGATTCGACCCAATTAAGACTGATTTCGGCTGCCGATTGAGTAGTATAGCTAAGGGATTTTCTTAGATAATCACTCATCTGTTGTTCGTAGCCATGTTGATAGAGAAGCCAAGCCGACCAAACTAAATTGCAGTAGGCAACCTTATTTTCTTGTTGTCTCATTTCAACTGGTAAATTGGGTTTACCAAACAACCTTTGATGTAATAATTCTAGAGATTCTACTCTTCTGAGGGTGTTACGAGACAGAGAACTAGTATTTACCTGTCTGTAGAGCGTGCCGATATGTTTGCACCAGGTTGCTTGACAGCCTTGAATAACTAATTCTAAAAAACACTCAACGTCTTCTACAGGAATAGTCTCGGTAGGAAATACCCCAACTTTTTCTAACCATTGACGGCGAATCATCGTCGCACTAGGAAGTACTGGTTTCCAATAAAGCCAAGTATTAAGATCTAATTCGGGCAGACTATGCCATAATTCCACATCGGCGGTAATCTCTCCCCGCTCGTTGGTTAAATGCCAACCACTCACTACCATGCCCAAATCGGGGTTAGCTATGAACATTGCTACCTGCTGCTGCAACTTTTGAGGCAAAAATAAATCATCCGCATCTAAAAAAGCGATCAGTTCTCCCTTGGCGATTTCAATCCCCTTGTTTCGGGCTGCTGCAACACCCTGATTTTCTTGATATAGATAATTGAGACGCGATCTGTAGGGTTCGATCGCTTGTTGAGTATTGTCCGTCGAACCATCATCAATCACAATGACTTCATAGTCGGTGTAGGTCTGATTAAATACACTTGCTAAAGCTTCAACTAAAAACTCGGCACTATTGTAGGTAGGGATAACTATACTGACATGAGGTGAGGAAAGGAGATTCATAATGGATGCGATCGCTCTTCAACTATAAACAAGAGTGTAATCTTGATTCCTGAATTATCTCAAGACTTCGATCGCATCAAGATTGGCATTATTGGGTAACAACTCTTCTACTTCGACTCCATGATGTTTGAGTTTTATAGCAAAGGGTTACAATAATCTAGGACATTCATGGACAGTCTTATATTTAAGTTGTCTGTACATAGCCGAGGATTATCTTTTCCGAGACTGTCCATGAATGTCTAGGATTTCTCTCGGGGAACGATACCAAGTTGATTCTGGTACTAATTTTTTTGCTTCTGATAATTCTTCATTGGGAGAAAAGAATGTCTCCATCAATTTAGTAACAGGTTCAAGTCGTAACGATTAATCAGCCTTGGCTTTCTCAACTATATCGGAAGCTCTTAATTGTAATTGATTATTAGTTCCCATTGCCAAAATATAATCAACTCTTTGCTGTGCTTCGCACTCCTACCATAATATCTTCGCGAGAATAAGCACTATCTCCTTTAATTATGATCTGACTATCTGGCCATTTTTCTCTAATTAATCCAATTATTCTTTTCAATTCTGGTAAAGCTTCTGGCAAAGAGCGATCGCATTTTGGGTGAGAAATAGGGGTCTAACAGACCAAATTCGTCGTTCGTCTCGCTCAGTTTATTAACTCCAAAACACAAATTCATTAATATGATATTGGCGATCGCGCTTAATTATCACCTATCTCTAGTACTATGCCTTACCCATAAGTCTCCAAAGAAAGATGGGAAGTAGGATGTAGCCGTTTCCAAGTAGAAGCAAGATCATGTAATCGTGCCAGCCCTCTCCAAAGAGTTTTGACTCCAGGGAAACCATCATGTTGACGAGCTAAAAAACCTCCTAGTTGGGCAATCCAAATCACAGCTTGCTTGAGGGAAGGAGG
>JAAUYI010150525.1_pt1 | contig 10188 bp, 7 predicted proteins | sample 7278041 | NCBI WGS metagenome assembly JAAUYI01 (sample SAMN14350216, study PRJNA611818) | marine sediment metagenome | isolation source: surface marine sediment (0.6m) | place: French Polynesia: Moorea | collected 2018-08
CAGGCTTGACACGGGGCTCGAAATCGAGCGGAAGTTCCTCGAGGAGACGGTCGGCTGCTCTCCGGGATCGGCCCACCTCGATGACGCTTCGGGGCTCTCGCCCTACAACCTGGTGACGCCGCGATGCGTCGTCACGCTTCTACGCTACGTCCAGCGCCAGCCCTGGCGCAACGCTTTCTTGGCTGCCATGGCACACAACGGCGAGGGTACGCTCAAGGTCTGGGCCCGCCTACCGCCGATGGCCGCCAAGACCGGCAGTATCCGACACGTGCTGGCCCTCGCTGGCTACCTCGAGCTGGAAAGCCCAGATCCGGTGATCTTTACCGTTTTCTTCAACCAACAGCCCGGCGAGCGTGGGCCGCGACGGGCTGAAATCGCGAGATTGTTGCAGAGCTGGCGCTGACGTCTGACCTTGGGCCGACTCAAAGCTCTTCGACGACCTCCTGGTGATCGGCACCCAGGGTCTTGCTGAGGATCTCGCGCGCCTGGCGGTGAAGCTCTTCGGCCCTGACCTTATCGCCCATGCCCAGATAGACCCGGCCCAGTTTCTTGAGCCAGCGCCCAACGTCGACATGCTCGGGACCCAGGCCTTGCCGATGGATCGCCAGCGCCCGACGTAGCGGTCTCTCGGCCTCGATGAAGGTCTCTTGTCGAATGAGGATCGTGCCGAGTCCGGCCAGCGCATAACCAACATAAGGATGCTCCGGCCCCAGAGCCTGCTCGAAGATCTCCAATGCCCGTTGATAGAGGTCGCGCGACGGCTCGAGATCGCCGAGCTCGAGATAGATGTTGCCGAGGTTGACCGAAGCGACGCCGACGGCGGGGTGCTCAGGACCCATGGTCTTCTCCCAGATCGCCAACGCTCGCTCGTAAAGCGGTCGCGCCTCCGAAAAGCGCTTCTGATCGAGGTAGAGCACACCGAGGTTGTTGAGGCTCGTGCCAACATCGGGATGGTCGGCCCCCAAGATTTGTTCCCGTATCTCGAGCGAGCGCTGGTAGAGCGGCTCGGCGTCCACCCAGCGCTGCTGGTCCTTGTAGAGAATCGCCAGGTTGTCGAGGCTGGCGGCCACTCTTGGATGCATGGCGCCCAACGCCTGTTCGCGAATCTCGAGCGAGCGCTGGTAAAGGGGCTCGGCGTCGTCATATCGACCCTGATTCCAATAGATGATGCCGAGTCCGTTCAGACTCTCCGCCAGATCCGGATGGTCTGGCCCATGGAGGTTGCGCAGCGTCTCGAGCGATTGCTCATAAAGCGGCACCGCATCGTCGAAACGTCCCTGCTGCCATAGAAGATAGGCCAGGTGGAGTTGACTGTCGGCGGTCTCTACGTGTCCAGCACCGAGCAGTTCCAGACGACTCTCCAGCGCCTGTTCAAGCAGCGGTTCTGCCTGATCGAACAACCCCAGCTTGCCGTAGACTGTGCCGATGGTATCTCTCAGCCGAGCCTGAATCCGTGGCTGACCGACGAGGTCAGTGGTGATTTTGCTCGCTCCTTGTTCGAGGATTTCACGAGCGGTCACGTTGTTGCCGCGAGCCTTTCCCGGATCGGAGAGCTCAAAAAGGTCGACTAGAAACTCCGAGACTTGCCGTGCCGCCTCGGCTTCCTGGCTGGCCCGTTCAGCTTCCCGATTGGCACGCTCGGCCTCGCGACCGACGCGCAACGTCTGGAGGGCAAGAACGATGGTGACCAGAGCCAGGAAGGCCGTCGCCAAGGCCCACAACCGCTGTCGTCTCTGCCGCTTCGGCTTGTCCCGAATCCACCGCAAGCGTTCGCCGACGTCGATCGCGGACGGCCGGGCCGCCGGCGCCAGCGACTTCAAACGTTCGATCAAGCTCGCCAGGTCGGGATCGATACCCGAGACTTCGAACGTCTCCGCGTTAGCGACCTTGATCAGCATGGTGGACAGACCGAGGTCGCGCTCATAGGGCGACTGACCGGTGAACAGCTCGTGGTAGACCAGGCCCAGGGAGTACATATCGCTGGCGGCAGTCGCTGCTTCTCCCTGCGCCTGCTCCGGGCTCATGTAGGCGACGGTGCCCATGATGCTGCCCAACTGGGTCTTCAAGCGCTGATAGCGCTCTTCGCGGGCCCTCGAGGCTTCATCATCCAGGTCCTCCGGTCGCTGTGGGCTGAGGACGGTCAGGGTGGCCTCATCTCGGGCGGTGGCCGACAGGCCAAAATCGAGCACCTTCACGTCACCCGTGTGGGTGAGCATGACGTTCTCTGGCTTGAGATCGCGGTGAACAACCCCTTGGCTGTGAGCGGCGGCGAGAGCGTCGGCGACCTGAATGGCGATGCGCATCTTCAGCTCGCCGTCAGGCTGCTTCTTGGCGAAAGCCCGCTTCAGGCTGCGCCCTTCGATCAGCTCGAGCACCAGGACGTCGGTATCGTCTTCCTCGAGCAGGTCGTAGATCCGACAGATATGCGGATGATCGAGCTTGGAGAGGATCCGCGCCTCGCGCAGCAGACGCGTTCTGGCCTCTGCATTCGGACGATGCTCGTGACGCAACGCTTTCAGCGCAACCTTGCGCTTGAGGCGCTCGTCGTAGGCGACGTAGACGTCGCCCATGCCGCCCTTATCGAGTTGCTCGATGATTCGGAAATGCCGAATCTTGTCGCCTGGGGCCGTCATGGCTGCATGGTAGCAGCCCCGGCCGGAGGCCGAAGGCTTAGCCGTAGGGTCGGGTGCGCGTAGCGCACCCCATACAACCGAGGAGGGGCGGGGCCAATGAAGCCAAGCCGTCGCCGTCCGAGGCGAGCCGGCCGCCGGATTGGCTTTCTTGGGGCGCTAGCGCCCCCTGGCCGCTTTCGTCAGGATGCGCTGTCCAGCTTCGGACAAACCGAACCGCCCGAGATCCTCCCGCCGCAGATCGTGCGTGCGGGATCCGCCGAGAAAACCGTTGAGGCGTGCCGCCGCGGTCGAGTCGACGAAGTCACGGAACTCCGGATACGCCGCACGCAGCTCATCCACCAGCTCGCTATAGCGCTGCAGGTAGTACTTCTGGTGATAGTCCTCAGCACGATAGAAACTATCGGCTGGCAGAATCTCGACAAAGACCTCCCTGTCCAGACGCGCCGCCACCTGTTGCCGTCCCTCGGTGGCCAGGCGCTTCTGTTCCTCGCCAGCGAAGAAGATGGCCGACATGTATTGACGGCTCCACGGCGGACGGGTCGGGTGCTGGCCGGCGAAGAAGAGATCGAGCAGCTCGCCGTAGGTGACTCGATCGGGATCAAAATCGAATTGCACCGCCTCAGCGTGGTCACCGAGGTCATGGTAGGTGGGCTGCGGTTTGGAGCCACCGGCGTAGCCCACTCGAGTCCGGACGACCGCGTCGAGACTCCCGAACCGGGAGTCCGGTCCCCAGAATCATCCCAAGGCGAAAGTCGCGGTCTCGATTCGCGCCGGAATCAGGAGATCGATCGCCGGGCGTGGGGCGGTTGAAGCAGGCAACGGGTCGGCTGTCGCGGTTGCTGTCATCAGAGGCTCCGAAGGTAGATGAGTTGGCGGTCCGAGGACCTGGTCGGCTTCTTGTAACCGGGGGGCGAAGCGATTCATTCCCACTACGCCTCAAAATACTCGCAAAGCTTTGCCGGATTCGATCGTGACCTTCGATTAACCAGGGGAATGGACGCACATGTGTGCCCGCAACGCCGACCTTCGACAGGAGACCGACATGCCCGAGAACTCGATCAGTATCCGCCGAGCCCAGAAAGCCTTCCTGGAGACCGCCAGTGAGCTTCAAGACATCGAAGGTCGATTGGCTACCCTCGCCAAGTCGATCGTGCCCCAGACAGGAAAGCTACTGCCGAAAGAGCTGCGCGGCGGTGCCCAATGCGTACGCAACGACCTGCTGCACGACGCCATCGAGACCTTGCGGGCGCTCGCTGGGGCTAGCGAGGAGGACGTGATGAGGCGACGCCACGAAGTCGAAGCGGCAACCCAGTCGATCACCGCGTTCGGCTGATCGCTACTTCCCGGCCTGAATCCATGTTGAATCACCCATCAGGGGTGTGAGCCGATAGCCACGGTTTCAAACCGTGGCAGCCACGGCGACGGCTGTGGTCAAGCCCGGCGCCGGCTGTCCATCGCTCAACGGCAGCTGCCGGGCCAACCTCCCTAGTCTAGATCTCATCCAGAAACGGCCATTTCTCCGCGTCGCCCGGACCCCTGCGGGCGGCGCTGCCCTGAACTCGCGCGGCCTCTTCTGGTATCTAAAGTGCTGATTCCAAGCGGTTTGCAGTTCCGACGAGGCCGCGCTCAAACACGGCTCAGCGCCGTCCTCGGGGATCCGGGCGACGCTCCCCTGGTGGGGAACGTGCGTTTCTGGATGCGATCTAGTCTAGATCCCGTCCAGAAATGCGCGACAGACGAAGCGGTGCACGGATCCCCGAGGACGGCGATTTATCCATTGATCAATGTCAGTTGCTCGACCGGTTCCGACAGCTGCAGACCCTCGATCTCGAGCAGGCCGCGCTTGATCGGCAACCCACCGGCATAGCCGGTGAGGGTGCCGTCGGCACCGATCACCCGATGGCACGGCACGACGATCGGGATCGGATTGGTGGCGTTGGCGCGACCGACGGCACGCGCGGCGCCCGGTCGGCCAAGACGTTGGGCGATCTCCGAATAGGTTCGTGTCTGTCCCGCGGGAATGTCGAGCAGGTCTTTCCAGACCTGTTTCTGGAAATCGGTGCCCTCAGGGGCCAACTCGAGATCGAAGACCTCGCGCTCGCCGGCAAAGTATTCGCTGAGCTGCTGCTCGACACGAGCAGTGCGCGAAGGATCGTCGATCAGCTCATCACCGTCCCGGCTTTCGAGGGATTCGCCCTCGGGCAGGAACGCGATGCGCACCAGGCGCTCGGCGGCGTCGACCACCAGACCGAGGTCGCCGATCGGAGACGACATACGATGGGTGTAATAGGTCATTGGGATTCCTCCTTCAAGGCCCAGAGATGGAAGGTGGCCAGGCTGCGATGGGGCGAAAACGGTTCCATCAGCTGCCGGGTAGCGCTGGCGTCCGGGCGAGGCGCCAGGTCGAAGAAGCGTTTGAGGTTACGAGTCAGGGCGGCATCGCCGATCGGCACACAATCGGCAAAGCCCAAGGCGCGCATCATCAGGTAGTTGACCGACCACGGCCCAAGGCCGCGGATACCGAGCAATTCGCGTTCGACTGCTGTCGCCGAACGTCCGACCAGGGCCTCAGGCTTCAAGCTGCCCTCATTCACCAGCCGCGTAACGCCCAGCAAGTACTCGGCCTTGCGGCGGGACCAGCCCAGCTGGTGCAGATCCTCGGGCTCGAGCTCGGCGATCCGCTCGGGTGAGGGCGGCGCGTAGAGCCGGTCGTCGAGTCGGACACCGGCGCTGCGGGCCAGGCGACGGCGCAAGGCAAAGGCTACCGGCAGGCTGACTTGCTGGCCGGCGATCACCCACACCAGGGCGTCGAACACGGTCGGCGTCTGCGGGATCGACATCCCGTGCCGACCGTCGATCAACCTGGCGATCTGGCCATCGCGAGCGGCACGGCGCTCGAACGGCCGCGGGTCGAGGATCAGGCCCAGGAGCCGCAGGACTTGTGCGTGGACGACGCTGGCGTCGGCCTCGCCGTCGCCCGAATGCTCGACGCGACATCGCGCGATTCCTTTCTCGAGCCGGACGCAGATCTTCGCTGGCCTGCCGTGGAGACGGGTGCCGATCGCGAAGGTCTGGCCGTCGACTCGCTCCGTCAGACTCGCCGGATCCCGTCCGAGGTAAGCCAAGACACGGTCGGCAGCGAAATAGTCCGGCAACTCGACATCGAACGCCTTAGAACCCGCCAGCCGGCGATAATTCTGCGGACTCAACCGCTGCAGGCGCCTGAAATTGTCATTGAACACCGACAGCGTCTCGAATCCCACCTCGAAGGCGACATCGGCGATCGAACGATCCCGCTGCTCGAGCAGCCGGCGACACGCCTGAGCGATGCGCCGCCGGCTGAGGAGTTCCGACGGCGTCGTGTGGTAATGCCGGCGGATCAGCTCGCCCAGCTTCGAAGAGCCCAGGCCCGAGGCCCGCACCAGATCCGCGACGTTTCGAAACTCCTGGGGATCACGGCTCACGCGCTTGACTAGACCCTCGACCAGCTCCCGGTCCGGGTCACGATCGCGATAGAAGAGCTGCGGGCGACAGCGCTTGCAGGCCCGCAGGCCGGCCGCTTCGGCCTCTTCGGGCCGGCGAAAGAAACGAACGTTCTCGGGCTTGGGCTTGCGTGCCGGGCACGACGGCAGGCAATAAATCCCGGTCGACAAGACGCCGGTCAGGAAACGCCCGTTGTACTCGGCGTCGCTCGACAGCATGCGGTCGATCATCAGCTCGCGGGTGAGTGCCATGGCAGAACTATAGCTCCCGCTCCCAGGAGCAGCTACCGGATATAACCGCTGGAATTTTCAGTGCGGCGACCGCGAGACCGCACCTCTTGATGAGCGAAAGATCCGACCCGTGTCGCCGGACATCCAGGCGGCATCGTGGATCACGACGAGGGTTCCTCCCACAGGAAGCCCAGCCGGGTCCCCTGCCGCAACTCGACGGTCAGCCGTTGGGGATCTCCTTCTGAAAAGACCCGCCAGATCTTTTGCCGCGCTTCCAACGGCTTCGACACGCCCGAGACGTGGACTTCGACCAGGCGCTTGCCGGCCGGCACCGGGATCGACCACCGGTGTTCGCGCCCCTTGATGCGCTTGAACGGACTCCGGGTCTCGAGCTCTGCCGAGAGGGCTCGGCGACCGTCTATCCAGACGCTCAGGTAGGCGCGCTTGATACGGTTCTCGTGAATGATCTCCAGGTCGGTGGTGGCAACCGCTGCTTCAGGACTCGGCGCGGTCGCCGTGCCCGCGGCGGGCATCGACTCCGCGACCGGTGTCGGCTCATCCGGAGGCTTCTTCACCGCCTCGTCTTCTTCGGCGCCCGTAGGTGCTTCGGGCTCCTGCTCGGCGGTCGACGTCGCCGATTCGAGCACCGCTGCTGAGACCGTGACCGGAACCGCCGGAGTGTCGGAGCCGGCGACGTCAGGGGGCTGCGGTCCGAACAAGCGCCCCATCCACACCCCAGCGCTCAGCAGCGCGACCGCGAGCGCCAGCGCCAGCGGCCACCGGCGACCGACTTTCGACTGACCGTCACCGGCGACTGCTCCCATCCGAGATCTAGCTCGCCCTTCTTGCCCTAGCCGCTCCGACAGCACCTCGGTCGTGGTGCCGCCGCCTTCCGATGACGCCGCCGAGCGTGCCGGGGCGAAGCCCAGCTTCAACTCGGCACCCACGGTCTCGAGCGCCGCCGCCATTTCCGCACCGCTGCGATAGCGGTCTTGCGGCAGCTTCTCGAGCGCGCGCCGAACCACCGCGCGCAGCGACACGGGCACGTCGGGATTGTAGAGCTCGATCGGCCGCGGATCGTCGGTGAGAATCCTGTGCGTGACGTTGGCCACGGTCTCGCCGCCAAAGGCCACTCGCCCGGTCAGGCACTCGTAGAGCACGGCGCCAAGCGAGAAGAGATCCGTGCGGCCGTCGACGTCGAGCCCGCGCACCTGCTCGGGCGCCATGTAATAAGGGCTGCCCAGGATCCGCCCCGGCTGGGTCGTCGACTTCGAAACCAGCTTGGCGATGCCGAAGTCGACCACCTTGATCCGTTCCGCCTGCTCACCGCTCACCAGCAGATTGGCCGGCTTGACGTCGCGGTGCACGACACGGTGGCGATCAGCGTAGTCGAGGGCGCGCGCGACCTGGATCGCCATCGCGACCGCCCGTTCCGGATCGAACGGACCCTCCCGGCGCAGCAGCTCCTTGAGCGAGCAGCCCGGAACCCACTCCATCGCCAGGTAGGGACAGCCGCTTTCGGGATCGGTGTCGGCGTCATAGATAGTGACGATGCCGCGGTGGTTCAAGCCGCCGGCGGCCCTCGCTTCCTGGAGGAAACGCAGCCGCATCTCCTCCTGACCATGCCCGCGCAGGCGCTCCGGAATCAGGACCTTGAGCGCTATGTGGCGATCGATGTTGGGGTCACTGGCCAGGTAGACCCGGCCCATCGATCCCCGCCCCAGTTCCGACAGGATCTCGTAACGATGTACTTGCTTCGGCCGCGCGGTGGGCGCCGTACTGGCTTTCGGGTCCGCGCGGCTCGGTGATGCGGATCGCGCCGGCATATTGACATTCTATCCGTCGCGGCTGTGGCACCTGAACTATACACCTTCAGCGATTGTTTTACTCGATCATCTCAAGAAAGCTCGGCCTGGGGCTTGAGCAGCTCGACCAACCGCTTTTCCCAGGGCCAGCCGTAGGCGTCTCGCTGACATCGCCAGCGCGCGAGCCATTGCAATGGTCGCCGCCACCAATTCTCACGCCCGCCGGCAAAGCGGTTGTAGAACTTGAAGCGCTCGACAAAACGCTCCATCTCCGGGCTCACCCAGGGTCCCGAAGAACCGATGAAGTCGAAATCGGCCCAGCCTTCGATGGAGTCGGGCAGCTCGTAGCCGGCAGCCACCACCTGCTCGGTGATCCGCGAGCCCGGATAGGGCTTGAAGTAGAAAACCGGCGTCTCGAAACGCGGGCTCATCGAGCGCAATTGCTTGATCATTTCGAAGCTGGCCTGGACCGACTCCTCGGTCTCGTTCGGAAAGCCGACGATAAACGGGAAGATCGCCCCGACGCCGTGGCGGACGCACATCTCGGCACTCTCGATGACTTGCTCGATCCGGATGTCTTTCTGCATCCAGTCCATCATCTCCTGGGACCCCGACTCGACGCCGATCATCGCCCGATCGAAACCTGAACGCACGCATAGATCGAAGGTCTCGTCGGTGAGCCGCACCGCCTGGTCAGCTCGCATGGTCGCTGTCCATTTGAAGTCGAGGCCGCGACTCAAGAATTGCTCGGCGATCCCGGCGACGCGCTCGCGGTAGGTAAAAAACGTCTCATCCTGGAAAGCGAGCTCCGAGAAGCGGTATCGCCGCCATAGAGCCTCGATCTCCTCGCCCATCCGCTCCGGGCCGATCGCCACCCACTTACGCCTATAGACGAACGGATCGGCGCAGAAAGCGCAGCGAAAAGGGCAGCCGGTCGAGGAGATGTAGTCGAGCTGGCGACGCCCTTTGGCGGCGAAGAATCGCTCCACCGGGATCAGCTCGTAGTCGTGGGCAGGCAAGGCGTCCATATCCACCAAAGGCCGGGCCGGACCGCGCACGATCTCTCCGCCGATCCGGACCGTGGCACCGGCCACCCCTTCCAGTCCCTCACCCGCGAGCAACCGCGCCACGATCTCGCGGAATGTCTCCTCCCCCTGCCCCTGGACGGTGACGTCGATGCTCGGCTCGCGCAGAGTCTCTTCGGGAAAAAGAGAAGCATGCCAGCCGCCCCACACGACCGGCAGATCCGGGAACTGAGCCTTCACCGCCCGGCTCACTTCGAGCGCGTCTCTCAGCGGCGCGCCGGTGAGAGCGCTGATACCGAGGCACAAGGCGCCGTCAGCTGCCGCGAGCACTCGGCTGACGCCATCGTCCTCCAGCCGCGCGTCGATGATCTCGACATCGACCTCTCGACGATCGAGCGCAGAGCCAACGGCGACGAGCGCCAACGGCATGGTGTAGAACACCGCCTGGGGGTTGTAGAGGACGACTCGCGCCCGCCGTGCACCCGACGCGCTCAAGATCCGGACCTTCGAGGCCAGCTGTCATCATTTCTCATCCCACGACAATCTTAGCGAGATCCTGTCCCAAAATGCGCCTCACGGCCCAAAGAGCGGCTTAGGATCAAAACTCGAATCCCAGAGCCGACCGTTCGTCCCCGCGAGACGAGCGCCCACAGTGACGAAGATCCGGGTAACCGGGCCGGACGTATCTGCTTGGACGCCACGGTTTGCGGTAAACTGGGGATAGATTCCCCAGACGGAAAGAGAGACGAAACCAAGAGAGCCGAGACCTCGGCCAAAGTTCATCCATCACGGAGACCCACCATGAAAAGGAAGTCCTCCTTCGCCCCCTTCAAGGCCCATATCGCTCCCCAGATCTGGCTGCTCACTTCGATGATCATCTTGATGGCCGGAACTGCCTCCGGCCAGAACGTTGTCGACGTGGTCACCGACCTGGAATCCGAACGCCCCGAAGCCTGGCCCATGAGATATTTCACCAGCGTCTCGCTGCTCACCGGGCTGGGCAGCCCTGAGG
>JAAUYI010106257.1_pt1 | contig 10184 bp, 10 predicted proteins | sample 7278041 | NCBI WGS metagenome assembly JAAUYI01 (sample SAMN14350216, study PRJNA611818) | marine sediment metagenome | isolation source: surface marine sediment (0.6m) | place: French Polynesia: Moorea | collected 2018-08
CCGTAAATTATGAAACAGAATGTAATATCTCGCGAATATAAGGTTATGCTCAAAAAAGAGTATTTCTTTGGCTCAGAAGTTGAACTTCTTGAAGTAGCCGAAAATTTCTGGAAGTTAGTAGGGTGTGTTGTCGCGGAGCGCAACGCACCATTCATTATAAAAGGGTTTCAGTGCATATAGCCCTAGCCTGCGGCAAGCCGCTGCGCGTCTACGGGCATGGCTTCGCTAAAGACTAGCGTCATAACACACCCTACAGATACTGGCTGTAAAAATTGTTTTAATATGATAGTTATTAAACACCAATAAAAGACTTTGCCACTTAGTTCAGTTTGGCGTTAAGCATATATAGCGGTTTTCACTTGGATGCAATACAGACTCTTACCTCACTCCCTTCCCCTCTTCTTACTAAGGAGAGGGGTGGCTTTAGCCCGGTTGAGGTTTGATTGTGTATCTAACTCAACCGAAAAACACTATATGTATGAAGATAATATTTTCATCATACAGAGACGTTATACAGAGACGTTGTATAGGATTACTATTTGATTTTTGTTGGCGTAGCCTGCGCTTGCGCTTAAAATACGTAGGGTGTGTTATCGCGCAGCGTAACGCACCATCTGGTAATATGGCTAAAAGTACCTAATTTTATTCAACAATCAAACCGGATTCCTATATATTAACGTCTCTACATTTAATAAACTCAGCTTATGGTTCTAGTAATGGTGGCTTTAACCAATCTTCATCAGGGCAATAACATTCGATTTTAATAATAATAATCTTATCATCAAAATATTCTTTATATTTTAATTGAAATGGGGAATTCATTCCACCTTTAATACTCGTAAGGTCTTCTTCACTTAAATCGAAATCAATTGGACTATTATCTAGATTTTCAAGTTTTATGTTGCTCATGGTTTTTAACCCCTAATCATGTTTTTATAGATAAGGATGTAAATCGACAAAAGTCTTTTCCAAAAATTTGAAAAAATCAAACAAGCTGGAATTTTAAAGTACAGTAATAATACGCCCATTTTTTAGAGAAGTGCATCGCAAATATAAATAAATTTACAAATCGTGATACTTCACTTAACAATCATCAATTTTTTGGTACCATTGGTACTATTAATGCAGGTTTTTTGATGAAGTGCGAAAAGTTAAGAGACTTAAATGAAAACTTTTATCCTTATGGAATTCTTTGATGAGTCGCGGGTATGAGCGATCCCCGACTTCTATCCTATGAATTGCTACCATGTGCGGATATTTATTCAGAAATCGGGGATCTTTTACCTAGCCTGATGAATTAATGTGGTGGAGTACTAGTATAAGGGTTAAAATTATCTGCTTAAGTCTATTTACAAAAATCCTCAAAGTTAAAAATCTAAAATTTCCTGAATAACACTCTTTAAATCTTTATCCGCAGGACGTTTGCTAAACTGTTCGTGACTGTAAATCCAAACAAGTTTGATGATGCAATCATTGGTATTGACTAAATACATCAATCGAATTTGTCCTGATGCTCCTCTGCCAACCTTTAATTCCAGCTTGTGAAACGTCCATTCTGGTAAATTAATCTTACTAGGTAAAGGTTCTTGACGGGAATTTATGGGATACTGCTCTTCGAGCAAATTTTCCAGTACTTCAGCAATCAACTCAACAAAATCATTCCCATGAACCTTGGCAAGTTTCTTGAACGAACGTCTAAAATTATCAGATTCCTCAATCAAGAAGGGAGTTGAGCCAGTCACGCACTTCTCCTTTACCAACACGAGTTGAAGATTCCGAGTTTAAAGCATCATTCAAGACTTCCGACATCACTGGTTCATAAGCAGGATTTTCACGTTCCATCACATCCAGTTTTTGCTCACCCAACGCTTTCATATCTTGACGTTGGATTGGTTCAGTGGAACTTGCTTGAGGTGGTAATCCCTTCCTAGCTTTTTTCCAGGGAAATTCACCGTGAGTCATATCACTGAGCCGATAAGCATGATAACCACCAAAATATCCCCAAACTTCTTCTAGCAATTCTTTATTTTCATCAGATATGCTTCGTAAAGATTCTTCTTTATTAGGGATAGGTAATTGATTCGCTTCAAAATTACTGTAAAATTTGTAAGCAGGAGGGCACACTGGACCATATCGCCATGCTTGAATTTCTTCATCAAACAATGGCTCATCGTAAAGTGCTAAATGTAAGCTTTGTGCATAATATAGAAGCTTTTGAACCTTCATGTTGGTCATTTCAGCTTCTATCCCATCCTCGTATGCTCTGACAATAAAGTAGCGAGCCACATCTAGGCAGTCAATCATACTCAGACCCGCCTTCCAAGTACTATTCACTATATTATTATAATCTATTCTGGGAATACATAGTATTTTTGTACTATTATTTTTTAATATGCGATCGCTACTCAAAATACAAGGTTATGATTTCATAGAATCATAACCTTATTTGCATTCTAATTTTGTTACCAGCCTAACTAGCTTGCAAATTAATTGGCTGTATTTTCTGCCAATCAGAAGATTTGTTGGATTCTACCCACAAATCATATCTTTGCTGAAGATTTAGCCAGAATTGCGGAGTGGTATCAAAAGCGGTGGCTAAACGAAGCGCCATATTAGGGGTAATCGAGCATTTCTCATTAACTATTTCAGACACAGTTTTACGAGAAACGTCAATTGCCTGAGCAAATTCAGTAATGGTTATACCTAAAGGCTCAAGGTACTGACGCTTGAGCAAGCCGCCAGGATGTGTAGGTTTTCTTTTCGATATCATTATTATCTTTATCCCCTTTGTTGTTTCTCTAATTTTGAAACCCTTGCTGTTACCTTTACACCGCCTAAAACCTAGTCAAAAATTCCATAAATGCATTAAGCCAAAGATCAAGCTAAGAAAATTTAATCAAGCAATGTTTCTTGGTAAACCGCAGATTGAGACATGGAAGCTTGACTCAATCTACGGAAAGTTAAAAATAGAATCTAATGGTAATCTTCGTAGTTCACATCATAAGCATCTCCATCCTTAAACACAAAAACTACACGCCAGTTTCCAGAGACCTTTACAGACCACTCATCTTGCCTCGAACCTCGAAGTTGATGCAAGCCAGAGCCTGGGTATTTCATATCTTTGATATCCACAGCAGAATCAAGCGTGTCAAGTACGTCTAAGAGTTTTTGTATATGATCCGGATTAATACCACTTTTATCATCATCATAGAAAAGCTTCTTTAACTCTTTATGCTTAAATGTTCTTATCATAGGCAAAATTATAAGTGTAACGCTTGGGGTTACACCCATCGTAGCACAGTGTAACGACCAAGGTTACACATTTTTTTGCGGTAGGCAGTTACAAAGCTCCAAATATAGCCCTCATATACAAAATTGGGAATTTGACACTCCCCTGCCTAAAGGATACCAATGGCGAATCAGGGGTATCACCCTCTTTGGAGTGGGGGAGCGGGAGAGTGGGGGAGTGGGGGGTAGAAAAAACAAGTCCAAATTATGCCAATAATCCCTAGTTTTTAACCTAGTAAGGGGTCATACCCACTATTCGCCAGCAGCATCCTAAAGGCGAGGGGATTCTTGCAGAAAATCAAGAATTTCCTGCTTGCTACTGGAGGGCTTTCAAACTTCCCCCTATTTTTTGTAATCGTGTCAAGGCAATCTCGACAAATAACCTCAAAAAGATGGGTTAGACATTCGCCTAACTCTCCCTAAAAACTTCCTTTGCGCCTTTGCGTCTACCCTGCACCGTAGACACGAAGTGGCTACTTAACAGAAGCCACTTCGTGTCTAATGCGCGAAATAAACATCACCCCAAACCAGCTTGCAAATCACCCCGCGCTTTCTCCAACGCCTCCGGTAACTTACTCTCATCCCTTCCCCCAGCTTGGGCTAAATTAGGTCTTCCACCGCCGCCACCGCCACAAATCTTAGCAACAGCACCGATAAATTTACCCGCTTGTAACCCTTTCTTGTTCACCTCTGAGGAAAATGCAGCCACCAAACTAACTTTCCCTGCTTGCGGAATAGAACCCAACACCACCGCAGCACCACTACCAATCTTCTGCTGTAACCTTTCCGCTGCGGTTTGCAAGGAAGCAGCATCAACATCTTCCATTTGGGCGACTAATATCTTAAACTCACCCACAGTTTCCACCGTTGATATTAAACTATCAGATTTTGCGATCGCCAGCTGGGATTTCAAGCTCTCTATTTCCTTCTGGCTATTTTTCAGCTCTGTTTGCAGGGTAGTAATTCTTTCTGGTATTTCCTCTGGTTTGACTTTAAACCTATCGCTCAAATCTTTAACTACCACGTCCCGAACATTGAGATAATCTAGGATTGCCGGACCAGACACCGCTTCTATCCGCCGTACCCCGGAAGCAATACCACCTTCAGAGATAATTTTAAATACACCAATCTCCGCAGTATTACTGACATGGGTTCCGCCGCACAATTCCATCGACACCCCAGGGAAATCAATTACCCGTACCACCTCAGCGTATTTTTCCCCAAACATTGCGATCGCACCTTTGGCTTTAGCTTGTTCTAGGGGCATACTTTCTATTTTAGCGGTGTGTGCTTCCCCAATCCAAGTATTTACCAATTCTTCTATTTGGGTAAGTTCCTCTAGAGTTAAACCACGGGGACAGTTAAAGTCAAAGCGCAATCTGTCGAAGGATACCAAGGAACCTGCTTGGGAAATGCCATCATCAATAATTTTCTTTAACGCCGCTTGTAATAAATGGGTGGCAGTATGATTTGCTTGGGCGCGACGACGACAACTGCGATCGATTTGAGCGGTGATTGTATCTCCTACCCTGATTGTACCCCGTTCAATGCGTCCAAAGTGAACGAAGAAGTCAGATTCTTTCTTCACATCATCAATGGTGACAACAAAGCCATCACCGGATAAATAACCCTTATCCCCAATTTGCCCCCCGGATTCGGCATAGAATGGGGTTTGGTTGAGGACTATTTGTACTTCTGTTCCTGCTTCTGCTTCTTCTTGGGAAATACCATCCACTAACAGTACTTCCACCTGGGCGGATGCACTTGCTTGAGTATAACCAAGGAATTCCGTCGCGTGGATGTGTTCTGCTAACTTATCCAGGGAACCCTGTACCGTTAAATCAATGGTTTCGTGAGCGGATTTAGCCCGTTCGATTTGCTTTTGCATTTCCACACCAAAACCATCGCCATCCACGGTTAAACTCTGTTCCTCAGCGATTTCCTGGGTTAATTCTAAGGGGAAGCCATAGGTATCGTAGAGTTTAAATGCTGACTCACCACTAATAACTGTTTTACCTTGCTGTTTTAACTGGGTGATAATCTCTGCTAGCATTTTCTCACCCCGTTCCAATGTCTTTAGGAAGCGAGACTCTTCCCGTTGCAACTCTGCTTTAATGGCATTTTCCCGTTGACGCAAATTGGGGTAAGCAGATTCACCTAGACTAATAGCAGTTTCGGCAACTTTGGTGGTAAACTCTCCTTCAATACCAATTAATCTACCATGACGCACCACCCGGCGAATTAAACGCCGCAATACATAACCCCGCCCCACATTAGAAGCGCGGATTTGATCGGCTATCATATGTACCACAGCCCGGATATGATCGCCAATTACCTTCAGGGAAACTTTAGTTTTCTCATCACTGGTGGCGTAATCAATCCCCCCAATCTCTGCTGCTGTTTTAATTATGGGGAAAATTAAATCCGTTTCATAATTATTGGGAACCTGCTGGAGAATTTGCGCCATTCTCTCCAAACCCATCCCCGTATCAATATTTTTATTGGCTAAGGGAGTTAAATTACCATCCCCATCCCGGTTAGATTCCATAAATACCAAGTTGTAGAACTCGATAAACCGGGAATCGTCTTCTAAATCAATATTGTCATCCCCTAATTCTGGGTGAAAATCATAGTATATTTCCGAACAGGGACCACAAGGACCAGTGGCACCGGAAGCCCAAAAGTTATCATCCGCCCCCATGCGCTGAATCCGCTTCTCTGGCACACCAATCTTGTCACGCCAAATTGCATAGGCTTCGTCATCCTCCTGATAAACACTGACAACTAGGTGCTCTTTTGGTAACTCGAACAATTGCGTAGAGATTTCCCAACCCCAGGCTATAGCCTGTTCCTTGAAATAATCCCCAAAGCTGAAATTACCCAACATCTCAAAGAACGTATGATGGCGTTTCGTCCGTCCCACATTTTCAATATCATTAGTACGGATACACTTTTGAGAAGAAGTCGCCCTAGGGAAATCAGGGGTACGCTGTCCCAGAAAGATCGGTTTAAATGGTAGCATCCCCGCGATGGTCAGCAGCACAGTTGGATCTTCTGGTACCAGGGACGCACTCTTGACAACTTGGTGTCCTTGTTGGGCATAGAAGTCGAGGAACTTTTGACGAATTTCGTTACCGCTGAGTTTTGGGGGACAATCGGTCATTTCAGTTATCAGTTATCAGTTATCAGTTATCAGTTTCCCCATCGATGAATCGAAGGGCTAATGAAATAAGGAAAATATTTTTCCTCTCCACGGATAAATCTGGGGGCTTGTATCCAGTTTATTTTTTGGTCATGAACCACCAGCTACGAATCCTTACACAAAAAGTATGCCGTACAATCGCATATCTGTGCCACAAAATAGGTAATAACTCGTGAACTATCCCATCGCACAGGTGGATGGAGCTTCTGTACTCATAGGTGAGTGCCTGAGCTGAGACAAAAATCTTCACTGTTGCCTGTTAAGAGTTCCCTGTTACCTCTCCCGTTGGCGCAGTCGCCCTGAAAGGGCTAGGTAGTTGAAGATAATGAGCATTATCCCGGATTTATAATCCTACAGGCAGATTTCACCTCCTTTATGTGAAGTTATGATGAAATTAACTTTACACAATTAATATGTGTAGCTTTATATAGTGGCACAATTCCCTTTGTGGACTAAGATAAGCGATTACACTTTCCATAAAGATACCGAGTTTTTGCTCTGGGTAGACTAACGAAAAATAAGGACAAACAGCAAATCTATGACCTTCAAATTAAAAGTTCCTGATATTGCCTGTCAGGGGTGTGCTGACACAATTACTGAATCCCTCCTGACCCTAGAACCTAACGCTAAGGTTGAGGTAGATGTGTCTACTAAGATTGTTACCGTAGAATCCACAGTACCGCTGGAAAATATTAAACAGGCAATAATTAATGCTGGATACACCATTGAATAGTTGTAAAGTGAAAATCATTAAGAACTAAACCATTAATTAATATACAACTTATCCCCTAGGTTTAATTTAAGTAAATTCACTGGAATTTAAAGACGGTAAACATCTTTAAAAAAGCAAGTATCTAAGTAAAATTAACCTGCAACATACTGTCTGTTCCCTAGTTGACCCAGTATATTTGTCAGGGTGGAAAATTAGGACGGGTAAATTTTCCAAAATGTGAATAGATGTTACGCATATGTATATGAATACTTTATTTTTATGTAAAGATTGTAATAATTCAAACCGATTTCGGATTATACTGAGTATAGAATCTTTAAGGTGTAGATAAGCTTCAAAATATTTGCTAGAACCAAAGGTGAAACGAGTTTCCCTGTGAATATGATCCTGTATTCAGAACAAGCTAATCCGGTAGTAATCCCATAAAAAGAACCCCTGGAAATTACAGTAATACTTTTATACTTAGGCAGAATATTCAGTATTTCTACTGTTTTAAATAAATAATGTCAGGACAGACATTAGGTATCAGAAATTGTATAGGTAACTACTGTAATCAAATTAATTCTTGAGAGGTGATGGAAAATGATCAAAACTCAAATGCAGAGACTTGTAATTCATTTTTTGGTGGGTAAACAGCTCCCTGGTGGGTGTAGATACATAACTTCTAAGGAAGAGTACGTGCGTATTTTACACATTCAGTGTTAATCGGGAGCGTCTAAATATTTTATTGAGGGTTATACCCAAAACAGTTGAAAGAAGGCAAAAAATAAAACAATGAATATTTCTATTCTGGTCTTTGGAAGTGAACATTTTCTGACTACACTTCCAGATCAGATCCATGATGCAAGCACTTTTAAGGTAGAAGCGATCGCTAATCTCAATCAAGCGGTATCACAGATTCAAGTGAAGCCGCCAGATATCATCCTGGTGCAGGCTAGCTTAGATGGCAGTATGGAGCTATGCAACTGGCTAAAGGAGCAAATCAAGCTGTCTTGGATACACTGCATTTTGTTGGAGGATCGTCCCGAATTGATTACTCTGAGGAACCAAAATGATTGGGAGTGGGAACTAGAGATGAATGCCTCTGCCCTCCAACAAGGAGCAGATGCCTATATTTGGCAACTACCAGGTCATACCACCATCCGTCACCGCCTATTGTTGGCTCAATTAACCGTAGGAGTACGCAAAGCACAAAAGTATCGGGATTTGATTCGTACCAACGATCTATTATCAGCGATCGCTTTAGCAGATTCCTTAACGGAACTAAATAATCGCCGTGCTTTAGAATGGGATTTACCCCGACAAATAAACAAGGCTCGTAATAAGAACAATCCCTTGAGCTTGATTATTTTGGATGTAGACTACTTTAAAAGGGTGAACGATACCTACGGGCATTTGGTAGGCGATCGCCTCCTGCAGTTGTTGTGTACCCGCATTCGCCACAATCTGCGCTTCCAAGATACCCCTTTCCGCTATGGTGGTGAAGAATTTGTCATTCTTCTGAGCAATACTAGTTGCCAGGAAGCAATGGTGGTAGCACATCGTCTCAATCGCATAGTCAGCGAGCAGCCATTTGCAATTAATCATACATTGGCAATCAACGTCACCATTAGTCTAGGAACAGCTTGTTTGCAAGCTGAAGATGATCTTAAAGGTACTAGCCTCTTAGGACGTGCCGATAAATACTTACTACAAGCAAAATCTAGCGGACGCAATCGCGTAATTGGTTGCGATTGTCAGAGTCAATTATCTAGAAGCACCCATCTACAGGTGCTTTCTTCGTAACCAAAACAGATGAGTTAAACCAAAAAGCTTTGGTTGTGGGCGGATCGCCGACAACCCTATTGTGGCGAGCGGCACATCTCAATAGCTCGCACACAGTCTGACACAGATTGACGTTGGCGCATGGCATTTACTAAGGCTTGATATGCTGACCAATTCTCTTGGAGCAGGTTTTGGGCTTGTAGGGCATGGAATCTTTGCTTTTGTGCGTAAGCCAATTCCGAAAAACCTAAACCTTGCAAAATGGCTGATAGCTTCTGCCGATCATCTAGCCCACCAACAGTATCATTAAAAACTAGCTTTTCTGCCGCAATACCTGCCATCCAAATAGTACAGTAGCGATCTAAAATGTGGGTATTCAAACTACCCCCCTCCAATTGAGAAGTACAGTGGCGATCGTCAACGGTAACTCCCCCCTGTCCAGATTGATTTTGCTTGAGCGCCTCCCAAGCATTCAGCGTATAATTTATCACTTCAAATTCTAAGATATGAGCCACAAGAAAGTGACCAGCTTCATGGTGAATAATCCTTTCTCTGTGCTGGGGGGAAAAATTAGCGATCCAATCTAACATCAGTCTGCCGCCTTTATTTTGCCAGCTAAACCGATCAACAGTGGCGATGCCTAAAACAGTAAAGGTAGCAAGTGCAGGTACTATGGGGGATAAATGAATCAACGGACCCAATAGGGTAGAAAAAGTCATCAAAAAGACAGAGATTGCAATTAAATTGAGGGCGGTTTGGCTCATTCCGAGTAATATTAAGGTTAATCTATCCCGATCTATCTTAAATGCAAAAAGAGGACTCCCGCTACACCGCTAGGTTACGCGCTTCCCGCACGCTGCGCGAGAGCGGTGAGATGAATTTTTGCCCCTCAAATGCTCAAAGATTGTGTTAAAGGTAATCAAATAAAATTACCACAATTAGGATGGGTAAAGTTTAGGAAATCAAGAGATATTCCTGATGGCTTTGAGTTAAAACAAGCCCGAATAGTGAGAAGAGCATCAGGTTATTTCTTGATGCTTTCAATGCAATTAGATGTCAATATTCCAGATGTTGACTTTCAGGGACATCCTTTAGGAATAGACTTAGGCTTAGATAAATTCTTAGCTACTTCTGATGGTGAACTTGTAGAAAGACCAAGATTCTTAAATCAACTACACCGTAAGCTGAAATTGCTACAAC
>JAAUYI010052270.1_pt1 | contig 10181 bp, 11 predicted proteins | sample 7278041 | NCBI WGS metagenome assembly JAAUYI01 (sample SAMN14350216, study PRJNA611818) | marine sediment metagenome | isolation source: surface marine sediment (0.6m) | place: French Polynesia: Moorea | collected 2018-08
CTCTGCTCGACCTTTGATGGTTTTTGCGACCCAGACTAAAGCAACCTAATTGATATTATTTAAAAACCTTAACAAATACATAGTAATATGCGCCAAATTGTTATAGATGAGCTTTCCCCAATGGAAAGAGACAATATTGATTCGTATCTCAAGCGAAATTTAAAAAAAGGTATGATGGATGGCCTCTACTGGATAGAACTACCGCAAGAACTCTTATCCAAAACCCAGCACGAACATAGCGATTGCACCCCTTTTTGCCTTGGTGTGGAAATGGAGGATAGGTGTGTTCGCTTTGAGTTGCTAGTTCGCAGTAGTACCAATCTGCATTGCGATTGTATCGCTCATGCTACTCCAAACCAGCGCCAATATGTGCTTGATTTTGTTGACAAGATGCTGGAGGAAGAAAAAATACGTTCTTAATCGCTAAATTTATAGAACAAAAGAAAATCGTGAGGCATATATTCAAGAAAAATCTCTAACCAAGATATTTGCGAGCGAAAGCACTGTGGTTATTGCTTATCTTAGAATGTGTATCTATTAAAGGATAGAAGTCATGAAAAAACTAAGCATCCTTATCACTTTATTTCTCCTTGCCGCCTGTGCTGTCAGTCCCACCGGACGAAAACAGCTTATGCTTGTTTCACCAGAACAGGCAATAACAGCATCGAAAAGCGCCTATGTCCAGACCCTGGCTCCTCTCCAAAAATCTGGAAAACTTGATGCAGACCCCCAGGCCACAGCCCGGGTGCGTCAGATCACCGGTAGGATTATAGCGCAAACCATCCAGCTCTATCCGCATACGCGTAACTGGCAGTGGGATATTCGGGTGATTGATGATCCTGAGAACGTCAACGCTTGGTGCATGGCTGGCGGCAAAATGGCCGTATACACCGGTCTGCTTAAAAAGATCGAACCAACAGATGACGAACTTGCCCAGGTTATCGGCCACGAAATCGCCCATGCCGTAGCCAATCACACCGCCGAGAAAATGTCAGTAGCCCTGGCATCACAGCTTGGCCTAAGCACTGTTGCCGTAGCCGCCGGCGGTCGGGAAAACAGTGGTGCCACTCTGACAGGAGCAGCTCTGGCTGCAAGTTTAGCCATTCAACTGCCAAACAGTCGAACCGCGGAGACAGAAGCCGATCGAATCGGAATTGAGTTGGCAGCTAGGGCTGGTTATAACCCATATTCCGCAGTAAGTCTCTGGGAGAAGATGGCAAAGGAGGGTGGCTCCAAAAGACCCCAGTTCCTCTCCACCCACCCTGCACCCCAAAACAGAATGGCAACCTTGCGGCGTCTGGCTCCGCAGATGATGCCCTATTACCAGCAGCCCGGCCCACGGCCGATTTATACCATTAGGAATTAGTGTTTCGCACCGGATAAGAAAATTCTAAGAGGAGCAACATGAAAGAAAAGGAGGAACCTCTAGGAGATTTGGTCCTCAGAACGCTGGCGATGCCAGCCGACACCAATCCCAATGGTGATATTTTTGGCGGCTGGATCATGGCTCAGATGGACATAGCTGGAGGAATTCTAGCTAAAGAAGTATCAGAATCACGAGTGGTAACCGTGGCCGTCGAGACAATTAAATTTCTCAAACCTGTACATGTAGGCGACGTGGTCTGCTGCTACGGCAAGGTTCTTGCCATTGGCACAACCTCAATCACTATCAATCTGGAAATCTGGGTAAAACCGGTGAAGGGCCAGGCCAAGGACATGCTAAAAAGATACAAGGTTACCCAGGCCGCCTTTACCTATGTTGCTGTCGATGATGAGGGCTATAAACATCCTGTTTTAAGAAGACTTTGATGTCAAAAAACTATTGGACAAGTTTTTGATAAATGCAACGGCAACTGTCCTGCTTAAAAGTTGCTTTGAGCATGGGTAAGCGTTCATGCTTGCCGATAATGAGGATTCCGCCGGGAAGCAGTTGCTCGACAATCGATTCAAGTCTCTCAGCTGCAACTGTGTTGCTGTAATAGGTAAAGAGGTTGTTGCGCAAAAAGATAATCTGAAAAGGCCCTTTCGGAGGCTGCTCGAGCAGATCATGCCTCTGCCATTGAATGTTCTCCTGCAGAAACGGCTTAATTGTATACCACCTATCTTCTGTCATGCTAAAGCAATTCGCTACTATATCGACAGGAAGCTCTTTTAGACTGCTCTGTGGATAAATACCTTGCTTTGCTCGTTCAAGGCAGCGAGGATCAGCGTCGGTTGCCAAAATGTGGATATCCGCGGGGTTCCCAAGCATGGACCAAATGATTGCCAGGCTGTACGGTTCTTCTCCGCAGCTACAACCTCCGGACCAGACCTTAAGACCCTTTGGCCACTCCTTGATTAACTTGGGCAAGATGCGATTCTGCAATAAAGACCAAACTTCTCTATCACGAAAAAACCTACTGATGGTCACCCGCAGGTAGTCTTGGCAACGCTGATATTCCCTTGCTGATCCCTCAATGGCTTGGATATATTCTGCCAGGCTGACACAATTCAGGCTTTTCATATGGTTACGGAGGCGCTTTATCACTCCTTTACGTACTTTGCGAAAGCCTCTCCATGGTCTATTGAAGTAGCACAGAAGGTCTTTAAATTCCTCATCACCAAACATCGGTCAGCTATTCGGAGAGCAAGAGTGGTAGAATGGGAGTAAGAACAACGTTTGTACTGGAATACTCAGCGAATTGTTTATTGCGTCCTGTTCGCCAAAGGACTCTTGCTCCTGCAGAACCTGGCAGATCGTAGGCCACAAAACCCGAAGCTACGGTATTTACCAATAACTCATAATCCTGGTCAGCATCAATATTAGCTATTGTTGGTGCGGCAAGGGCTCCATTCCAGCGAACAGATGAGGACTTAGGCTGTGGCAAGGCGAGTTCGTGGAGCACCTTTCCTTGATAATCAAGGATGTGCAATTTTCCTAAACGTAATGTTCCCGAATTTTTCTTTTCTATCCATGATGTAAAAATTATCTCTGCCCTGCCATTGTTGTCAAGATCGGCAACCACAGGTTCTGAACTGAAGCGGTAGAAATCCTCTGCCTCATTGGTAACCGAGTAAGGCCAGTTATGGTGTTCTGTTTTATCAAGCCAGAAACTGTGTATTCTACCGTCATAGGAAGAAAATAAAATCTCTTTAATGCCATTGCCGTCAATGTCGGCCACCACAGGATTGGGTTGAACATTTTCAATGACGCTGTAGCTTTCACTAAGAGGGTTGCCCGTATCTTTTGCCGGCTCTGACCAATCCCATGATCCATGAGTAAATCTGCTTCTGTCGCTGTTGAAAATAAATAGTGCTGTGTATTTTCCTGGTGGATGACCTTGGGCACAATCGTACATATTGCCGGTAACAATAACCTCCAGCGCTCCATTACCATCAAGGTCGTCGGCCACTGCAGCACCATGGGCGAAATTGGTGCGATATCTCTCTGCTCGTGTTGATGAGCAATCACCCCAACCACGTAACTCAATCACGGGGCTCTCCCATACCCCCACAGCGCCCCAGCCTTTAGCACCGTACATAGAGTGAGCTGAAAGCTGGGTTCCCTGCTGATCATAGGCGCAGATGTAATGAACATCTGAAGGCACAATTATTTCCTGTGAACCATCATTATTTATATCGTCGACCCAAGCATTGTCATTAAAAGCACCATAAGCATAGCCGGAATCATTACTGAGCTGGGGCCAACCGTTTCGAAGGTCCCCTGTGTGTTCATACACCCAGGTGTTGGTTTTAGCTGAAACGGCCCCGGTAACCACTATTTCATCGGTGCCGTCTCCATCGAGATCGGCAACGCTTAAGCCGCGTAGTTCCCTAGTTGTTGGCCGCTGAGGCCATCCTGACTTGAAATGGCCTTTCTCGTCGTAGACCGATACATATCCTCCACCATGGGCGGAGATAATCTCCTTGCTGTCATCGCCGTCCACATCGGTAACCACAATCCCTGGCCAAGTACGACCAACGTTTGCGGCTGCTGGCGTGCTCCGATCATGTCCCGAGGGCATACGCCAAACTACATCTCCTGTCTCGCCATCAAGAACGACTATTGAATAAGCTGAGGCTATCACTTCCACTGTACCGTCGCCGTTGAGGTCGGCCGCCGCCGGAGAAGAGTACCATCCCGTCTCACACCATGATGGGTAGCAACCGCCATATTGCCACTTCAGAATCGGTTGTTGTATATCAGCCAGAAGAGGTGCGGGTAAAATGATAGAGACGAATAGTAACGCTACCCTTTTCATCATCATTATGACAATAGACATAATCGCTTGCTCTCATGTTGAAGATAATTGGGGGATCACATTTTCTATTCTACTCACTCCATTCAATATGCCAAGACTCTGCTCTTTCTTTCAGATAGAGGACGACTTCAATGGCTGATGATAAGGCTCACGATAAAACCCTCTTTGTTTCGTCCTGGGGTCGCAATTTCTGTAAACAGGTTGTTAATTTTTTGGATCATTCCGAGCATGTCTGCATTTTTGACTTTGCTTCTGAAATTTCTGTATAATGAAGATATGACAACAGCAGCGGTAACAAATACAGGATAAAGCCAACTTCGCCCTAGGGTGGGACGGAAAGCCACGGATCTTTAAGACAGCCGGGTTGCCTTGTGTAAGGCAACTCGGCTTTTTAGTTTTGATGAATTACCTGCAAGTACTGCTGCAGTTCAACACAACAACCAATAAAGGAGGTGATCAAAAACAAAAATAACAATAACTACAGGATATTCAGGGTGAAGGCTGATTACGGAGAATCAGCTTACATTTCAAAAAGGATGCCTTGGTGATAACCTGTGGGGAACCTTTTAGATGAGGGGGCTCATATGTTTGTTAAACAATCGGATCTACTGTGGGGGCTGGATAATCAATTCATAAAAAATTTCATCGATTCGGCGATGAAAAAGACGCACCCTGAAGGTTATAAGCTTTTCAATGCAGGGGATGCTGCAGATTTCTTCTACATTTTGATCAAGGGTCGGATACGCCTCAGTGTGGGAGCTCAGGACAAAACGACATATATGGTTGAACATGCCGGTGAAGCTTTTGGCTGGTCCGGTCTTGTTGGTATGGAAACTTACTCCGCTTCGGCTGAATGCCTTGAGGAATCAATGGTAATGGTCTTTGCGAAGGAGTTTGTTACTGAGGTTGCCGAAAATGATTCGGAAAACGGTCTGCGCTTTTATCGCCGACTAGCCCGTATGCTCGGCAACAGATTGATTCACAGCTATAATCTTGACGATGCGGATGCTATCTACGCAACACAACCTAGCCAAAAAGATGAGGCCATTAGAAAACCAACCTGACCTTCAGGTGGTATGTTAGAAATGATGGGGTGGCCAAAACCACCCCATTAATGATAGAAATGAGTCGAAAAGGCCTGCATTCCGGCAGACGAATAGTTCCTGTGGTTTGCGCGTATTCTAGAAACTAATAGCCACGCCACTGATGTCATCATGTGGTTTAAAGCGTGGATATTTAATGCAACCGATATCCTCGAGCTCTCTGGCTCTGACATAGGCTCGCACAGCTTCAAGACCATCTCTTTGATAGAGCGCGATGAAATGGTCAAAGTCCGGAGCCGAGGCAGGGGCCTCTTGAGGGAGTTCCAAACCGTCACTAAAAAGGAGAACATCGCTGATACCATCAAGGTCAACTCTCCCTGTCTCAAGAAAAGCTAGAGCTTGCTGCTCTCCATTGAACACACCGAAATCAATATTCATTCTGCGGCGCACGGCAAGAATTTCCTCAGCCATCACCTCCATAACCGAGCCACTGGCCAGTCCACCCTTTTGCTGCCATTGTTGCAGGGTGGAAACATCCTGTCCGGGATTCCGGCCAAGAAGCTGATAGCTGCCATCTTTTTTTATTATCAGCAGCCGGCAGTCACCAAGCTGAACCCATTCAAAAAAACCGCTATACATCTTGACAACGGCAGCAGAACAGGACCAGTGTTCTTCCTTACACCGAAGATTAACACCGGCAGCCACGCTTTGCCGACAAATCTCTTTATTTGCCTTTTCTGCTGCAACTATCAGGCTGTCAGTCTCTTCCCCAAATACCTGTTTACAGATCTCCACCGCCAACCTGCCGCCGGTCCGTTCACTGTTATAAATTGCTGGCACCAGACTGGTTGCCCCATCGAAGACACCATAGGTTCGTCTGCCAACGAGAACCTCATCTTCATTGATATCACCGCTGCCTTTTTCCAGCACAGTCGTGATACCCGGCAGTTTAGTTGGTTTTCCGGTGATTATTGAAAATTGCTGTCTGGTAAGATACATCCGTCTTCTGCAATATCTGAAGTACATTCTGTAAAAGTGACATTTTAAACGAAAGTAAAAATAGGCTGGAGAAGTGGGTAAATCAAATAGTTTAATCCGATGGAATACAACCGGGGTATAGCCAGACCAGATATGGCAAGAGCAAAGTGTATGATTATCAACAGAAATTTTAATATTTCAACGTATTGGGATTTTCCATGCAAGTAATGACAACCAGAAATCTTATTTTTGCCCGCTACAAACTTTTTCCGCAACATCAAATGTCAGCAAAGAATCACAACATATAGCAATTATAATACCCTAAAAATACGAATAAAAATTATTAAATCCCAGAGCGAATTTAAAACAAGAAAAACAAAATCAGTCAGACTGAAAGAGATTTTTTGGGAGATGAATAAATTGTCGAAAAATCATTTCCGGATTTTCGGACAAAAGAAAAACTTGACCGAAAATTCGGAATTTCTCTGTGCTCCGGAAATTATCCTATTAATAAATCTTATTTATAAACAGATAGTTAAAACATTTTTTCCATCTTCGTTAAAGATGGTTCTCTTTTTGCAAATTGAGGTCTAAAGGCTGTAATCATCCATTGGAGATCATCCTTGTAATAATTTGTTGCAAGCGTTTAAGGGGAAATAATATAGGGGAAGAAATGAAGAAAAGTATACTTACAGGTTGTTTTATTACTCTTTTAAGCACGTCACCGGCAGCTGCTCTCACTTTTGATATTTTTCAGGCGAGCAATACCACTGGTATAAATTCATGGATTTCAGGTTTGGGAGGTCAAACTCGTGTACTTGAAGATTTTGAAGAAGTGGACGCAGGCTGGTACACATCTCTAAATACTGGAGTTGGAACATTTACTGCAGCAGGAAATCCGGGCGGCGGCGCAACCTCCTATAATGCCAACAATAATCCGGATTCTGATGATCCTTACTTTTCTGTTCAATCACGAACAGGGTCTTGGTTTGGGCGCTACAACACCACTTCCGGAGGTAAAAATTGGCTTGATTCCGGGGATATTACCGAACTGACCTTAACAGGAATCGATACATCCCTGACCAACCTCTTTTTCTACCTGCAGGACCCATCCGATGTGAATGCAACTACCACTATTAACGCCGAGGGGTTCAATAGCTATAACTGGAGCTTTGCCAACGAAGCAAATGGTGCCAGCTACTTTGTTGGGATCACTTTAGAGAATGCGGAAACCCTAGCCAAACTGTCCTGGACTACTACGACCAATGGTGATGGTTATGGGCTTGATGATTTTTCCACTGTAGCTCCGGTTCCTGAGCCAGCTACTATGCTTCTCTTTGGCACCGGCTTAGCCGGATTGGCCAGTCTCCGTCGTCGGAAAAAATAGTTTTTATACCCCATTCCATCAGCGTCATCACGACACTGATGACTGATCCACGGAATATAGTTAATTCCGTAAACCCGAAAAGAGCTGTTTTGCCTGAGAATAAACCTTTGGCAAAACAGCTTTTTTTATGACACCGGCTGAGACTTAAAGAATAGCAATAGAAAACTCAGCCGCTTGCCAATATGGAGCCACCAGATTTTTCCTTTTCCACAGGTCGCCAGATTGCAATGAAACCACGATGGAGTGGCAAAAGAGTTAATCGGCCATCCTCAACCAACCGGAGCAGGAAACGTCTCTTTATGCGGGGCAATAGCTGCTCCAAGCCAAGCGATGGTTTCACCAAGGTTTTTCATGTTGTTGAGCCCTTCCGTATCTTCGGCAACGTCACCCTTGTCACGTCCAATACCCAAATTCCAATAGGTGGAACCGGGAACGAGCATCTGGTTCATTAAAAACATATGATTGATCGTATCATATACATGAACGGCTCCAGCCCGTCGAACCGCAACCACGGCAGCCCCTATCTTGCCCTGAAAAACACGACCATTTGCTAAGGCCACATAGCCGGAGCGATCCAATATCGCCTTCATCTCACTGCTAACATCGGTGAAATATGTCGGCGAACCGAGCAACAATGCATCAGCTTTTGCCATTTTGGCAAAAACTTCATTGAACAAATCTTTGTGGGCAACACATTGCATATTCTGCTTGTCCCAACATTTTCGGCAGGCGATACATCCTCTGACCGGTTTACCGCCTACCTTGACAAGCTCTGTCTGCCAGCCAGCCTCGGCCAGTGGTTGGAGAGCAGCATTCAATAAGGTTTCCGTGTTGCCCCCTTTTCTCGGGCTGCCATTTATTGCGAGTGCGTACATTCTTTTTCTCCCTGATCAATAATTGCTATTTTCATTCTACCCCGAAAAGTAAGGCAGAATTTCCTTTCAACCGAGCCTTTTGCAAAATTAGGATTTTTGTTCAAAATCAAGGCATGCGAAAAATTTTACCACAGGCATATAGCCGATATTCCGAGGATAAAATTTTGAGCAAAACGCAGAGTTTGGGTAAAAAGACAGTTTTGCAAGCGGCTCAACCATAAATTTATTGTTTTTAGGTCTACTGCCGGACTATAGTGGTGTGGCGTATTTATTACAAGTACTGTCTTTACTGACTGGTACTAACACCTAGTATAGTATGGGAACATTTATCATGGTAAAAGCATGTACAACGAAAAGATTAGCCGGTAGAGAGTACCGCTGTTTCTTTGAACTCACTCTACAGGTCATGGGTGGCAAATGGAAACCGATAATCATCTATCAACTCGCCATAGAAGGGATAATGCGTTTTGGCGAACTTAGACGCAGCGTCAACGGTATAACCGAGAGAATGCTGACCCGCCAGCTTCGTGAACTTGAAAAGGATGGACTCATCCATCGCAAGGTCTATCATCAGGTGCCACCCAAGGTTGAATACTCACTGTTACCGCTAGGAGCTAAACTGATTCCAATTCTCCGGGAAATGAGAGAATGGGGTGTTGCCTATGAGAGTTTTGTTGGTGGCTGTTCTTTTCCGGAAACAGAGGAGCAGGAAAATATCGAATCACCCGAAATCGCTCCCATGTACCGGCAGCATTGTAGCCTATAATGGTCTAATTTAGGTGTTTCCAGGTTTTTGGCAGTGGCAGGTATCGAAAATAGGCAACCGGGAATTAAAAAACCTCTGCAGGTATCACTTCAGGGCCTGCAGAGGTTGAGATTATCAAGCCATCGTTTCTTCTTTGGCCAGCAATGATTGTATGCCATTCTTGTTAGGGTTAACCAACTGAGCAGTGACATCCTCATCAACATGAGCGACGATGATGTCGCCAATCTCCTCCATTGCATCCTCAAATATACCAAATCGAGTCATACCGTTGGTTTGCTGGCGATTATCGTCAGTCGGAGTCATGTATTGAATAATATTAGCCTTGTAGCGATGGATGAGAAATAGCTGGAGAATGGTCATCAACCGTTTCCTGCGCAGCTTGGTATCGTGAACAATCTGGTTGCGGATAAACAGAAACACCTTGTCCTCGCGGTCACGCAAAACCGTGAATATCACCTCGGCTACCTTGGTCTCCGTTTTATCTATGATGGCCAGCTCCAATATTTCCGATCCGGAGCTCTGCGGTCGTAATTGAGCCCGTAGCTCTTTACCATAATCATACCTTTTGGCCCACCACGACAACCATTCAACCAACAAGGATATAGGCGGTTCGGTCTGAATGAGGTGCTGGAACTGAGTGGAACCCTTACCCATGGCCTTGGTGGTCGCTGTTCTGCCGGAGGAGGCGGAAAGAGCACCGTCCAGCCGCGGACCGCCAACCAGGGTCTGGGGAGTAGTGTATGGTGATTCCAGCAACCGCAGTTTACGCTGCAACCTGGCCAGGGCCAACATTCCATCCTGCTGAAGAGCTGTGGCCAGCTCTTCTCCTGCAACTCCATCGGCCTGATGACCACCATAGGTAATAAAATTGAAGACAAATCCTAGTTTGCC
>JAAUYI010084815.1_pt1 | contig 10168 bp, 10 predicted proteins | sample 7278041 | NCBI WGS metagenome assembly JAAUYI01 (sample SAMN14350216, study PRJNA611818) | marine sediment metagenome | isolation source: surface marine sediment (0.6m) | place: French Polynesia: Moorea | collected 2018-08
CTGCTGAGCCTACCGCTGCACCGACCTCTATTCCTGGAACCGTCTCTGAGCCAATGGTTGAACCGATCTCGACAAATCCTACTAATGCAAGTGGTTTACCTGTGGCTGATTTAGTCTCGGTCGCTGTAACGGGTGAAGCAAACAACTACACATTTGCCGTTACGATTAGCAGCGCTGATACGGGTTGTGAGCAATATGCTGACTGGTGGGAAGTAGTTGATGTGCAAACAGGTGAATTGCTGTACCGTCGGATTTTGGCCCATAGCCATGTAAATGAGCAGCCGTTTACCCGCAGTGGTGGTCCTGTGCCTATTAGGCCGAGTCAATCGATTATTATCCGAGGGCATATGGGCGGTGTTCAAAGTCATTATGGTGGCCAGATTTTGGGAGGCAGTGTAGAGACTGGATTTAAACCTGTTGAAGATTCTTTGCCAGGCCTAGAGACTGTTGAACCTTTACCTAAAGGTTGTGCTTTTTAAGATTTGACAACGATTGCTGCGATATGTATTAGCCTGTTTTCAGGTTTTCTACACTCGCGTGATATTTTGTTATTAAAAATTCTCTTTGTTACATTTTAAATTCTCTTTTCTTACTAATGCTAGTTCTGAAATGACTTAAGATTTCAGAGCATGGAAAGCTCTTTAAACTGACCAAGATACGGAATTAACGATGCTGCTTCAGAATCGCGTTGCTCTCATTACAGAAGGAGACTGTCGTGTGGGGCGTCGAGTGGCTAGCTTGTTAGCAAGTCATGGGGCCAGGTTAGTACTATGTGGTCTAGATCAAGCCCAGGGAAATAAGCTGGTTCAACGGTTAGAACGCGAAGGTGCTAAAGCAAGATTCTGTCTTGTGGATGTGGCTGCCCCCAACGACGTTGAGTCGGCGGTTAAAGACGCAGTGGCTACGTTTGGGCGTATCGATATTTTGTGTAATAACGCCAGCTTTAGCCTTTTGGGGAATGATGATACAGTGTTAGACCTAACAACAGAGTCCTGGGAGCGTATCGTTGGCCTCAGTTTGCAGGGGGCCTTTCTATTCAGTCACTATGCTTTACCTTTTTTGAGTCGTTCGGCCACGGGGTCAATCATTAATATCGTGCCGTATCCCCATAAAGGGATGCATGTAGTCGAAGGCACTAGCCGTGGCTGGATGATTGCAATGACGCGTGACATTGCTGAGGGAACACTCAAATCAGGAGTGCGGGTCAATTTGATTTGGCCCCATGTAACCGTGAGTGGCGCTACCCTGGCAAGCTATCAAGCAGCACTAGCCCATAAAGTATTTCGCATGTCCAAACGGGATAAAAATGCAGCTCGTGCAATTGCCAGGGCTACTTTATATCTGGCCTGTGACGTTTCTGTAGACGTGACCGGAGCTATGGTGGTGGTGGATGCGGACTATCCGCAATGGGCCTAGGGTCGGTCCATGGACCGACCTTACAAAATTTGCATTAGGCGGCAAGGTCATCTTGAATTTCTAATTCTCCCGTCCAAACCTGGGTGAGCAGTTCAACCCCAGCTTCACTTAATAAAACATCGTCTCCTTCATAGTCAATGTCTTCTGCTGAGCCACCTGCAGCAATTACCAGATCTTCTATCCAGACATTGCAAGGCGTTAACGGAGTCAGTTTGAGTAACTGGTCTAATCGCTGGCAAATGTCTGAGGATAAATTTTGTTGGATCAGCTGGTAAAGCGCTATCCCAGTTCGCTGCTCTACTCCACCCAATATTTGATGCACATACCAGGCAGCCTCGTTAGTGGGCAATTGCTCTAGACGTTGCTGCAAGGACTGTAAGATAGCTGCTACAAAATCAACACCCAGATGTTGATTGAGTGTTTGTACAGGACTATCTAAATCGCGCTCAATCACGCTAGAAATGTCATGCCAGTTAATGTCAGGAAAAGCATTCTGCAGCAGGATAAAGCCACGCTCATTAATATGACAAGTTCCTTGACTAAGGTCATAGGAGAAATCCTCTCCCGGTTGAGCACCGGCTTCAATGAGCATACGAAAAAGTTGAACGTTGTCAGATTGCATAAGATGAGCAGCTAGGAATGGGCGCTATAGGATTTTTAATATTTGTATTTTCATATCAACCTAGCTACTACAGCTATCAACTGGTGTATCTATCGGTACAGAATCCTCAAAAGGATATGAAATCAAGTCAAAGAATTCGATTTTCACAAGGTAGGAGCTGTATATCAGCTGTGGCAATGGGTTGGCCGATGTCCTAGGACAGTTAGATACGTGTCTAGTACACCTGGTTATGCCCATTTACAATGCTGAGTAATATCGTCCTATCTATAGGATAGCCATACTTGATTAGTAGTAACTTCACCCTTAAGGGGGATATCTACAGCCTATGACTGCTCTCGATAAGCCGCGTAAACGGCGTTGACGTTGTACCAGTTCAAAAAAATTCGGGCTACTTCCAGGGATAGCTGGGGACGTCCCTGATCAATCAGCCACTGCAGTAGAGGTTTCAGTGTGCGTTCATTGAGTAACCCGCCCAGGGAAAGTCCCCCCCATAAAAGCCTGTGTATCCAGGTCATTTGGATCATCATGCGCACATCCAGGGTCGGGTGTTTTTGGTAAAACACAACGCCCATGCGAGCCCGCTGGATTTCGACATCGATCAGTCGGGGCAGATCGTCGAGGCTAAAAGGAGGATGCCAGTGATAGCCAACGGCTTCTGGACATTTGATCAGCTTTAAGCCCAGGTTTTTGAGGCGTACACCTAGCTCCAGATCTTCCCAACCGTACTGAGTAAACTGGACATCAAAGAGACCGGCGTCGGTAAGCCAGTGTTTTGCGATCGCAACATTCCCCGTTGCAAAAAATGCCTGGGAATAATCGGTCACCTTAAACGGCTCTGACGTAGGATTTTCAAAATTGCAGGTATTCACTACCCGTCCATAGGTAAACACCCGGTCATTGCCCTGGTTAGTGTAGTGTTTAGTGAGCGCATCGGCATGGTGCTGCAAAAAGCCGTCTAGCACTACCAGATCGCTGTCAATAAAAATGATCGTATCCCCAATCGCTTTTTCCACGCCGAGGTTACGGGCGACTGCCGCACCTCTATGATCTTGCTGGTAGAGCTTTACATGGGGAAAATTTTCTGACTGCAGCCACTCTACGGTGGCATCGGTAGAGCCATCATCTACTACCACAATTTCATAGCCCTTCACCTGGGTTTCGGCACGGAGAACCTGCTGCTCCATAGCCCACAAGCATTTTTCTAGGATGGGCTTGCGGTTATATGTAGGAATAACAACGCTGAAAAACATAGAGAGACGGTTAAGGGAGCGACCTCTATGTTACCGGGCTAGCCAGATAATCTTAGGAACGGTTGTGTTTCTCTTCGAGTCCTGTCGTAATGCCGATACGGGTTAAGAGCTTTTTTGAGACTTTTGAACGAAAGATTAGGACTTGTAGCCCAGGATAGAATCAGGGTCTCAGCTTATCCCATACTCGTGTTAACAACTCTACTTGCCACGATTTAATCGTAAACATCAATAATATAGATGCCCTGAGCCTTCTTAAACTGCAATAATATGTGCCTGTGATTTTATTGGGTTAAAACTATGGGTCGGGCTGAACGGGTTGTACTTGCCTATTCTGGGGGTGTGGACACTACCGTGTGCATTCCCTACTTAAAAAATGAGTTTGGCGTCAAAGAGGTGATCACGCTGGCGGCAGATCTTGGCCAGGGCGAGGAGCTTGGCCCGATTCAGAAAAAGGCACTAGATGCAGGTGTCATGGAGTCGCTAGTAGCAGATGTGACAGAAACATTTGTGACTGACTATGCGTTTCCAGCAATCAAGGCGAATGCACTCTATGAGGATCGCTATCCCCTATCGACTTCGTTAGCCCGACCGCTGATTGCTAAAGAGCTAGTGGCAGCTGCAGAAAAGTATGGTGCTGATGCGGTGGCCCACGGCTGTACAGGCAAAGGAAATGATCAGGTACGATTTGATGTTGCGATCGCAGCTCTTAATCCTAATCTCAAAGTCTTGGCTCCTGCCCGCGAATGGGGCATGAGCCGAGAACAAGCTATCGCTTACGGCGAACAATTTGGACTGACATTTCCAGTTAAAAAGTCTTCTCCCTACAGTATCGATCGCAACCTGTTAGGCCGCAGTATTGAAGCCGGCATCCTTGAAGACCCCTGGATTGAACCTCCTGAAGAAGTTTATGCGTTGACTAAAGCAATTGCCGATACCCCCGACGAACCTGAGTATATTGAAATTAACTTTGAGAAAGGTATCCCGGTTGGCCTCAACAGTAACAGCCTTGGTCCTGTTGAGATCATTAGCCAGCTCAACAACATCGCGGGAAATCACGGTATTGGCCGACTGGATATGCTCGAAAATCGCCTGGTCGGCATTAAGTCTCGCGAAATCTATGAAACCCCTGCTCTGCTTACCTTAATTGCGGCTCACCGCGATCTCGAAAGTCTTACCCTGCTTGCCGATGTCACCCAATACAAACGCGGCATTGAACAAACCTACAGCGAGTTGGTGTATAACGGCTTGTGGTTTAGCCCTCTAAAAGCTGCCCTGGATGCTTTTATTGACAAAACCCAAGAGCAGGTATCGGGTACCGTGCGCCTGAAACTCTTTAAAGGCAATGCCACCATTGTTGGCCGCAAGTCTGCCAACGCTCTCTACACAGAAGAGCTAGCCACCTATGGCGCAGACGATCAGTTTGATCACAAAGCTGCCGAAGGATTTATTTATGTCTGGGGTCTTCCTACCCGCATTTGGTCCGAGAAAATGCGTTCCTCATCCTAAACCTACACTGGTTAGGGGCACTCCCTTGTGGATGCCCCTCTCTTGATTTGTGGATATTCCAATATTTAGCTCCAATAATGCAAAATTGTTGTCTCAATCAATATTAAACCAGACGGTCATTGCAACCGCCAGCGCATCAGCCGCATCATCGGGGCGAGGAATCTTCTCTAGCTTCAATTCTCGTTTTACAGCTTCCTGCACATCTTGCTTATCGGCGTTACCGTAGCCAGTCAGTGCTTGTTTGATTTGGGCAGGTGTGAATTCTACAAACGGCAGCTTATGCTGAGCTAACACCAGCATGACAACCCCCCTCGCCTGGGCCACCAAAATTGTGTTACCCATACGATAAAAGAACAACTTTTCAATGGAAACAGAATCGGGTTGATAGGTCTCAATCAAACTGTTGAGATCTTCGTAGATTGTGCAAAGTCGTGAGCCTACTTCTGTACCTGCTGGGGTCTCTATAATGCCAAAATCAACCACCGCAAGATCTGGTTTAAGATCTCGGGTGGTCGCTGGATCATATTCAAGAATGCCGAATCCTAGAATGGCTAACCCAGGGTCCAGCCCCAGGATTCGTTTCTTCATTTATCGAACACCTACAGGAGTACGACCGTTGGCAGAAGGATCAGGAATGGTCACACCAAAGACATTGCCAAAGGTTTTCTCCACCTTATAGCCAGAATCAATGGACTCCAAAGGGTCCTTCCGTAAACGGTGACGTAGGCAAAGTGCAATAACGGTTTGAATGTCGTCGATGGTAACCTCTGTCCGTCCCTCATAGGCCGCCAACGCCTTCGCAGCTCGATTAGAAACAATGTCACCACGAAGACCATCTACGTCTAATTCAGAGCATACCTGAGAAATCTGAATCCGATATTCGGGGTCGATGGTGACATCTTTCAGCCGCTGCTGAGCACTGACAATTTTTTCTTGCAAAGCCGTTTGCTCGGCTTGATATTTTGCTAAGAACGCATCAGGATCTTGGTCAAACTCGGAGCGCTGTTCCACAATCTGCACGCGCTGTGATGGATCTTTGACGGTGCGAATTTCAGCATGCATGCCAAACCGGTCCAACAGCTGTGGTCGCAGCTCACCTTCTTCTGGGTTACCTGAGCCAATCAACACAAACTGAGCTGGATGACGGATAGAAATGCCCTCGCGTTCTACCGTGTTTCGTCCCGATGCCGCAGAGTCTAACAGTACATCTACCAGATGATCATCCAACAAATTAACTTCGTCTACGTATAGTAGACCACGGTTAGCCTTGGCCAGCAACCCTGGCTCAAACGCCTTGACTCCCTCCGATAAAGCTTTTTCGATATCAATCGTGCCACATACGCGGTCTTCGGTCGCACCCAAGGGCAGGTCCACCATAGGAACTTTCATTGCGCCTACAGGAATGTCCCGGCCTTCAAACTCACGTTTGACCTCAGGATCCTCAGGGGCACGGTTAAATGGATCGTTTTTTACCACACTAATTTCTGGTAAAAGGTCGGCCAGCGCTCGAATTGTCGTGGATTTGCCAGTACCGCGATCGCCCATAATCATTACCCCACCAATCTTGGGATCAATGACATTCAAGATCAGGGCAAGTTTCATGTCTTCTTGGCCGATCACCGCAGTAAAGGGAAAAACGGCGCGTCGGGTAGAGGTAGCAGTACTCACAGGGCTTCTTAAACGCAGTGCTTTTTAACGACTAGGTTTTAATTGTGCCATAGCGCGGTGCACCTACTGCTGTTATTCAGGTTCTGCTCAGTTAGTGCTCAGAAGGATACGTTAATCTATCAACATCTGCATTTGTCACGTCCCCTGTTAGCACTAAGTCATGAGCTTTATTCACATTCGTCCCGACTGGCAACTGCCCGAAAAATTAGCCACCTCAGAAACCGCTTATTTTAACCGTCGTCGATTTCTCAAAAGTTTGGCGGGTGTAGGGCTGGGTGTTGCAGCTACCAGCTGTGCCGGTCGTCCCCTAACAGCCCAGGGCACCGAGAAATTAACAAGCACTTTTGGTGAACCGCTAGAGAATTTTACGACAAATCCAGCCTTTGCTGACGCTGGACAACCAGTTACCAATCAGTTATTTGCCAGTCGCTACAACAACTTTTACGAGTTTGGACTGACTAAAAATATATGGGCTAATGCCCAAAAGTTGCCGACAGATCCCTGGAAGTTAGAAGTATCAGGCTTAGTTAAAAATCCTAAAACCTACGACCTGGACGATCTCTACAGAAAATTTCCTCTGGAAGAGCGAATTTACCGATTTCGCTGTGTGGAAGCCTGGGCTATGGTAGTTCCCTGGCTTGGCTTCCCGATGTCTAAAGTTCTAGAAGACGTGGAACCAACCTCCGAAGCTCAGTTTGTTCGTTTTGAATCGTATTACGACGAAAATATCACTGAGGGACCAGCAATCTCATTTTCAAATCTGCCCTGGCCTTATCATGAAGGGCTGCGCATTGATGAAATGGCAAATGAGCTAGCTTTCTTTGCTGTGGGTATCTATGGCCGAACCATGCCCAAACAGCATGGCGCACCAATTCGCATGGTGGTGCCCTGGAAATATGGTTTCAAAGGAGCTAAGTCCATCGTCAAAATTGAGTTTTTGGCAGAGCAACCTGCTACCTATTGGAATACGATTTCTCCAAACGAATATAAGTTTGAGGCCAATGTCGAACCTGATGTGCCGCACCCTCGCTGGTCGCAAAAGCGTGAACGCCTAGTCGGGCCAGGCGAGGCATGGGATTGGGAGAAGCAGGATACAGTAATTTATAACGGTTACGGGGAGTACATAGCAGACCTGTATGTCTGAGGCAGGCAGGACAAAACCATACAGAGAAGCAGCAACATTCCCAACTAGTGCAGTGTAAAAGCTAAAAATTGGGATTATGCATTGATAAAGAGTAGAGAGTAAAGAGGTGCCTCCTTCACTTTTCACTCGTTACTCTTCACACACCTATCCCAAATCTTAGTCTTGACAGACCACTAGCTAACCCTTGTCAAGCGGCTTTTGCATTTTGCAATGTAAGATTCCTGCTTCTGTAAAGTCAAGACCTGTCACTGAATACCCAATAGATTGATAAAAAGGGACTGCCGTTTTCTGAGCGTGACACCATAGGTAAGGTAGCCGATGTTCATGGCCAATGGCTTCGATTTCTTGCATAAGCAATCGACCCAATCCTCGGCGTCGAAAGGCAGACAGTACAGCTAGACGCCCTATTTTTCCATGCCTTAAGGTATCCAGTCGGGCTGTGCCTGCGGGACAACCGTCAACCAGCGCCAGTACGTGTTTGCAAATAGGGTCACGGTCATCCATTTCTAGATCTACAGGTACGCCTTGTTCCGTAACAAATACCGTTTCACGGATAGTGCGAATAGCAAAATCGTAGGCTGAAAGTTCACAACGGACAACTTCAATGGCCATAGCAGGGGCTGAATAGAGCTATACAATGACAATTACCATGGTCACTCTGCCATACCTATGCATATTGCTGACCCCGATTATATCAACACCGTTTTTTCATTTCCCTATCGCGGCGTGACGATTCAGATTACCAGCGGCACTTATCTAGGCGCAAAGATTTATACAGCTTGGATTGACTATGCCACGGGCAGTGCTGTTGCTGTGCCAAAAGCTTACAGCCGCAGTGAAGCGATTAGACGAGCTAAGAACTGGGTCATGAAGAAGTTTACGTTCTGACACGTTAGAAACAGTGAGCGAGTAACTAGGTTCCCGCTTATCCGCTTACTGTTTGAAGTTGACAAATTGACGTTAGCCGATTGACTTAGTCCGTAGGTTCCTCAGAACTCACATCCTGTACTGAGGAAGTATCTTCCTTTTTGTCTGGAATAAATAGCTTTTCTAAACGCTCTTTAGACCAGCTTTCGCTGACAAATGATACGGCGCTGATCTCTTCTAAGCGCACCAACCAAACGGTACGACGAGATACCTCATCATCGGGTTCGTCATCTTCGTCAGGCTCGTACACATGAACGTACACGATCTCAACGCAGGTGTCATCTAAGTAAACAGGAACACCGCTTAAACCACCCCAGGGAAGTCGCACCTGGACCTCGTTACCCTCTTGCATAGCTTCGTCCAACCGCTGGTGTAGACGGCCATAGTAGGATTGCTTCTTATTATCCCCAACAAGATACGGTACTTGCCGATTAGTAGTCATGGCGATCCCTGTCAGCTAATGAACAAATTTTGAGTAATCAATCACGCACCAGCCTTGGTTAACGTGTTTAAGCTGCAGCTATTAACTGCTACTACTTCGCTACGGATACGGGTTGATAACTATCGAGTTCCATTGAAAAGACCCCTGCGTCGGATGTTTGGTTTCATACGCTAAGTCGTATAACCAAACATCACCTCTAGAAACACCTCAACGGTAAACTTAGCATGATCATCCCGCATTTATAGGTTAACCAGTTGACCTCAACGTGACAGTAAGTATTTCTGCACATTGTTGGCATGGGCACTGGGCACTGGGCTATCTGTATCAAGGTTTGCCAACTGTCCACAGCTATTGACGTCTATGCAATGACATGTGCCCATAGGCTCCTCCTTGCATATAACTTCTAGTAGCTACAAGCACAATATCGCTGATTTCGTACTATTCACTGGTCTTTTCAGGAACGATGCGCCTTGATTTAATTGGCCTTGATGGGCATGTGTAACAATCTTTTAGAACAGATACTGTCTGACAAAATCTCATATAGTCTTATTATTGTTTCATTTTTTACAGAGTAGTTCTTGCAGCTAAGCTTTATGAAGGAAATACCATGGAAACAAGGATAAAAAGAGAATTCTTGTTTTTTGAGTTTTTTGACAAGCGCTAGTGTATATTCTCTGCCCTCAGAATAACCACTTCGCAACCTGTCCTATTGTTAGCAAGGGTTACACCGCTAAGCGCTAACCTAGTCAAAGCTAGATTGAGATAAACATTACTTTTAACGCAAACCAATCCCAAAAAAAGAATGTAAACTCTAGAGTATAGCTTTAACTTATTGTACTACAATTTGTAGTACTAATGTCCATATATTGCAAAACCATTAATGAGTCTGAACACCAAGCTGCCCACCACTGATATGCAGGTTACTAGCATCCGTTTTGAACGGGAGCTCATCGATAAGCTCAAAACCCTGGCCGGTAGTCGTGGCTATCAGTCACTGGTGCGCGAGGTGCTGTGGGACTACGTGCGCCAACACTCCGATGATCCTGGTTTCCAGATACAGCGTCAGCAAATTCGGGCTATTATGGCAGCCGAAGCTCAACGGCGTGAACGCTGCGCTCTGACCGGTGTGGTGATTGACCCTCAGGAAGAGATTTGGATGGCATTCACCACCGATCATGAGCTGGTGCCCTTAA
>JAAUYI010002417.1_pt1 | contig 10167 bp, 5 predicted proteins | sample 7278041 | NCBI WGS metagenome assembly JAAUYI01 (sample SAMN14350216, study PRJNA611818) | marine sediment metagenome | isolation source: surface marine sediment (0.6m) | place: French Polynesia: Moorea | collected 2018-08
GAGTCTGTACCTCGGTTTTTAGCTTTAGGGTTGAGTGTTGAGCAAATTGCCCAAGCTTTAGAACTAGAGGTTGAACAAGTTAGACAAGTTGCACAGCACTCATCTGACAATGGAAATAACCAGTAGTTTGGCGGTATCCCCATTTTTCAAAAAGCCCAAGCCTGCGCCAAGCTGCACGTCTATTCTCTGGCAACTACCAAACAATTCTTTTGGACTTTAGCCAACATATTTTGAAAGGCGGGAGTATAATTACCATCTTTATCTACAATTCTCCGCAATGTATATTCACCAATACTTGAAATTCCCCCAAACCAGCTATTCTTCCGTTCCCAAGTATCTCCATTTTGAGAATTTTCCACTTGGGACATTGTGAAACTGACAATCCATGTAGGAATAGGTATATCAAATATCAGGGGTATGATTCGTGCTTGCCTCAAAGTTTCGTCTTCAAATTGAATTTTGTAGGTGCAGCGAGTCAACCAAGCAGCAAAAAGTAATGCTCGTCCTTGAATAGAGGGATGAAAAGTCCATTGTAACTCTCCAAAGACGGGTAGCAATAAAAAGAGGTTTTGTGTATCCCATTCTAAATTATACATAGTGATGCAATCATCTGGAAGGGGATTCCCATCCATAAAAAATACGCCCTTGAGGATGTCTGGTAATTTAGTTTCTTTGATGGGCTTCATCCAGGTTGCAATATCGTCGAATTGCTTCTGTTCAATTGTTAAAGTCATACAATTTTGGATTTTAGATTTTAGATTTTGGATTTATTTCACTGATACATTTACATAAACGCAATGGGTAGGAATAAAGGATGGGAGCATCGCATTCAGCAATAATGAGTTGTGAAATCATAATTCATAATTCATCACTCACATTTCATAATTTTATTACCCTTTATTTTCGGGCAAATCCTTGTAATACTAAATCATTAGGAGTAACAGCAGTCACTCTTTCCAATTCCCACCTCACTTCTGTAAATGAGTCCCATTTATATTTATTAAATAGATACAAACAGAAGATATTAATTAAACCAATAGCTAAACTTCTCCCAGGACAAGCTCGTTCATGTCCGTAGCCATTCCAAGATAAAATATCGGAAAAGTCCCTCTCAATATCAAAACTATCTGGATTTTCATATCTGTTTGGATCTCTATTAGCACTTAAAATAGAACCAAGTAAACGAGTTCCTTTTTGGAATGGACATTTGACTTCGCCAAAATCTATTTCCCCTTCCTCTTGACTCAGTTGGCTCACAAATCTGACTGCTGGATATAGACGGGCTGTTTCTAAGATTGTTTTATTAATGATAATTGAATTTTCCAGAGCATTTTCATTCAATGTTTCTTGCCCATTCCAAATACCATTGACTTCCGATATTACCTTATTTCTTAATTCTTCATCCAAGCACAAAACACCTATTACAGAACCTAAAAGCGCACTTGTTCCAGCAGTTCCGGCGATATGAATCATATCAAAAAGGGTATTACTAATTTGATGCTCATTCAGCTGATATTTAGCACCTGTTTCTAAGTAAGATGACCATTTTGGAGATGTTTTATATCGTTCAGTTAAATTTCGACGATGTTTGATTACAGAGCCTGTTAATATCCTGAGTAGGTACTTAGTGACAAAATTGGGTAAAGTGGCAAGAGGTAAGCGTTGGATGAAATTATTCGATGCCGTAATTTCTGGTTCGGATAATGATATTTGAAAAACAATTTGATGCAAAATTTTCAGCATCATTCTTGGCAAATCTTTACCAATATGTAATTCACCTTTATTAGCTGCTTCGGTTAAACATTCATCAACTAAGTTACCCAAATATTCTATATTCTCAGACGGTTTTGGTAAAGCTTGCAAGAAAACAGCGCGAGCGCCTGTATGCTCCATACCATTCATCCCCAAACTCAAGGGATTGTCGAGCAGGTAACTAGGAGCTAATATTCTAATAATACCTAAATCATTTCCCCGTAGTTGGGGTTCTACTTCCATTAACTGTTTAACTTCTGCATGGGAAGTATGAATAATTGCTTGGTCTACTGCAAAAAATTTGTCTCCAATATTTGCCTTAGCTGTATCTAGAAAACTCTTCAATTTCTGGAGCATGACAAAGGCATCTAGATAATAAACTCGCAAACGCAGGAGCTTACCGATGGCACTGTCATAACCAACTTTTGCTAAGGTAGATGACAGTTTAACTTGACGTTTATATGCATTAATAACTTGTTCTTTAATTGCCATAATTTCCCTGGGTATTTAACAGTTGTTAGTTGTTAGTTGTTAGTTGTTAGTTGTCAATTATCAATCACTTAGGTTTAAGTTCCCCACCAATTGCTGTCAGGCATTGATGGTGAGCCACTGCACCCTTGATATCTACCTCTACCTCTTTTTAGAGGAGCTGCGCTACCACTGATGTAATCAATTTGAGAAGAGAGATGTCAATACTGCTCGGTTAAGGATTTTCGTAGGTTGGGTTGAACGATAGTGGAACCCAACAAATGCTTGTAAATGTTGGGTTTCTTTCCTCAACCCAACCTACATAATTTTATTTTTTTGAGCTGAACCGACAAGTATTGAGAGAAATATTAATCGGAAAAAACTAGCATAATCTCTTAAATATTAATACTTTGAGGAATTTTAGAAGGAAGTAGGTATTCGTATTTTGGACGGGTTTGATTGCGCTGATGGACGATTGTTTCCACTTCCTGGAGATTTTTCTGAAATTTCTGCAAAGCTGCTATTACTGAGGGATTTTGAAAGTGGTTATCCGGGTAATAACCAAGGCGATTATAGTAAATAGATCCTAGAATGTACGTTAAGTTTAATTGCCGTTGCGCCTGTTCTAGGGGTGGGAGTAAATTCAAGTAATCTTGTTCGCTCACCTCACCTTTGAGTAAGGAGACTGGCTGATAACCAGCTAGGGGAACAGCAGCAGCATAGCTCATCATAGTTTTTTGGGGAAAGTTCACCGCAGCATGTTGGGCACTAGCTGTGAAAATAATCAGTGTTACTGCGTCAACCAGGTAATCTAAAGTCTGTATCCGCCCATCTTTTTCGCCAAAATCAGGAACTCGTCCACCATCATAGGCTCCAGCTTCCATTGCCCAAGCCTGGAGGTAAGTATCATTTTGTACATCCTCATCAGTTTTGTAGTAAATGCTTAAATAGTCCGATACCCATTGATTAATAGCATCCCAAATCAGTAAAGCATCATCCCGGTAAGGATATACGGGTAGCATTTTAGTGTCATCTACACCGCGTTTTTGCAGTTGCTTTGGTAACATTGCTTCATTGAAACCATAGCTCTGTAAGCCAACTGCCGCTAACACCCGTGAGTTATCAATAGTCGGTGATAATAATTGATCCACCCCACCGTTAGCAGCAATGAGAGTGCTTTGAGCAGCATTATTGATGGCTAAGGTTCCTTCAAAATGGGGACGTAGCAGTAAACTCACAGGATGATTATCTAATAATTGGCGATGGGTTGCGATCGCAAATGGTCCCACAAATAGGTGAGTTCTTCCTAGGTGGGTAACGGCTTCGTGAAAGTTAGCATCTGCTATTTGTACGATGGTTTTAGCAAATAACCAGGCATATTTATCTGATTTAGGGGTAAAAATAGGTGCATCCTCTGGGTGTTGGCTGCACTGAATGGCTACCGGACGCATGAGCCGCCCAGGATCTTCACCTTTGGGCACTGCAAACAATGCTAGGGGGGCATAAATATACTTTTGCTCTTCCGGAAATGTACCGTTAACAGCCCCTTCTAAAATGCCATAATCAGCAAGATAAAGCCTTCCTTCCTCTCCAGCTGCTGCTAAGGAATCATCACTTCCCATTACTTCTTGGTATTGAGCCTCTGTGACTGGAAACCTATCTCCCAGTTGGTTTACCCGCTTAATCATTACGGGATTATACCCACCAATTCTTGTATAAGCGAATGCTTCATCTGACTGGAAATTATCAGCAATTTCTGGGGTTCCAATTTGCGGAAACAGCTTGTTATATTCCTGGATATTTTTAACATGACCAGTGGGATGTCCTTCAGACAGATGCTTACGAATCCGGCTGAGAGAACGACCAAAAATTGAGAATCCACTGGTTCTAAGCACAGAAAAGAACAAATCATCAATTTCTTTATAATCTTGTGATGTTCCTTCAAGTATTAATTGGGGGAGAATTTGTAACAATCCGGCAATTAGGCTGAACTGAAAAGGTATTGCCCCTTTGAGTATTACTTCCAGAATGAACTTTGTCACATCATCATGCACCCTCATGGAACCAATATTTCCCCGGTTTGTAATCAGTGTGTTGACAAAAACATCCTTTAATTGTTCGGCTAATAAACGAAACCAAACAGTGGAGAAGTTTTCCTCATTAGGAAGTTTATCCACCATTGCAACTGGTGGAATCAGATTATAGTTATATTTATATTCGCGCCTAGCTAATTCTAATTTAATATCAGGTAAAAATTTTGTCTGGGCGTTTGGCGATGGAGTATTCATAGGTAGCTTTCCTGTGGTTGAAGGCGTTAAGTTAAGACTTCAAAAGGGAATGGAGCAAGAACGCTTATTTTAATTTTTCTTAATAAATTTCTCAGGTGGTGGTAAGTATTACTACTGTGGAGATAGTTGGAGGTGTAGCGCAACTCCATAAAGATAGATTTGTTTAGATACCAGATTCCAGATCCCCGACTTCTATCCTAAGGAATCCCTACAATGTAAGGATATTGATTCAGGAGTCGGGGATCTTTTAGCCCAGTGAGGGGTCAAAAATTCCCAATATTCTCTGGAAAACCTCACCCTGTCCTGACGGACATCCTTCTCCTTATCAAGGAGAGGGAAAGAAAGTGAAATTTATATAATTACCTACCTCCTCCTTCTCTCTTTCCTCTGCGTCCTCTGCGGTTTTTTCATCAATAATCTTTGGGCGGGATAGGAGTAAATAACTGAAATGCCGAGTCCGTGAATATCCACAAAATGCTAGGATTAGTGTAAAAATTTTCATGAATCCTGGCGTGCTTCCTTCCAATCCCTTTGTTGCTGGCGGGATGCTAGAAGATCCCCGGCTATTTGTTGGTCGTAAATACGAACTAAATGCACTCGTATCACGGATGACGGGCGCACAGCCTACCAGTATTAATATTTACGGTGACAAGCGTATTGGTAAGTCTTCCCTGCTATATCATTTTGTCCAAACATGGGAGACGCGAGTACCAGATTCTAGCCTTTATGTGGTGATTTATCTATCTTTACAAAGTGCATCATGTCAACGGGAAGAGGATGTTTATCTGGCTGTGGCGCAGGAGTTAATTAATCGCTCTGGGGTGAGAACAAAGCCAAGTTTAATTAATGCTTTACAAGTTAGCCCCCTGAATCGTCAGGCTTTTTCAGTGGCGATCGCTGAGTTGAAAAACCAAGGTTTATTACCTGTGATTTGCTTGGATGATTTTCAGGCTTTGTTCAAGTATCCCCAAGAATTTAATGATGGGTTTTATGATAATTTGCGTTCTTTGATGGATAACAATAAGTTGATGTTGGTGATAGCTTCCCGAAAAAAGGTAGATTGGTATGCCAAAAAGAATCAACTGACTTCTACTTTTTTCAATTTGGGTCATATTTTGAGATTGGATGAATTGACACCAGAAGAAGCAAAGAAGTTAGCTCGTCTACCTCTGAACAATTCACAAAATAATCAAACTCCCACAAGAAAATCTATTTTTAGTAGATTGAACTTTGGTAGATTCCATCGTCAGCAACCTAATAATGTCACTAATACCCAAGTCACCGAATGGGGAGCAGCAGAGCAGAATTTAACCCTCAAGTTGGGAGGGTGTCATCCTTTTTTGCTGCAAATAGCCGGTGGTTTGGTGTGGGAAGCACGTCAACAAGGACAAGATGATAGTTGGGTGAAACAACGTTTTAAAGAAGAATCAGAGCGTTTACCCCGTGCAAGAATGGGTTCCCGGAGGTGGTGGCGGGGTTTGCGATGGTTAGTTTGGGATTTACCTGTACGTATAGGGAGGATACCTAAATTTATTGGTAATAGTTTGGATGATTTGAGTAACTGGTTTTTGGGGATGGTGATTTTGGGGGCGATTATCGTAGTTGTGTTTGGTTTAGTAACCAAGTCCAATACGTGGGAATGGTTATTGAAGTTGGTAAATAAAGTGTTGGGGTGAAAGAATGACCTGAAAGTGCAACCTATTATTCCGTAAGAAAATTAATTTTCTTGCGTAATATCATTTTGAAAAAGAAATGCAACAGATGTGTAGGGGCACGGCATCAGCAAGATAATTGTATACACCAAAATATTGTGGATGCCGTGCCCTTACGAAGAATATATGTGTCGCAAACATTCCAAATATTTCAGTGCGTTGAAACGCACTTGGTTTATTAGCCCGCAATTCATTGCAGGGCGGGAAAGAACGGCAAAGCGCGGTTTTCCGGGTGATGTATTTGATTTCTCACTTAAATTGATCCATAGCATCATTTATTTCAAGGTGGGAATGTGGGCAAAAAGAGCCAGAGGCTCTATATTCTAGTTACCAGGCTGAGCCTGGTAACGAGGGGAAAGGAGGCTCTGCTTCCTGGTTTAACTCATAACTTGCAGCATTCCCAACTAGTCCAGATGTCCGCCTAGGAATGAATTCCCAGGCTCAAAGACAAAGTCTGATAAATCAGACTGGGAAAGGCTTTGAGCGCATTTCAACCTGCTTGGTTTATTAGCCTTGATTTCCTTATCTCAAGCCCCTCGATTCATCGATGGGGTAATAATTCTAAATTATTCATTCTAAATCAATACAGTGTACTTAAGGCTAAACACTAAAACTGGCGTAGGTTGGGGAGCCACTCCGTTGCGGAGGTTCCCTTTGTTGTAGGAAGTGGCGTTTAAGGAACGTATCCCAACTTTATTAAAGATGTGTTGGGTTTCCCTATCGCTCAACCCAACCTACCATTCTGATACCAATTCAAATAATGTTTGCGACACATATATTCTTCGTAAGGGCACGGCATCAGCAAGATAATTGTATACACCAAAATATCGTAGATGCCGTGCCCCTACCCATCTGTCGCATTCTTTTTTCAAAATGGTATGACAACTGATAACTGATAACTGAAATGACCTACGTTACTGAATGTCTCCGCCTCCTCTACTGGATTTACTTTAAACCTTTTACATTTAAACGCTGGTTGCAGGATATTTTACAGAATATTAATATTACCCTAGAGTCTAAGCATACATTTATGGGTATCCACCCAGGTTGGATGATGCTTTGGGGATTTCACATTTATCCACCCTTGCGTCACTATGCTAGACAGTTTTGGTGGTTAACTGCTGTTACCCCCATATTGGCTGTATTACTGGTAGCACCAGTATACACATTCTTTAGTGGTGAGTCCTTTAACTGGTTTCATAGCGGTCAAGTTTGGTTGGGGTGGTTCATCGGTCAAACGGCAGCCCGTAACGATAATCGAATTCTGCAAATACTAAACCTTTGCTTGTGGGTAGTTATAGTTGGACTGCTCTGGATTTTCGTGGGCTGGAATATTTTTGCTGATGTCGCACCAGAGACGATGCAAGCACTACTAAAAGCCTTTCCTGTCATAACTAACCTGGTATCAACTTTAGAGCAATTAATGGGCTTGACTTTAGGCGTAATCTATAGCGTATTGGTTGGCGTGGCTTTCAGCGTGGGGAACTGTCTGGCTTTAGGTGTATTTTTGACTGTGACTGCTGGTATGGTAGGGGCTGTAGCTTTCAGTGTGACTTGTGGCGTAGTAGGAGGGATAGCTGTAAGTGTTATGTTTTTTGGCGTGGGGGAATACGTGGCAGGCAATATACTAGCCTTCATAATGTTTAGCATGATGGCTATCATGCCCGGTTCTATGTCTGGGTGGTTGGTAGGTTTGGCAGGAGGTTTAGCGTTTATTCTTGGGATTTTGCGGGTTTACTTTTGGTTACCAGAAGTGCTTTGGATGTTCATTCTGAGATTTTTCAGCTTACAAAAAAACCGTGTATTATTGCTGCGTTATTTACCCCCTTACTTCGACGAACTTATCTATTTCCCCTTACCTTTCATGGCTGAAATAATTGTGGAGGCTTATCAAGAAAAACCCAAAATTGCCCGCGAAACTATTGATTACCTCAGCACTCATATCAATCAGAAACGAGTCATAGCTTCAGCAATGGTTGGAATTGCTATTAGTCGCCTCAAAAGCTGTAAAACGTTCAGTGATATTGCCAATATTATAGAGGAATTTGCTTGGATTCCCTCACCTGCACCAAAGCAATTGGGTTCGGTATTTCCCAAACTATTAGATATTAGCCAGGATGTGGGAGCAGCAAGAAAAGCCAGTTCCGTTAGTCGCAAATACGAATTACTCACCCGTCCCATCACAGCATTACAAAAACTCAAAAATTCCCTTGCTTTTAGTAAAAATCGTGGAGAAGCTACTACCTTCGGTAATATCATCCAAACTTGGCTAGGTATTCTAGAAACAGCCCAAAGAAACTTAGAAGCCCAAGAAAGGTTCTCCATAGAAATACCCCAAGTTTACATTGCTGGTAATGCCCTCGATCCAGAAACGGCGAAAAATCGCTTTAAAGGACGGATGGATTTATTCCAGGAAATCGAGACTTTAGCAATGGCGGAATCACCCCCTGTATTACTCCTGTATGGGGGACGCAAAACAGGGAAAACCTCTTCTTTAAAATATATCCCTCACAAAGTTGGAGCAAATCTGATTCCCTTGCTAGTGGGTTTACAGGGTGGAACTTCAGCCAGAACTCTGGAGGGTTTAGCCAAGAATTTGGTGTCACAAATCCAGGAAGCTGCACGGAGATTACCCCGAAAAATAGATTTGCCTGAACCCCAATCCCAATCCCTAGAAAAAGATCCATTTATTGCTTTGCAAAACTGGTTTGCACAAATAGAAAGTAAGTTTCCTAGTAAACGATTTCTCCTGTGCTTGGATGAATATGAACGCCTGAGTGAGTTGGTAGATGCAACAAATAGCAAAATTCCTCTGAATTTTCTCCGCCATCTCATAGAACACCGCACCGCTTGGACTTTACTCTTCAGTGGCGCTAATCAGCCCTCAGAACTTCCCGATTATTGGAGCGATTATCTAATTAATACCCGTACTGTACGGATAAGCTACCTACAAGAGTCAGAAGCACGGGAGCTAATTGTTCAGCCAGTGGAGGGTTTCCGCCACATTTATGAGCCGGAAGCTGTAGATGAGATTATCCGCCTCACCCACTGCCAGCCATATTTAGTACAATTGATGTGTTACGAAATAGTAGAATTACTGAACCGCGAAACTAGGGCAAATCGCCGGGATGCTGATACAGTCACAGCTACCGCCCAGGATATTGAAGCTGTGATTCCCATCATACTCGAACGAGGCGATCAATATTTCCGGGAACTATGGACAAGTTTGACAGATAGCGATCGCAACTTACTCTGGCGCGTATCACAAAATGAAGCGCCCACATCTGCCGATAGTCGTATTATCAGAAAATTAGTCCGGAAAGAAATTTTACTACAAGAAAGAGAATATTGCTATTTCCAAGTGCCCTTAATCAAAGAATATTTAGAATACCTATATCTTGCGGGGGAGGAAATATAAAAAAAATTAAGTTAATCTTTAATAGTGTTCTGTTGTGTTTTGACTAATTAGATACAGACAAAATTAAGGTTCTAAGCTATTCAGCAACCAAGCATATATACTTACTCTATTCAACCAGAAGTAGGTTAAATTGGCTTGATTGGTGTAATACCCTGTTTCATAATATACAAAAAATGAACGATAGCAAAAACGATTAATGATTAGAAATCATAATTTATACAGCCTTAAGTATAAGTTAAGCTAAGTTTAAGACATATATTTTCATACAGAAATCCTTACTTTTCTCTATTCTTCTATCTGAGTAAAAGATAAGCTCATCAGCTAGTGCTTTGTCCTATTAATTTTGACGAGTAAAACAATTGTAGTGGGAGCGTCTCGCTCCCTATTTCCAAGCTGTGATCTTTCCGGCTCTCATATGATGTCCGGCAAATTACCCATAATATGTCATTGCGAGTGGAACGAAGTGAAACGACGCAATCCCAAAGTCTTTGAGATTGCTTCCCTTCGGTCGCAATGACGGTTATTTAAA
>JAAUYI010161778.1_pt1 | contig 10166 bp, 4 predicted proteins | sample 7278041 | NCBI WGS metagenome assembly JAAUYI01 (sample SAMN14350216, study PRJNA611818) | marine sediment metagenome | isolation source: surface marine sediment (0.6m) | place: French Polynesia: Moorea | collected 2018-08
AGGGAACATAAAATATCGAACAAGGAACCGCAGAATGTCGGAGCAAGGTATTCCGCCAATCAGAATAATAATGTAACGCGTGGCGTTCCAACACAAATTCTGGGATTCAATGGCGCTATAGAGTAAGCATAAATTTTATTATTAATCAAAGTATTCAAGCACCAGGGCCGTACGCTGGGGAAGATAGAGGCTCAAGTACTGGCCTGGTTGATCGATTGGGTGCTTGGGTGGGTGCTTGGGTGGGCGCTTTGGCTGGGTGAAATGTTCCATGTGATTGTCCACGCGTTGGTGACCGCCGAAGGCGGCATCGTCAGTGTTTAGAACGATGCGGTAACGTCCAGGCGGTGTCGGGAATTGGTAATCGCTGTAAGATTGCGTGGGGTGCCAGTTGAAGGCGAAGACCAGTTCTCCCCGTTGAAAGATTAACGTCTTGTGGTCGTCGCGTTCCCACAGCAGTCGAACGGCCGGGTCCGCCAACAGGGTGCGGCTGCGGAATAGGTGGATCATGGCTTTGTCAAATTGATCCAGTTGCCGGTACTTCAAATGAGGATCATCGGCCAGATGCCATTGACGGCGGGCATAATTATAGGACCAGTCGTTGCCCTCACGGGGAAAGTCGATCCATTCGGGGTGGCCGAACTCGTTGCCCATAAAGGTCAGATAGCCGTGACCGGCTGTGGCCAGGGTAATCAGGCGAATCATTTTATGCAGGGCCACACCCCGTTCCACTTTGAGGTCTTGGTGATCGGCGGCCATAAAGTCATACATCTCTTTGCCGATCAGCCGGAAGATCAGGGTCTGGTCGCCCACCAGGGCCTGGTCGTGGGATTCGGCATAGGAAATGGTCTTTTCATCCGGACGGCGGTTGTTCAATTCAAACCACAAGCCGCCCATGGGCCAATCTTCATCACGGGTGTCTTTGGTCAATTTAATCCAGTGGTCGGGAACCCCCATTGCGAATCGGTAATTGAATCCCAATCCCCCCTCTTCTTGGGATCTTGCCAGTCCGGGCATGCCGCTGACATCTTCGGCAATGGTGACGGCGTCAGGCCGCACATGATGGATGACTTCATTGGCCAGTGCCAGATAGGCCAGGGCCGCTTCATCCACGCTCTCGTCAAAGTAGTCGTCGTAATGGCTAAATGCTTTGTTCATGCCGTGGTGGAAGTAGAGCATGGAGGTAACGCCGTCGAAGCGAAATCCGTCTACCCGGAATTCATCCAGCCAGAAGCGGCAGTTGGAGAGCAGGAAGTGCAGCACTTGAGGTTTGGCGTAGTCGAACAGGCGAGAATCCCATAATTCATGCCGTCCTTTGGGGCCGGCGTGGAAGTATTGATAATCGGTGCCGTCGAATTTTGACAAACCTTCAACGACATTGTTGACGGCATGGGAGTGGACCAGATCCATCAATACGGTCAGCCCCATACCATGGGCGGTGTCGATAAGGGCTTTCAGGTCTTCGGGTGGTCCGAACCGCGAGGAGGCGGCAAAAAAGCTGGAGACGTGGTAGCCGAAGGATCCATAGTAAGGGTGCTCGGGAATGCCCATGATCTGCAGGGTGTTGTAGCCGGAAGCTTTGATGCGCGGAAGAACATGCTCTGTGAATTCCGCATAGGTGCCCACCCGGCCCTCTATCTGGGCCATACCGATATGGACCTCGTAGATGAGCGGCGGTGTGTCGGGCACTTTGAAGTGGGGGTGTTGCCAAATATAGGCGGATTCGGGCCGCCATACCTGGGCATTGAAGATGTGGGTGTGGGGATCCTGGACCACCCGGCGCGCCCACGCCGGTATGCGGTCGCCGCTGCCGCCGGGCCAGTGGATGCTCAAGCGGTATAGATCGCCGTGGGTCAATCGCTCGGCCGGGAGTCGCAACTCCCATACGCCGTTGCTGTTGATCCGTCGGCAGGCGAACTCCTCTTCTTCCCGCCAGCGGCTGACGTCACCCATAATATAGACGGCCGAGGCCCCAGGCGCCCACTCCCGAAAGATCCAATGGTCATCTTTGAAGTGAAGGCCGAAGTATTCATGGCCGGAAGCAAAATCCGCCAAAGTTGAATGCTCTTGGGTCAGTTCTCGTCCCTTTTCTTCAATCAACCTCATCCGTCGGCTCAAGATAGAACGGTAGGGTTCGAGATAGGGATCATCGCGCAGCAGGTGCTCTATTCGACGCTGTGATCGGTCGGAATTCATATGGGTATCACGCTCAATATTGGGATCATAGGTGTGGGAGCGGCGTTCCGCCGCGGCAGGACGCCGCTCCCACAACTCATTCTTACATCGCATTCCTTCTTAGCGACTAGTGGAATAACGGTCTCTCCAACATCTTCTCATACAAGTCGATATATTCACGCGCATTGACATCATGGTTAAACCTCTCCTTGGCACTGTGCATGATGCGACGGATGTGCGAGTGTTTGGTGGTGTCCGGCAGTTTGAAAAAATCCATGGCCTGGTCCAGGGCCCACATTAACCCTCCCGCGTCGTAATTTTCAAACAGAAATCCGCTGCCATCGGGATTACTGCCGTTGAGGTGGACGATGGTATCATGCAGACCGCCGGTATCGTGGGCTACGGGCAGCGCACCATAGCGCTGGCAAATCATCTGGGGAAGGCCGCACGGCTCGAACAGCGACGGCATGAGGACGAAATCGGCGGCACCATATGAGATATGTTCAAGCCGCTCCGAAAAATCACAGACGGCCACACGTTTGTGAAACTGATGGTGGTTCACGATATTGTGAAATACATGCTGGTATTCGCCGTTGGCCACGAACACTACCTGCAGGTTGTGATGCCAGTATTTGGAGATCAACGGGTACATGACATCCGCCAACAGCTGGCATCCTTTCTGGACGGGATCCAGCCGTGAGGGCCAAAAGAAGATGGGGGCGTTTTCGTCCTGCATGAGTCCAAGCATTTTTTGAAGTTCAAGCTTGTTTTTCTTCTTGGCGGCGCTGTGATTATCGGCCCTGTATGGGTGCGGTAGGTATTCATCCTCTTCGGGGGTGAATCCGGGATCAGGTGCATTGAGAATGCCGGTGGCGCATCCGGCGCTTGCTTTATTGGCCAGTTCCTGCCGCAGATGACCTTCGACAAAGTCGTGGCGGCCCCGGACAATTTCATCCAGAAAGTGCTTGCTTACCGTGTTTACAAAATGGGCGGCAAAAACACCGCTGACCAGAAAATCCACGGGAATGTGCTCCCTGGCCGTTTCGTAGTCCCCTGCAAAATCGGTGTAATAGAGATGGTCCCAGAACTCTGCAGCATCGATGCCGCGGTCTTCAATATTCGCCAGAGAAGTTTTGACCGTATGGATGTTATGGATGGTAAACAGGCACGGGATTCCGGCTTGCCGCGCCATTGCGGGAATCAGCCCCGTCATCCAGTCGTTGCAGTGAATCAGATCAGGCTGCACGCGCGGAATGATGTTGTTGATGACTTCACGCTGGAAAGCCAGGGCAATACGGGTGTTTTCCCCGCCGTAGCAGGAGTAAACCCGGTTGAGGTAGAAAAAGGCGCGATCTTCAGCCAGATGGACACGGTCGTCAGGCATGACCTGGCGCAGGGTGCGCCGTTCTTTTCGAAGATATGGCGCGAGGCGATCTTTGAAAATGGCCCGATAGTCGGGCAATGCCACATGGACATCGGCGCCTTGATGAAAGAGGGCGCTGATCAGTGCGGCAGATACATCGGCCAGACCACCGGCTTTGGCGGTGAGGTAATTTGCCAAGTTCCCCATGCGGTCCGGTAGATAGGTCACCTCTGGGGTGACCACCAATACCCTGGGATTTTTTTGTTTGGGTGCCATATTGTGTCTTCTTTTTTATGAAACTATAGGGTTTAGGCCCAGGTGAGCAGCCCCGGTGTATACCGTATCCAGTCGTCGGCCCGGGCGGCGGCCCTGGCCGTGAATCCGTATCGTCCTGAATCTTCGCAGGTGACAGTACAGTGGTAGAGATAGTTGCCGTCACCTCGATCTTCGGCGATCTCCATGCTTTGCGTCCGTCCTTCGGCCAGTTTGCCAAATGATTGCAGCGGGCCGAAGTATAGTTCCACCTCCACCATTTCGGGTCGAACGGATCCTAAGTGGATATGGACGGTGACGCGAAAGGCGTCCCCCACTTGAAAGGGGCCTTCCAGGTCTCTTTGGGGAAGATCGACCCTGATCTCCTTCCAGGATTTTTTAAGATCGGCGTGCAGGATGCTCAACTGACGGGCCTCTTTGGCATTGTCGGCCAGCAACTCTTCCCGGCGACGCATGGCCGGTGTATAAAAGCGGTCGTGATATTCTTGGACCATGCGGTGACTGCAGTAGTCTGCCATGGCCATTTTCATGGAGGCCTTCATTTTGGTGATCCACTTCAGCGGCATATCATCCGTGCCGCGGTCATAAAAGGCCGGGATCACATCCTCTTCCAGCAGGTTGTACAGCGCTTGGCTCTCCACGTCATCCTGGTATCCGGTATCGTCATATTCTTGGCCGTCGCCGATGCGCCATCCTGTCTCGGCGGTGTACCCCTCGCACCACCAGCCGTCCAAGACGCTCAGATTCAAGACACCATTAACAGCGGCTTTCATTCCCGATGTACCGCAGGCTTCATGGGGGCGGCGGGGCGTGTTGAGCCAGACGTCCACGCCTTGGACCAGATGTCGAGCGATGTGCATGCTGTAGTCTTCCAGGAAGACGATTTGGTTGCTGACCTTGTGGTCGCGGGCAAATTGGATGATGCGTTTGATCAACTCTTTGCCTTCGTTGTCGGCCGGGTGCGCCTTGCCTGCGAATATAATTTGTACCGGTCGTTCTTCATTGGTTAACATGGCCAGCAGGCGGCCAGGGTCTCTGAGAAGGAGGTCGGCGCGCTTATAGGTGGCAAAGCGACGGGCGAATCCAATGGTCAAAATCTTGGGGTTTAGAGCGCTCTCCGCTGCGCGCATGATTTTGGAAGGGGCATTGCGGCGTCCATATTGCTGCACGTTAAGCTCCCGTGCCTTGCTCACCAGGCGTGTCCGAATCATCTCATGTGCTTGCCAAAGCTCTTCGTCGTAGATTTCGTCGATACGCTCCACATTCTCGGGCCTGCGGCTGGTGTAGTACCACTGCGGACCAAGGTAGCGTTCAAGGAGGAGCTCGATTTCCGGCGCCAGAAAACTCGAGATATGAACGCCGTTGGTAATATGGGTGATAGGCGTGTCTTCGTCATCGCGCTGGGGCCATACGTGGGACCACATGCGCCGTGCCACCTGGCCGTGCAGTCGACTGACCCCGTTGCAGTACTGGGAAAGATGCAATCCCAGGATGAACATCGAGAAAGGCCCGTGCGGTGCATCGCCGTTGGCCTGACCCCAGGCCAGCAGTTTGTCGATGGGCAGGCCCAGTCTTTCGGCCAGGGGTTCAAGGTAAGGTCTCACCGTATCCACGGGAAATTCATCATGGCCGGCCGCCACCGGCGTGTGGGTCGTAAATACAGATGTGCGCGCCACCACCTGCATGGCGGTGGGTAGATCCAGATCGTGGTCTTCCATAATCTGGGCCAGTCGTTCTATATTGGCGAAGGCGCTGTGCCCTTCATTCATGTGACAGACCATGGGGGTGATACCGATGGCCTTCAATGCACGCATGCCGCCGATGCCCAACAGCATTTCCTGGGCCAGGCGGAAGCCGGGTTCTGCGTTGTAGAGGCGCGAGGTGATCTCTCTGATGGCCGGCGGGTTTTCAGCCAGGTTGGTGTCCAACAGGAGCAGGGTCACGCGACCGATCATTATTTTCCAGACATCGGCTTGAATATTACCGTTCGGACCGGTCAAGGATATGCGCAGATCACTTTGATCATTGTTTTTGACACGCACCATGGGCAGGGTAAAGATATTGGTTTCTGGAAAAGACTCTTGCTGCCATCCATTTTGGTCCAGGTATTGTTGGAAGTATCCTTGGCGATACAGCAGCCCCACTGCGGTGAGGGGTAATCCCAGGTGAGAGGCGGATTTTAGGTGATCGCCGGCCAGTATGCCGAGACCGCCGGCAAAGATGGGAAGGCTTTCATGGATGCCGAACTCCATTGAAAAATAGCAGATCTGCTTTTTACCGTCCTGGCCGATATCATCCTCATCAACTCTGGCCAGAACACGCTCCTTATACATCCCCTTGACCCGTTCCAGATGAGCCAGATAGCTGTCGTCCTTTGATATTTTTTGTAAGCGGTCCTGGGGGACGCGGGTGGCAAAAATTATAGGGTTGCGACCGGAGTCTTCCCAGAGGCGGGGATCGATGCGCCGGAAAAGCTCAATGGCGTCCGATTTCCAGGCCCACCACATGTTGCGGGACAGAACTCCCAAAAAGCTGAGCGATTCGGGAAGTTTGGGAAATACTTGAAATGCTTGAATGTGCTTCATGAATTACTCCTCATCTATTAGATCGAATATGGGTGGTCCGAGTATGAGGATCCGATGTGGTTGAGAATGCGTCGCGATTTGTCATTTCCAATATGCGCGGAGTTGTATCATACCACGACAACGGCATTTTGAGCTTTAGCGAAATCACAATAGATCTGCTTGTCGGCTGCGTCATCGGTGATCCATTGGTGGTCGTCGATCACGAAACGGTATTGGTATTCACGGCCCTTGGGCAGATTTAGACTGGTGGTAAAATCGCCGCTTTTTAATGATTTCATCGGCGTTTGGCTGGCTTCCCAGGAGTTGAAATCACCAGCCAAGGCCACCTTATGAGCACTTCCGGCATTTTTCTTTTCCAATCTGAAAGTCACTTTACAATAGGGTTTGGTCCTAAAATATTGTTTTTTGACGGCCATCTCGCCCTCCTTGACCTGCGGTAACCAATACAGGTGATTTCTAATTTTAATGGAGTATTTGGAACCCGTTACATCTGTTTATGGGCATCGTGGCAGGCGTGGTGTGCAACGTGTCCGGGGTGTGCTGGTGTGATGCGTAAGGTTCACAATTGCCTCTGGGTGCCCTTTATTATCCACACAATCTTAGCCATTATTTTGGGTTTGGCAATGGAAATTTCGTGGATCAAATATTTAATATTCAGGCTGTTGATCAAGGGCCTCTAATTTGCGCCAAACCCGCAGCAATTCGCTGACGCCCCAGGCCTGGGCATCGCACCCGACTTGGGTGTGGGGCGCATCTCCATTGACGATTTCAGGTATATGACCGACGCAGTCTTTATTGATGATGCCGATGGCACTTGATAGCCACGCCTTGGCCGTGGTTGTGCCGGCGGTGCCATAGGTGGCGACCCATGCTTCGCAGAATGATGGAAAGGGCCAAGTCCAGGCCGTGCCGTTGTGATAGGCTGGCTTTCGGCGGGTGTCTTCATCACCCTGATAACGGCCCCAGTAAGGGGCATGGGGATCGTTCAGCAGCGTTCCGTCATGATGGATGGCGATGGGCATCTGAACTGGCCGATCCGCCAGGCTGCGAATGGCGCCGGGGACCAGAAGAGATTGACATGCGCGCAGGATGGACTGGCAAATGTCCTTATCCGTAACCGCTCCCATTGTAATGGCCAATAGCTGGTTGGGCCTCAAGGCGTCATCCGCAACAGCCGCTTCGGCCCGCTGGCCCGCTTGGGCGTGGCGGCAATCCGAAAGATAACCAAGTGAGGGGCGCCAGAAAAGCCGCTGGATACTATCACGGACCTGTCGCGCCAAACGGGCCCAAGCTGCTTCTCTCTCTTCGTCGATGGTCCCTAAAAAATTCAGGGCTGCGTACCATAGCGCCTGAATCTCTATTGGAAATCCTTGCCGGGGTGTGCCGGCCGGATAGTTGGTGTCCATCCAGGTAAAATGGGCCGGGCTGTAGACAAGGCCTGAGTCGGCATCCATGATGACACCGTTGGGGGTTCCGTCGATAATGGCATCGGCCAGGTCAATGAGGATTTGTTTGAGGCTGCGGCCGTTGCATTCCGCCTCTAGAAAACGGTTGTCAGCCGTGGCATCAGCCAGGTCGGCACAGACTCTAAATAGCCACAATGGCGCGTCGGACGTATCGCGGTTGCGGGCGTCTTCACCCCGGATCATGTTGGGCAGGGTGCCGCGCTCTTCAAAACCGGCAAACTGCATTAAGATCGCCCTGACCGCCTCAAATCGGCCGCTGGCCACCAATCCGCGCGCCACAATCAGGGTGTCACGGCCCCAATCCAGGAACCAGGGATAGCCGGCGATCACCGTCAGGAAGTCGCCCCTGCGGACCACATATTGGTCCAGTGCCGCCGTGAGAGCTGCTTCCAGCGGGATCGCTTCATCCTTTTCAGGGCGCTTAAGGTCGGCGACAGCGGGGGCGATGGCCTCTATAACGTCCGAAGGGTTATGGTTGTCGGATACGGCTCTTGCCGTAAGGGTGGCGGATTCTCCTCCGCGTAGTCGGCAGGAAAAATAGCCGGGGCTGAAAAGGTCGGAATCGGCCTCCAGTCCCCGTTGGGCTTCCATAGGACGGTGCACCATGTAGGACCACTCCGGTTCGACAATAAATCGACCCGAATCCATCTGTGTCACCAGCCCATGGGGGGGCGACGGAGAGAAGAAGAAACCATTTGAGGATGGCGTGATGGTCGCTGGCCAACGGTGTTCGGCGCCGGTGTAAGCCTTGGTGGTGTGGTGAAAATTACGGTCCTCGATATCCGGCCGTAGAATCAAATGTATGGGGTCGGCATCATCCAGTTCTGATAGATTGGGCTGGCTGTTCATTCTTTGAACATTTAATTGGATGGTATTGGCTGGTAAATTCGGCATGTGTGCGGTAATCCGCAAGCGGATGTGCTCTCCTTGGCCTGTTGGTATCTGATAGTCCCATCCGGCGCCGTTTTGGTAGTCAAAATCGAAGCGTTCGAGGCAGTTCACTTGAATCTTTTGGGAGTGGCCTTGGTAGACGATCCAGCCACGGCATCTTGTCAGCAGGATGCGACGGTCTTCGGGGCAATCCGGGTTCAGGTTGGCGGCTAACAGGGCATCGTAGCGGCTTTCCAGCCGGCTCCAGTCGGCATGCACCCGCATCATGGCCCCGCGACCATTGGTGCCCAGGGCCAGCAGGGGCTTTTCGAAGCATTGCCGTCTGGAGAAAGCCATCCTGACTTGCATCTGTCGGCCATGGCAAAGGTATAAGAGTTCGCCTGTGCTGTGTTGGGTACCATTGGTTGCATAATGGCTGATTTCGATGCGGCGCAGGCGATGAGCGTCTGTGCCGGCCATGGGTTTGAGCAGCACAAAGGTTCGGTCTTGCTTGTCCATCAGGCTGGTTTCAATGGCCATGATGCGATCGTTTTCCAGAACCCGCACTTGAAAATGTTGAACTGCGCGTATCAGCAGGAAGTGATCCGGCGGCACCATCACTTGGCGCCTTAGATCTTGTGGGTACTCCCACAGGATCACCCGCGGTTCACGCGAGTGCGGATTAATCCGGGCGCAAAATCCTTCCGGATCGGAGACCAGATCTTCTACCGCCTGAGCCGGGTCGGTGTCTTGATCGCCATAATGCATCAGGACCTCTTGGGCTTTGGCTCTTTGTTGCTGTTGTACCACCGCCTCAGGTAGCAATCGCACTTCCCTATCCTGAACCATGGCCATATGGTCGGCATCCGCCAGGCAGAGCACCTCTCCAGGGCCCAGGGTCAGAAGATGGCGGTCGGTTGCGGTTTGAATTTCAAGAGACCGGCCGGTGAGCAGGTCCACCGATTTGTTCGGCGGCCAATTTGTAGCCTTGGAATCCCAACCGGCAGTGACACCCTTTTTCCAATCCAGATTGGCCACAATCAGCAAAACCAGACCTTTGGTACGCTCATAGCGCTGTAGGACGATGAAATTACCTTCGCCGCGGCCGATGAGGGAGAGATCCACCCCGCTGCCGAAGCAAGGGTGGGTTTTCAGCAAATGGGTCATCCGGGCGATTTCCGCCACCTGGTTGTGTTCGGCTCCCCAGTTTAGACTGCAGGCATTGTGTACATTGATTTTTTCATCGGCCAGCCACTCCACACCGTTGGCAAAGGCAAAGGCGCCGTTGGGTGACAGCATGGCGCAAAGGGTCGTTCGCATGCGCGCGTATGCTTCGGAAGTTTCGGCCAAGCGGTTGTTGTCATGGGTTTCAGCAAAGTGGACCGTGAGGCCTTCTGTTTTGGATATATCGATAGCTCCCGGCAGGTAATGTTCAAT
>JAAUYI010095553.1_pt1 | contig 10164 bp, 8 predicted proteins | sample 7278041 | NCBI WGS metagenome assembly JAAUYI01 (sample SAMN14350216, study PRJNA611818) | marine sediment metagenome | isolation source: surface marine sediment (0.6m) | place: French Polynesia: Moorea | collected 2018-08
TAAAGAGATTTGACCAAGGGAAACCTTACTAATAATAGTAGAAATAGCTAAAGCGATCGCTCCTCCTATTGCCATTAACTCTCCTCTACCAATACTAAACCCTGCCATTTCTACCATATTTTCATAGGGGGTTTGTAAGACAACGGTTAAAGCTACACCAACAAAAGAGATAATTGCCCCTGCTATTACCCAAAGATTAACTCTGTCTTTGAGAATTAGAATAGATAAAGCTAAAGCTAAAGGTGGCTCAATTCTGCCTATTAAAACTACATTATTAACGGCTGTTTGCTCAAGAGCCATAAAAATAAGTGAGGGAGCTAATGCCCCTGATAAAGTAGCTATCGCTAATAATCCCATCCAATCCAAAAAAGATAATCTTTTTAGAGCCTGAAGATTCCATTCTTTTGCATAAATAGCTAGTAATGCTAGTAAAGCGCAGAGATTACCTACAAATAAAACATTACAAAAAGAAATAGCGTTTCTACCCTCGATTAAATTGGCTGCACCGATTTCCGTTAAGCGACGGGTTACAGAGTTGGAAGCAGCAAAAATAAGGATAGCAACCAGTAAGTAGGTACGTCCTGAGATTTTATTGAGTAAGTTAGTTGTAGTAGCTGCTAAATTAGGCATTTTATCAATTGACCTTCTCTTTGTAGAATAGAATACCTAATTTTGTCGCAATAATCATGAAATAAATGACAGTAAAAGCATCTAAATAAGTAATTCATACCATTAATAAAATGTGATTTAAATCACTAAAACCTCTGATGCCATCCACAATGTTAAGTGTTAGAAAAGGTGAGTACTTAAGTAATTAAATAAGCAAAGTAATTATGCTTAAATTATCTAGTTTAGGTTTAAAATTTGCTCTGGGTATCTGTTTAGGAATTGTCCCACAGATGATTGCTGTTAACCCAGCGAGTGCGGTTGCTAAATATAATTTTGAATTTACAACTTTCTTAGCTGTTAAGAATGGACCATCGATAGCAGAAGTAACCAAAGGAACTATCACATTTGATTCCATTCTTGGCAATGAAACTGGAAAACCTGCTCAACAATTAGTTATTAACGAAATTACTTCGTCTTCTTTAGGCTCAGATGGAGATGGAGTTGAAGTAGGGGTAGATCTTTTATCTACTCCAGGTTTGATCGTATCTCAAAAACAAGCAAATAAAGAATTTATGGGCGAGAAATCACCAAGACTAATCTCCAACTGCTAACCTTTCTCTCAGCGAACAAAAACAACAGTTAGTCAAGAAAATTAATTCAGTAGAACAAGCAAACAAAAAACAATTACAACAAAAATTAAAAAGTAACCAACGCTTTTTATTTAAAATGACTTTTAAGTGGGTAGTAGGTGCGATCGTTGCTAGGGTAGCTTTTGTGAGTATTTGGAAATATACCCAGTGGGCGAGAGTGGTTAGAACAGAAGAACAGAACTGTCTGGAAAATACCATTAATCGAGTCGGGAGTCAGAATTAACTCGTTGTCATCTCTGGATTGTGAATGATAAAAGATTTGAGAAAGAATATTAAGCAGAAAAATGGGAGGTCGCATTCGACTCTCCCTTTTATCTGCTTTTCAAGTTATTCAAAAAATCAGTAATAATTAATTTGCATCTTCTGGAATCAAGTCACCTTCAGGTGAAGTCCCCTGACTGTTGTAAACATCTGACACTGAACCACTAATAGAGATTACTGCCTTTCTAAGAGCTTCAGTGCGATCGCTGATAAGATTTTGGGTAGGAACTTTTTCCATGACACCTAACTTTCTTAAGCGTTTTTCCGCTTGACCTTGCAATCCTACTAAAAATACTTGACGACCTTTCTCTACTGCTTCTTCAATGGCATTTTCCAAAGCTAAGGAAGAAGTCACACCCAAAATAGGTACTTCTGATAAATCTAAAACCAATGCCTGATAATCATTAATCAAATTGTGTTCGCGAGAAATAGCTTTAGCTACGCCAAAAATCATCGGGCCACTTAGGTAAAATAGCAGTACACTACCGTTGGCTCTTTCTAATAACTGTTTCTCTTCTGGGTTAAGGTCGATTTCTTCGTCATCGTATGTAATAGCCTTAACTGTATCCGCACGATGATTAGAAAGACGCTCAATAGTGAGAATATTGGCAATAAAAACCCCGACTCCTACAGCAACAATCAAGTCAACAAAAACGGTAAGGGCAATTACCCCATACATAATGAAGGCTGCTTTGGGAGAGATTTTGTGAGCGCGTTTGAGAAAACCCCAATCAACAATATTGATACCTACTTTAAGCGCAATACCAGCTAAAACAGCATTAGGAATACCTGTGAGATACTGACTCAATCCTAAAACAATCACCAGCAAAACCAATGCCCGAGTTAAACCAGATAGGGCGGTTCTACCACCAGCTTGAATATTAACTACAGTACCCATTGTGGCACCAGCACCAGCAATACCACCGAATAAACCAGAAACTAAGTTACCAATACCTTGACCGATTAATTCTTTGTTAGAGTTATGTTCAGTGCGAGTTAAACTGTCTGCCACTAAGGAAGTTAGTAAAGCATCGATACAACCTAACATTCCTAAAACCAAAGCATCAGCTATCATGGTTCGTAATTGAGCAGGACTGAAAGTAGGTACTTGTAGGCTTGGTAAACCAACTGAAATTTCGCCAATAGTGCGTATTTGGTCACTGCCGAATAAGAAAGTGGCAATTAAAGTCCCAACAATCAAAGCTAGCAGTTGAGGTGGAAATTTTTTCTTTAACTTGCTAGGACATAAAAAGAGAATAGCAACAGTTAAACTAGCTAAGAAAGTTTCGAGGGGATTAATATTAGCAAGTAGTGTGGGTATATTTTGTACTGTGCCAATTACTCCACCGCCAGGACCTTTTTGTCCCAAGAACGGTGCTATCTGCAAAATAATGAGAATGACTCCAATACCTGACATGAAACCAGATACTACAGTATAAGGCATCAGGGTCACGTATCTACCTAGCTTCAAAACTCCAAAAAGAATTTGGAAAACTCCTGCTAGCATTACTACAGTGAATGCCATTGCCATGCCGTTTTCTGGATTGGAAGCCGTTAGACTAGCAATAACTGCGGTCATTACTACGGTCATAGGACCAGTAGGTTCAGAAATTAGGGTAGGAGTACCTCCAAACAAGGCAGCAAAAAAGCCAATTAAAATTGCACCCCAAAGCCCCGCAGAAGCTCCCGCACCCGAAGCAACCCCGAAAGTTAGTGCCATTGGCAAGGCGATAACTGCAGCAGTAATACCGCCGAAGATATCGCCCTGGACGTTTCTAAAGTGAATCCGATTGGTAACACTCATTATTTCAAATCAACTCCTTCAGTAAGTAAACAGTAAAATTGTTCTATTGATTAAAATCAATTTAAATATGGGATCGATAGCTTTAAATCTATATAAAGTATGATACTGATTTTTCAGCAAAAAACAAGGGTTAATCGATCGAAGTTGCTAATGCGATCTAAAACCTGAGCTTATAGCAAACTACGAATTAAAAAATGTTGGTAAATTTGTATTGGTATAATAAAAGCCTCGGAGAATAGACTGACTAAATAATAGTACATTTTATTGCTGTAATTACTTGTAATTACTCATGCTTACTAGAATTTGCAGTGCTGCGATCGTTGGAATTGATTACATATTAAAAAAACTAAAACTCTTAATTTCATTCCCGTACTCTTTTTATATTTCCCAAAAAATCAGGTAAATTCTCGGTTAGAGAATAAAAGCATCGGAGAATAGACTAGCGAAGTAGGAGTAAACTTTATTTTTCTAATTACTCATGCTTGCCAGAATTTGGAGTGCTGCGATCGTCGGTATTGATGCGGTTAAAGTTGGGGTGGAAGTGGATGTCGCTGGCGGATTACCTAAAACTTTAGTAGTAGGACTCCCCGATGCTGCGGTACAAGAGTCTAAAGAGCGAGTAAAAGCAGCTTTAAAAAATTCTGGTTTTGCTTTTCCTGTCCGCAAAATTGTAATTAATCTAACTCCAGCAGACTTACGTAAAGAAGGACCTAGTTTCGATTTACCTATTAGTGTCGGTATTTTAGCAGCATCGGAACAAATCAATGCTCAGTTACTCGGCGATCATTTATTTTTAGGGGAAGTTAGTTTAGATGGTAGTTTGCGGGCTGTGGCAGGAGTATTACCCATTGCAGCAGCAGCCAGAAATTTGGGAATTGCTGGCTTAGTTGTACCAAAAGATAATGCCCAGGAAGCAGCAGTGGTAAAAGATTTAGCAGTTTATGGATTGAAAAGTTTAACCGAAGTAGCTGATTTTCTCGATCGACCAGAAAAATATCAGCCTGTAAAATCGGATATACAGAGTAAATTAGAACAATCTCGTCTTTATCTCCACAATCTTAAAGATGTTAAAGGACAAGTTCATGCCCGTCGTGCTTTAGAAATTGCTGCGGTTGGGGGGCATAATTTAATATTTGTGGGGCCTCCTGGAAGTGGTAAGACTATGCTGGCTAAACGCTTACCAGGTATTCTTCCGCCTTTGTCTTTCCTCGAAGCCTTAGAAGTATCACAAATTTATTCTGTAGCTGGTTTGCTTAAAGATAAAGGTTCTCTAATTACAGAAAGACCGTTTCGCAGTCCCCACCATTCTGCATCAGGACCTTCTCTAGTAGGAGGTGGTAGTTTTCCCCGTCCTGGCGAAATATCTTTATCTCACAAAGGTGTGTTGTTTTTAGATGAGTTAACGGAGTTTAAACGCAACGTTTTAGAATTTCTGCGTCAGCCTTTAGAAGATGGTTTTGTCACTATTTCGCGGACTCGTCAGTCAGTGATGTTTCCTGCTCAATTTACCTTAGTAGCTAGTACAAATCCTTGTCCCTGTGGTTATTTTGGCGATCCAATTCAACCTTGTACTTGCTCTCCTAGACAAAGAGAACAATATTGGGCAAAGTTATCAGGGCCTTTAATGGATAGAATTGATTTGCAGGTAGCAGTAAATCGTCTCAAACCAGAAGAAATGATCGCTCAAACTACAGGGGAAGATTCTACCTCGGTTAGAGCTAGAGTAATTGCAGCCAGAGAGCGCACCGCTCATCGCTGGCAAACTGACAAGCAGGAAAATACTAAATTATCTAGTCCCCAAATTACCTGTAACGCAGAAATGAATTCTAGTCATCTACGTCGTTTCTGCCAATTAGACCAAGCTAGTAGTAATCTGCTAGAAGGAGCAATTCGCAAGTTGGGCTTATCTGCTAGAGCTATGGATCGGATTTTAAAGGTATCTCGTACCATAGCCGATTTGGCTGGTGATGAACACCTAAAAAGCCATCATGTAGCCGAAGCAATTCAATATCGGACGATCGATCGTCTTCAGTAGGGGCGAACGGTTGTTCGTCCCTGCAATTATTCAATGTTCTTGGATCAAAACAAAAGGCTGAACAATCAAAGTCATGAATTTTTTATTTGGTTCGCTATTCCAGGTAGATAAATCTTGGGGAGAAGGTTTGTAGATGAGTTGTTGGCTAATCCAGCTTTTTACCGAAGTTGTATTGTCTTCAGCTACTGCTACTCCTACATCAATTAAATTTAATTGCTCTTTAACTATAACTACAGCGTCTCTTTGAGCATGAGGGATGAGTAAATTCCACTCAATGCTAGCTAGTTGTTCGCTTAATTGGGTTTTAATATCGGACATTATTAGGCTGTTTGGGCGACTAGGTAATATTACCGCACCTAGCTTAAATTTTCGCCTAAACTTGAGTAGGACAAAACTACTAAAAATAAATGATTTTTGCTCAGTCAGCATTTGATTTACGTTGCGAGTGGGGTTTACAAGGTATTAATCAACTTGCTTCTCTCAGTGATGTAGTTATTATTGTTGATATTCTTTCCTTTTCTACCAGCGTAGAAATTGCTACCAATAATGGAGCAGTTATTTTCCCCTATCAATGGAGAGACTTATCTGCGTCAGATTATGCCCGACAAGTTAAAGCAGAATTAGCAAGTCAAGAAAGAAGACCAAGTAGTGGTTATTCTTTAGCACCTTCTTCACTCATCAATATTCCTACTGGTACAAAATTAGTCTTACCTTCCCCTAATGGTGCTACTCTTTCTTTACATACAGACTCAAAACCAACAATAGCAGGTTGTCTGCGTAATGCAAAAGCAGTTGCCTATTTTGCTCAAAGTTACGGGAATAATATTGCTGTTATTCCTGCAGGGGAGAAGTGGTCTGATGGTAGTTTACGACCAGCAATAGAAGATTTAATCGGTGCTGGTGCAATTTTAAGTTATCTCAAGGGAAATCTGTCGCCAGAAGCGGAAACTGCTGTAACTGTATTTTCTCGCTGGCAAGGCGAACTGTTTTCAGTCTTGGAAAAATCTATTTCTGGTCAAGAATTAATTAACCGAGGATTTCCTCAAGATGTAGAATTAGCAGCAGTTTTAAATAGTAGTAGTTGTGTACCTTTATTAACGAATAATGCCTACATCAAACAATAAACTTCTTGCATAAGTCCTCAATTGAGCGGTTGAGGAAGATTCGGGAGTGTGGGGAGTGTGGGAAGTATGGGGAGCAATTTCCCCTTTATCTCCCTCTCTTGGTCGGCTTGCTCTAGGTGAGGTTTCCTCACCAAGTTCCGACCGCTTGTCTTACCCGTCCCTTGAATTTATTTATGCAAGACAGGTCTAATAATTACAATCTCGTTTCGAGCCAGTGAAACTGACAACTGTTAAATTAGTTTTTATTTTAATAGAGAAAATAAGGAAGGAAAAAAAGCAAAAAGTAAAATAATCAAGAAAATCTTATGTCTGCAACTATAGCTTTAATTACTCGCGAAAATCAAAAAGACAACATAATCAATACAGTGATTGGCAATAGTGAGGAAAGCTTGCCTTCTCTCATCGTCAATTTTGTCCGACAACATCAAGCGGTATTAACTCGTTATCACTTAATTGCGACAGAAGAGCTTGGCAGACAGATTCAAAAAGAAACTGATTTACCCGTAGAATGTCTACTTCCCGATTCTCAAGGAGGATCTGCTCAAATTACTACTTTAGTGGCAGAAGGAAAAGTTACAGCAGTCATTTGTTTACTCGCTCCTATCTATACCCAACTCCAAGAACCAGATTTTCAAGTTCTTCAACGTATCTGTGTGCTTCAGAATGTACCCCTGGCAATTAATCTAGCAACAGCCGAAATAATTTTAGACAAGTTACGTCGAACTTGTATTGCTCATCTAATTTTTAATCCCGTTTCTGGACAAAACAATGCGGAACAAGATTTGACTTTAATTAAAAAACTTCTTGAACCAGCTATGGAATTAGTAGTTCACTTTACTACTGAAGAGATTAGCGCAGAACATTTAACCAAAAAAGCAATTGAATCTCAAGCCGATCTTATTATTGCCTCTGGAGGTGATGGTACAGTTTCGGCTGTAGCGGGCGCACTTATTGGTACAGATATGCCTTTAGGTATTATTCCTAGAGGTACAGCTAACGCCTTTGCGGTAGCTTTAGGTATTCCCTCTGCTTTAACCCCGATCAAAGCTTCCTGTGAGGTTATTTTAAAAAATATGACTCGCAAAGTTGATGTTGCTCGATGTAATGGATTGCCGATGATTTTACTGGCTGGAATCGGTCTAGAAGCGGAAACTGTGGAACGGGCAGATCGCGAAGCTAAAAATCGTTGGGGTGCTTTAGCTTATATTTTAGCTGGAATTGAGCAATTGAAAGAACAAGAGCTTTTTGCTACTGAAATTGAAGTTGAAGGTAAAATAAAACAATTTCAAGCAGGAGCAGTAACGATCGCTAATGCTGCGCCTCCTACTTCTTTGATGGCTCAAGGTTTAGGTTGGGTTAATATGAATGATGGTTTATTAGATGTAACTATTGCTGCTCCGAAAACAGAGTTAGAAGCTATTACTGCTATGGCTAGCTTACTGGGTTCAGCTTTATTTAAAACTCCTACCAATCGTCAAGATATTATCAATCTACAAACTAAACGCATTAAGGTGACTACTAATCCACCTCAAAAAGTAGTGCTTGATGGAGAATTGATCGATACTGATACTATTGAAATTGAATGTATACCGAATGGTTTAACGGTATTTGCACCACCTGTCAGCACAATTGCTGAAGTTGAATAACCATAAAAATAACTTGAACATAGAAGTCAGGAATAGGGGCAAGGCAGTACCTTACCCGTACAGGAGTCAGAATTAATTGATTTTTCCTATTTTTGAAGATGTCTAATGAAGCGGAAGAAAGAGAACATATTAAAAAAAGCCATTGCATCTATTTTTCTAACCAGGGAGAAAGATCGCGGTTAATCAAATCCTGACACTTAATAATGTCTTCCCGATAAAGGTTGATTAAGTACTGTTTAGCTTTTTTAGACATGGGGGGTTTTTCTAAATTTTGATATTTAAGTTGATTTTTAATGTTGTGCCGAAATCTTTCAGAAAGTAGAGGTTTAAGTAGATTTTTCAAGAGATTGGGTTTTGTTACAAAAGAATGAATAGCTTTGTTTTTGGGAACTCCTGATTGATTAGGTCGCAGAGCCATGTTAGGAACAAAAGTATCATCAATTTTCACGAAGCGACAAATATCTTGAATTAATTCAACTGGTTTTTCTTGCAAATCTTCATATAAACAAACTTTGATTTGACTAGGAGAAAATATTTCATAGTAGCGTTGTAGTTGTTCTCCATAATAGCCAACCTGAATATAATGCCAGAACCATTCCCAATTATTTTTGATTCTATTTGCCTCATCTTTTAGTGCCAACATAAAATCGTTATGAGGCTCGCGATTATCTCTAACCAGATGAAGGAAGTTAGCATAAGCTCTTTCAACTGGATTACGCAAAATCACAATTAAACGACTATCAGGGATATATTTTTTAATTGTTTTTGCTGCTTTGGGAAAATAAAGATAGGAAGGACAAGCTTCTCCTAGAGCTAATTCGTTAGTGACTTGTTTAAACTCCCCTTGATAAGTTTCTAGAGCGGTAAGGGAAAAACTTTGAATCCCATCGTCTCCAGGACCATTAAAATCAACAACTTCTCCTTCAAAAGCAAAAAAATTAGTTTCTTTACTGGGAGTCATATAAACTTGAGGGTGCTGTTGTAGATATTCGTGCAAAGCTGTTGTTCCTGATTTTGCTGCACCAACAATCAGAAAATTGGGCATGGTCGCAAACTTTCTCATTTGATTTGGACTAACAGAACTTAACATAATTTTGCGATTGAAAAACTCTTAAACTTTTTTCTCGTTGAAAAAATCATAATGTTTTACTGTTTTTCTATCTTCACACCCAAATATGAAATCAGTATGAATTAAATCAGTTTATTTTCGCCTATAGGTTTAATAAATTTATTGACTGATAGTTTGCTTTTCCTTCACATTTTTCTCCTTTTAACTTTAAACTTTTATTGGACTTGACTTACTCTTGTACAGACGTTCCATGGAACGTATCTACCGAAATACTTACTCCAGCAACTTCTAATTATGGCAATCAAACCAACTAAATTTGCTCTGTGGGCTATTGTTACCATCTCTATTCTGGCTTTAGGCTACTCTAGTTACTTAATATGGAAAGTTGCTAGAGTTACTGTCGGCTACAAAACCAAAACTCTTTGTTCTGGTGTGTTTATTTCCAAAAGAACTCCAGAGTCTATTCTTAGTAATGATTTGGGTGAAGGTTTGTCTACTCCCTTACAGTTTATAATCGACCAGATTAAAACAGAAGTTCAAGAACAAGCTGCCACAGGTAATTTATTTGGTTTAGTAAGAAGAAAAGCTATTTTTCGTCCAGGACTTGGCTGTACATTATTGGTAGGTTCATCAGAAGCGCAATTGAGAGAGCAAATCGATGCTATCCCCCTATCTTCATTTCAGCCAAAAGAACTACCCAAAGTCGATCGATTACCCCCAGAGATAGATGCAGAAAAACTACAAGCCTTTGTAGATAATGTCTTTGCTGAGAAAAATCCCAATAATTTACCTCGTACTAGAGCTTTAATCGTTTTATACGACGGTAGTATCGTAGCTGAGAAGTATGCTCCAGGTTTTGATGCAGATACACCCCTTATTGGTTGGTCGATGACTAAAAGTGTTACTGGTGCTTTGGTAGGAATTTTAGTTAAAGAAGGCAAACTATCCTTACAAGACACCAATTTA
>JAAUYI010033148.1_pt1 | contig 10162 bp, 12 predicted proteins | sample 7278041 | NCBI WGS metagenome assembly JAAUYI01 (sample SAMN14350216, study PRJNA611818) | marine sediment metagenome | isolation source: surface marine sediment (0.6m) | place: French Polynesia: Moorea | collected 2018-08
ATCACTCAAGCCTAAAGGCTTGATCGCAGCTTTCATCCCCGACGTAAACGACCCTCAAACTACAAATCTTCTTGGATTTGTAGTTTTCATTTCGGGGTTTTCAGCTAGCCGTCCTTATAAAATGTAACTGCTCAGTGACCATGGGCGGAAGTCGAAGCTATAATAATGAATAATAATATATAATATTCATTATTCATGTTGGAGGGATATTCTATGGCCAAAGCTCAAGTACCCTCAACCCCAGTTACAAAAAAGCGCGAGCGCAATTTACCGCCAGGACCACAAAGATATTTACTCTTTCAACTCCCAGAGCTTCAGCATCAGCCAATTGAATACCTCGATCGCATGTGGCGCGAGTATGGGGATTTAGTGCGTTTGCCTATTATGCCGGGGTTGACATTTTTGATTGCAGCGCATCCAGAGGGAGCAGAACACATCTTGTCTACCCATCAAGAACGATACGGGAAGCCAGATTTATTCTTGAAACCGATGGGTTTAGTACAGGGACAAGGACTTTTCACCAGTGAAGGAGAGTTTTGGCTCAAACAGCGCCGCTTAATGCAACCTGCATTTCATCAAAAGCAACTGGTGAGGCTCCATGCTGTCATGCTGAGTTGTGTGCAATCTCTCTTGCATGAATGGGAAAAAAAGCCTGAAGGCGAGGTTATTGATATTGCAGCCGAAATGACGCGCCTCACATTGAAAATTGTCAGTTCAGCTCTATTTAGTGTTGATATTAGTGGAGAATCTGACAAATTGGGGCAAGCTTTTCGGACAGCTTTGGAATATGTCTATTATCGAATGAATACCCCACTAGCATTACCTGTTTGGATACCCACACCTAAAAATCTCCAGTTTCGTCAAGCAAAACAAACTCTCGATCGCATTGTTTTAGAGATTATCCAGTCGCGTCGTCAAAATCCAACAGATACATGTGATTTGCTGTCAATGCTTCTAGCTGCACGGGATGAGGACACTGGTGAAGGAATGAGCACTCACCAACTGCAAGATGAAGTGATTACCCTAATCAATGCTGGACACGAAACCACAGCTACCTCTTTGGCTTGGACATGGTATCTGCTGGGAACTCATCCGGATATTATGGCAAAAATGCAGGATGAATTACAAACCGTTTTAAATGGGGATATTCCAACATTTGAAAAGCTGCCACAATTGCAATACACCCGTCGCGTGTTCGATGAATCTTTACGCCTTTGTCCTCCTGGATTAGGGTTAGCACCCAGAATTGCCTTAGAAGATGATGAAATTCAGGGATACTTTATCCCTAAAGGTACGATTGTTAATATTACCCAGTATTTCATTTCTCGCCATCCTGAATTTTGGGAAAATCCAGAACAGTTCGATCCTGATCGCTTTTTACCGGAAAAGGTAAATCAAAGAGCAAAATTTGCCTATTTTCCATTTGGTGCAGGTTCACATATCTGCATTGGTAAAAGCTTTGCTGTGATGGAATCTACAATCATATTAGCAGCGATCGCCCAACGGTTTCACATTGAATTAGTTCCCAATCAACCCATTGAAATCGATCCGAGATTTACCCTACGTCCAAAATATGGCATCAAAGTTACAGTGAACAAAAGACATTAACCCACCATGCAACGATTGGATGAGGCAAAACGAGAAGCGATTTTAAATGCAGCAAAGCAACGGTTGAGCCAATATGGAGTCAGGAAAACAACCATGCAGGAGATCGCTGAAGATGTGGGAATTGCAGTGGGGACATTATATTTGTACTTCAAAAACAAAAACGAAATTCTCATTGCAGTCGCTGAAGCATATACCCAACAACATTTAATAGATACTGAGAAGATTTTGCGATCATCAATATCTCCACCTGAAAAGCTTAAAACTTATTTAGTCAATCGCTTCCGTGCTGTTCGAGAGAGTCGCCTGAGCGGATCTCATGCTGCGGAGTTAGCTCGTGCTGTGATTCGCCTGAAACCAGAATTACAGGAGGAACAAGGTAAGGTTGTTAGGAATAATGTGTTGAATATTCTCCAATCAGGAATTCAGACAAATTTGTTTCAAATTGATGATTTAGAACGAGATTTGCAAGTGTTTTTGTACTCAATTGGTTACTTTTTTCCCATGCCTACCACTGAGAAATATTATGAACCTGAAGAAGAGAAACTATGCATGGTTATTGATTGGTTTATTCAGAAATGGTGTAATAAGTAATTATTCAGTGCATATCTTGCTAAACTAATTTTGCGATCAACCTGTTTTCATCGTTTTTTTCTCTTTTGGGACTTACAAATCCAATTCACTTTGATACGCCTATAGTTGCGGTGATTTTAAAAGATTATCAACCTACCGTTTTACCAATTAATGCTTTTTATAGAAGAGGTCAGTTTATACCTGCAAAAATTAGATGTTTTATAGATTTATTTGCTCAAGAGTTTAAACTAGATCCTTGGGTATCGGATTATGGACAAGTTCAAGATAAGTAGTTATAGCAAACAGCGATATTTCCTAAGTATGGCTACACTCAAAGCTGAGAGTTGAAAATTTAAATGCGATGGCGAAACTGTTTTGGTGTGACTCCTAAAAGTTTGCGAAACTGTGCCGTAAAATGACTAGGAGTAGAAAATCCGACTTGATAGGCTATTTCTGCTGCCGACAATCGCGTCACTTTTAATAATACTTTTGCCTGTTCGATTCTACGTTGGAGAATGTAACGATGTGGTGGTTCTCCTACTAATGTTTTAAAGGTACGGGCAAAATGAAACTCACTCATGGGTACCAATGCAGCAAGGTCGGCTATTGTTAATGTTTCTGCTAAATTTTCTTCAATATAATCTTTGATTTCTTTGAGTTTGAAGGTATCAAGAACACCTACTTCTGCGGAGGATTTCTCCTTGATACCACCGTAATTTCGTAGTAAATGTATTGCTAGTAAATTGCGTAATGATTCCACATACAAATTACCAGCCAAACTACCATTAACTGCTTCTGACTTCAATAACTGTGCTACATGTAAAATAGTCGGATCGGGAAAAATTACCCTGTGTTCTAAATCAATGGGAGTTGATATTCCGTTGTCATCCGCCAATTGGTTGATTAATTCTGGTTCGAGCAGTAAATTTACATATTCACTCTCTTTTTCTCGTCGATGCCAAACAAACTCGCGGGATGAATATAAAAACACACTTCCTGCCGGTAGGGGAGTAGTTTGTGGTTTTTCTCCATCTACCGACCAAGTGACGCGATCATGGGGAGCAAATGCTACACTAATCGCGTGTTTGGGCATGGCAAAATCAAAATCTCCCGTTTCACCCAAACGACCGTACTCTACAATCAAGTTGCTCCACTCAGCTTTGATGATGGTAGCCTTTGCTTGTTGTTTTGGCTGTGGCATCGGGAAGTAGAATGCTTACATAAGTTTACTTATCTTAATTTACTATAGCAATCCCTACCACTTTCTTAGCAATCTCCTATAGTTTGGATAGAGATGGGCAAATATTTTACACTTGATTGCTAATCCCACAAGCCATAATCATTGCAGTCACAATTGCAAAAACGAATTCTTTACTCAATATTTTGGGAGTTTCCATTTCGATTCGCAGTAGATATGCTAGATGGAGTATTGAGGGGTCAGTAATTTCTGTCTGGATAAATTGATGAGGTAAAGTAGAGATTGTTTGACCAGATATTTGTGCAAATAAAGATGGACTGAGGCTAATTTCTAAATAATCTCGCAGTGGATTCTGATAGATGCTATCCAACCAATCTGTTTGTAATTTTTCTGTGTTACTAACATACATAATTAAAGCATTTTTCAGCAAATTTATTGAAAGTATGTATTTGATGCTCATATCATCCCATGAAGCTTCAATAATCAAATATTTTGGATGCATAAAAGCTCCTATATTCGGTTTGTAGATACTCGATTTATTTGAAAAATTCGAGTATCTAAATAATCTTAATTTTCTAATAAACTTCTGCAAATGACGATAAAATCAGCACATTGGAATAAAACATTTAAGACACTCCTGCACCAGTAGACTTACTTAACACATTGGGTTGATATCCATCAGGTTTATCACCAACTGTTGCACCACCATTAATCATTCCTTGAATCTCAGCATCAAAGAAGGTGTAAGGAAATTGTGGTTCTGGTTTACTGACTGTTTCAAGACGATTTGTAAGTTCTGCGGGAATGTCAAAATCTAGTGCTTTGATATTATCTTCCAACTGCGATAATTTAGAAGCACCCACAATTACCGAAGCAATACCGGGACGGTTTACTGTCCAATTAACAGCTACTTGCGCCATACTGTGTCCTAATTCCTTGGCTACAGCCTCTAACTCTGCGACAATCTGCCAATTTCTGTCACTAATTTTTTGAAATGCTGGATTTTCAATCCCGCGAGTGGTATCTAATCTTCCTTCCCCAGAAAACCCATCCTCCCTAGGCTTATATTTACCACTTAAAAGTCCGCTAGCCAAAGGACTCCAAACCATAGTACCCATTCCCAATTGTTGACCGAGGGTAATAAATTCCCGCTCAATGTTACGCTCAACTAGAGAATACTCTAATTGCAAAGCTGCAATTGGCTCATAGTTGCGATATTCAGCGATTGTTTGCGCTCTGGCTGCATACCAACTAGGTACATCACTCAAACCTATATGACGGACTTTTCCAGCACTAACTAAGTCATCAAGGGTACGCATCACTTCTTCTGCAGGGGTGATTTTATCCCAGGTATGGAGAATATAAAGATCAATGTAATCTGTTCCTAAGCGTTTTAAAGAACCTTCCACAGCCCGGATAATATTTTTACGTCCGTTACCACCCGCATTGGGGTTTCCTGGTTCGGCATTGTAACTAAACTTGGTAGCGATAACAACTTTATCCCGGAGATTTCTTTCAGTAATAAATTTACCTAGCCAAGTTTCACTGGTTCCATTGGTGTATAAATCTGCGGTGTCAATAAAATTACCACCAGCATCGACGTAGGTGTTAAACATTTGTTGTGCAGCGTTTTCATCGGCACCCCAACCCCATTCTGTACCAAAAGTCATGGTTCCTAAAGCAAGGCGACTGACACGCAGTCCAGAACGTCCGAGGGTATAGTAGGTATTGAGTGACATCTTGATAATTCCCTGTGTTTTTGTGTTAGTTCTACTTTAGGTAATTAGTGAGGTGAGTACATACAAAATTCTTGCGGGGTTATGTCGAAATCTTGCTTGAATGTGTAAAAAATATGAAAATTCAGATTTATATCCCATCTTTGATGTTATAGGTCACGACTATTAAACATGGAAATAAGCAAGCTGTTTGATGATAAGGGTTATGTCGTTATCAAAAAATTCTTCACCCAAGATGAAATAGAAAAAATAATTGGCATTGTCAATCGCATTTATAAACAGTGGCTAAATGAAAATGGTGATGCATTTATTGAGCATCAGCTAGTCAATATGCATTCATTAACTCATCCTCACTATTTCAAAAATAATAGTCACGAAAGGATAAAATTCTTCGAGCTGATTGCACCTGACAAACTCACAGATTTACTGGAGAGTATGTTTGGTAAAGGAATCCATTTTCACAATACTCAACTGTTCTTTAATCCTGATAAAAATAGGAGGTGTCCTTACTGGCACAGAGACCTTCAATACAGTCCAATAGAGGATGCAATTCAAGCAAAAGAGCAAAATAACATTCTTTGCCTGCATGTTAGGATTCCACTAGTTGCAGAGAAAGGTATTGAGCTAATACCACACACCCATAAACGCTGGGATTCTCAGTTAGAAAGAAATGTACGACTTGAACTAAACGGACATACTAATAGTGAAGAACTGCCTGGAGCTGTTCTTATCCAGCTAGAACCTGGCGACATTTTGATATTTAGCGCGCAAATGATTCACCGAGGAAACTATAAATTAAATCAGGTTCGTAAAGCATTGGATCTTTGTATCGGCAAGCAACACCCGCTTATCTCAGGCTATCTTGATGGGGATATCCTTCCCAATGATGAGGAAATAGGGCGCATACGTAATAATAAGTGGTATAAGCTTGCAAAAGATATTGCAACTAACAATGCCCATGCACCCAACGTCAATTTAACCCAGTCCCCCACCATCAACGCTAAACTCACCTCCTGAAACATAGGAAGCTTCGTCGTCAGCCAACCACATCACTAATTTTGTAACTTCTTCGGGTTTTCCTACACGTTTCATGGGGTAGGGTGCAATAAGTTGTTCTTCAGTAACTTTCCAATCACGCTTGACGCGATCGAGCATAGGAGTATCAATCGCTCCAGGTAAGATAGCATTAATACGGATGGTTTGACCGTATTCTTGAGCAGCCATTTTTGTCATGTGAATCACTGCGGCTTTGCTAGCTCCATAACCGATAATGTTAGGGAAAGCGCGATCGCCACCAATGCTTGCCATGTTGATAATTGCACCTCCTCCCGCTTTTTGCATATAGGGAATTTCATATTTCATCCCCAGAAAAACCCCACGGGCATTAGTACTCATCAAATCATCGAATTCTTCTACCTTAGTATTGGCGATGGGTTGGGGTGGATAATCAATTCCAGCATTGTTAAAAGCAATGTCTAAACGACCATATTTAGCAACGCAAGCATCGACAAAGGCTTTAACTTCTTCAGCCTTGCGAACATCAGCCCGCATATAGGTTGCTTCTCCACCCGCAGCACGAATTTCCTGTTCTACCTGTTTCCCTAGATTCTCACGACGACCGCAGAAAAATACCTTTGCACCCTGTTGAGCAAAATTTTTAGCTGTTTCTTTACCAATCCCAGAAGTTGCCCCGGTAATTAAAACTACCTTATTTGCAAATCGGGCTTGTGGTTCGACCTTGGTAGGTTCGGCTGCAACTGGTATTTGAACATCAGCACTTGCAGTTTTTTGTGTATAAATTGCACCCGTTACACCTGCGACTCCTAACCCAGCTAAAATTTGACGGCGACTTTTACTCATGATGTTGATTCTGATATGTCTATATCTTTGATTATTATTGATTGGGGATATATAGGAGGATTGAGAAAATTTATAATGTGGATTGCAAATGATTTACAACTTGGGAAACAGCTTGTTTGACAGTTGCATCCTGGTCATAGAAATCGAACTGAGTGCGATTTTTTAACCAGACAAACTTTTTATTACTAGTCGGAATACTCTGGAAAAATTGACGTGCCCCTTGAGGAATAGCAGCTTTTTCACTATGTACAAATAATGTTGGCACCTTAATATTTTTCGCTTGCGGCATTGGGTTAAAAGTCAACCATTCTGCCCATGACATGACTGCAAATTCGTTATCCCACTGAGAAATTGCACCACGTTGAGGGTCTGTATAGTAGGGAATTTCGCCAAACATTGGTGCTTTAGGATTGGTTTTACTTGCTGCGGGTACAATTGAAGCAAATCCTGTTTCTTCAAATTGCTTTCTTGCAGTTTCACCTAGCTTAATTTTCTCTTGAACTGCTTTTTCTCCTCCGTAAACTGTATTCACAATTTCTGGGTTATGAATCCAAGGTGCAACGGTAATTAACGATTTTATACGTGCATCTTCTGCGGTTGCTTGTGCCATATAACCAGCACTAGCACAAATCCCTAATCCTGTAATTTTGCTATTATCAACTGCATTTACTGTCTGTAAGAAGCTTACCGCATTTTTAATATCTTTTATCTTTTCTGTGGGAGATTCAAACCCACGCAATTTACCCCCACTTTCGCCAAAAGTGCGAAAATCAAATGTAAGTGCAGCAAATCCCTGTTCTGCGAGTTTTTGGGCATAGGTAGCAGGCATTTGTTCTTTGATTGTCATCCAAGCACCTGTGACAACTACTACGGGTAATTTATCGCCAGCTTTGTAGCTTGCAGGTAAGTATAAATTACCAACTAGGGTTTCTCCTGAGCTGGGGAATTTGACTTTGTTTATACCAGGTTTGTAAGTATTGTTCGTAATGGTAGTCTCAGAAACTTGCTGTACTTTTGGCTGTGTTGAATTCTGGCTTGGCGATACATTTGCTGCTTCAGTGCAAGCAGTACTACCAAATAATACTAAGGAAAGAGCGCAAGCTTTAACGGCTGTGGATAGGAATTTCATGATTGACTCTGCCTTGGTTTCGGTTCTTTGATACCAATTTAGAGAATCTCACCCATAAAGTTGTACACAATTCTTGCGCGGTTATATCATTTTCTTGCGGTGTCATATTAAGCTATTTGTTAGGGAAACTCAAAAGTATGCGATCGCCTGACTTTGGCATTGTTTGGGCACTCCTAACTGCTCTTTCAACTGTGTCCTTGATTCTCTTCCAAGTCCGATATCCCATCAGTGTTAATAATTCAGTTGCTAACCAATACTCAATTCCGGAAGCATCAATTTGTTTAATTTCTTCAAATGGGCTAGTGTTGTCACTTACGGTAATCGAATCCATAATTCCTCCGAAGCAAACGCATGAAAAATAGGGCAACCCTGTCAACCAAAGCCACCATTAAGTTTGTTTGCTGGTCAATTATTCATTAATTAGGGTTTTATCAAGCATCAAACATCTGCATAAGCATATGTTTCGCTTCGACTTATAGAAGCTTGCCTGTTATCCCAGATAGTAACACAAAGTTATCACATAAGTATTAAGCATTAAAAAGCAGTAAACCCGCCTAACGTTCGACGGGTTTATCCTTAAGCATCTCTTTTAATTTTTCCAATAATTGCCTGAGAGAATAATTTTCTTCTCTCAGGCGGCTATTTCCCCCAATACCACCTCTTCCAATTTTTCAACTCGTTGCTTTAGTTCTAAAATTTCGCCTGATTCAACTTTGTTTCCAAGGTATTGGTCAATTAAGTCAATGATTACATCAGTTGCATTCTTTCCATCTTGCTTGACTTTTTGGTAAAAAGCATCTTTCTTTTCCGGTGAAATCCTAATATTTAATCTTGACTCAGCCATAGCACTTTCCTAATTTCTTGTTTAACGCTATCAACAAAAGCCTGGGGATAACAAGTGTACACACAGGTTTATAAATATTTGTTATCCCAATGGATTGACGTATGGGATGACAAATATTATATTTGGATTTATCAACCTAAACAAAAGGCGATCGCTCACAGCCTGAGAAACTTGCGCGATCGCCTTTTGACCCTAATTAAAGGAGATTATCATTATGATATACCTGAAGCTTGTTACAAGCATAATTTCGTACAGATGAGCAGACTTGTATTTTGCGATCGCGGTTTTTGACATGGAGAGAGATGTTAGTGCGTTATTGTGCGAACTACATTCATCATACGCAGAAAGCTTTGAAATAAATGAATCTACAGTTCACCAATATTTCAAGTGATATTACGGTTATGACAGGTATGGTAATTATTCATAGTGTTATTTCTGGTATACGCGATCCCAAGCAACTGGCACAATATCGATATTATTGTTGTGATAGGTGAAATTTCTAAGTTTCTAAGGATGTAGTTAAGTGGTTGACAATTTGTAATCCGTTTAAACATGAATTGCAATCATTCCATTTTGATTATAAGTAATTAACCAATTAACCGGAGTTGATATAATTCAGTATATACCTGTTCAGTAGGCAGTATTTTTTGCGATTAGCCAATGACAAACCCAACTCCTCCTGAACCCGAAGCAATTTATCACTCCCAAGAATTAGCAACTGCTATTTCTTTAGAACATCTTGACCTTTGGGTTGAGGTACACCGAAGTTATACGTGAAAGTCAGGGAGATCCGAAAGTCGTATTTCCACTCCTCCAAGGGAACAGAGATAAGTTAAACGCCCAATTTGCGAATTCGTGGGCGGCGAACTGAAAATTTGCAGCGAGCGATCACGGCCTATCAGTCGGCATTGCAGGGTTATCAGCAAGAAACTACTCCTCAAGATTGGGCGATGTCCCAAAATGACCTAGCTCTAGCTTATATTGAGTGTCTGCGGGTCAAAGAGGAAGATGCCGCAGACGATCTCGAACAGGCCATTGCTTGTTGTGAAAATGCGCTACAGGTAATTTTTGGGTTAGACCTGAGTCATTGAGCCACTCCGCGCACGCTTCGTGACGCGGATTCAGGCAAAAGTCACGCTAACTTTTCGCTCTTAATAGCTATCTGGTTAACGGTTTTACCTTCTAAGTCGAACTGCTCTAAGGGTAAATGAGATAGC
>JAAUYI010049838.1_pt1 | contig 10159 bp, 9 predicted proteins | sample 7278041 | NCBI WGS metagenome assembly JAAUYI01 (sample SAMN14350216, study PRJNA611818) | marine sediment metagenome | isolation source: surface marine sediment (0.6m) | place: French Polynesia: Moorea | collected 2018-08
AACCACTCCATGTGGGTGAAACCGGTGCGAAAGCCGAGGGCCTTGAGTACCGCTTGGCCCATTTCGATGCCCGGCGCCACATGCGGCGCCTCGACCGCCCGCAGGCTGACGGTCTGCGGGCTGATCCACTGTTCGGATCGAGCGATCAGGGGTCGCGGGCGATACCAGGCGACATTGTGATAGTGCACGCGACCGCCGGAGCAGATGGTGTCGAAGGTGTACTCTTCGCCCTCGATGAATTCCTCGACGCTGACCTCGGGCACATGGGCGATACGCGCCAACACGTCCTCGAGCTGCTCTTCGTTGTCGACCCGATAGGTGTCGGCTGAGCCGGCGCCGGCGATCGGCTTGATGCACACCGGAAAGCCGACCTGCTCGACGCCATCGCGCACTTCAGTGTCGGTCGATGCCCGCCGGTGGCGAGGGGTACGGATACCCGCATCGTCGAGCATCTGCTTCATGCGCTCTTTGTCGCGAAAGGGGATCGTCTCCTCGACGGTCATGCCAGGCAAACCCAACGCTTCTCGCAGCCGGGCGGCGAGGATCATGCCCGGTTCCCACAGACATTCGACGCGATCGATCTGTACCCTCGTGGCCCACCGCTTCACTTCCTCGACGACGCCGGCCTCGTCGAAGAGATTGCGCACCCGGAGATAGCCCGAGAGGCTGTCTCGTGCCGCTTCGGGCAACATCTCGACCGGCTGATCGCCGAGGCCCAGGACCCGTGCGCCGACCCGTGCCAGCCCGCGGGTGAAGTAGGGCATCTCGGCTGGAAAGCCCGGAGAGAACATCAGCACGTTCATGGTGTTACCTCACTTATCCGAGCTCGACCCGGATCAGGGAAATCAAACGGTGGAGCGCCTTGTCCACGACCTCGGTCTCGCGGTGACGGATGATCACGAAACCCTCGCCTTCATAGGAGCCGGACGGGGTCTGGCCGAGGCGCGGTAGATTGCTTTCGACCACCAACGAGCCGATCTCTCGCTGAGCCTGCGCCAGGCCGTGGATTTTGCGCACGCGGCCCCGCCCCTGGCCGCGGAGAAAGGCGGCGCCGGCGGAGTACTCGCGCTTCGGCGGGTCGAAAGTGTGATCGATCATCAGGCGCGCCCAGGCGCGGTAGAAATCGAAGTCGTGGGCGTAGGAGATGAGCTTCGAAATCTGGGCGCCGCCGGGCCGCGCGCCGACCTCGGAAATAGCGATCGTACCGTCGCCGCGACGGAACCACTCGAGGTGGGAGACGCCGGTGACCATGCCCAGGGCGTCGAGCGAGTCCGCCGCCGCTTGGCGGATGTCGTCGAAGCGCGGATCGTCCACCTCGCGCGGCAGGAGCACGCACCACTGGATCCACGGATTGCGCACCGCGTCGAGGGGGGTCGGCAAATAGTGGGTCAGGGAGTTCCAGATCAGCTGGCCGTCGATCGAGACGCCGTCGAAGGAGTGCTCGGATCCCTGCATGAACTCCTCGCCGAGCAGCGGCCGGTCCGGGTGGGGCGGCACCTGGAGCAGGGCGTCGGATAGCGAGTCGTCGTCTTCGACCGAGAAGGTCGCCTTGGCGCCGGCGCCGGCCGGCGGCTTGATCACGATCGGGTATCCGACTTCGCGAACGAATTCGCGCGCATCATCGACCGTGCCGATCAGCCGGTGGCGAGCGCAGGGCAGCCCCGCTTCCCGCAACACCGTCTTCATCTGGGCCTTGTTGCGGAAGTTTTCCGCCGCATCGGCGCCCATGCCGTCGATACCCAGGCGCTCGCGAACCTCGGCCAGGGGCACCTGGAGCTGTTCGAGGGTGCCGAGCAGTCGATCGATCTTGCCCGTGTGGGCCGCGACCGCCTCGACGCCGGCGGCGATCTCGTTCGGGTCGAGGGCGTTCTTGATCCGCTGATGGGCGGCCAACCGATCGCGTAGCTCGGCGGGAAACTTTTCCAGTGGATCCTGGCTCACCAGCGCCAGACGGCCACCGGTGTGCTCGGCCGCGGCGGAGACGAATCGTAGCGTTGTATCAAAGGCAAAGGGGGCGACAAAGGCAACGTTAGGCATGTCAGCTCGATGAAGAAGATCTGCTGGAAGATGGATGTCATCGTCGGGAGAGTTTCGTGAGTCTACATCGAGGGCGACTCTAAGAGGGAGAACCAGATTTCAGGTGACTGTGGACCGCGAGAGCTTGACGCCAAAACAGGTGTCTTACTACGCTAACACACCGTGTTGCGGCGATTCGTCCGCCGTCGGCTATTCTCATGTTACGCATCGATCCATCCGACGCCATTCCGATCTGGAAGCAAATCGAGGAAGGTGTCCAGCACCTGATCGCCACCGGAACCCTGGGGCCTGACGATCCTGTCGCGTCGGTGCGCGAGCTGGCTCGCGAGCTGCGGGTCAATCCTTTGACGGTATCGAAGGCCTACCGGCGACTGGCCGACGCCGGCGTCTTGACGGTGCGTCGAGGTGAGGGCACATATGTCTCCTCTCAACCACCTTCGATGGCGGCCGAGGAGCGCAGGCTCAAGCTGAACGCCGCGGCACGGCGCTTCGCCAACACGGCGAAGACCCTGAGCGCGGGTGAAGACGAAAGCGTGGCGGCGGTTCGCGAGGCCTTTGCCGAGATCGATCACCCGGGGGAGAAATGTCAGTGACTCTTGAATCGTTCGATGGCCCGGTGATCGAGGTCAAAGATCTGGGCGTGCGCTACGGCAAGACCGAAGTGTTGAGCGACGTTTCGCTAGAGGTCATGCCGGGTTCGGTCTATGCGCTTCTGGGGCGCAACGGCGTCGGCAAATCGTCGTTGGTCAGGTGCCTGCTCGGTCAGCAGAAGCCCTCGAGCGGCCACGTGCGCCTCTTCGGGCGTGACGTCTGGCGCCATCGGACCTCGCTGATGCCGTCTCTCGGGGTCGTACCCGAGGACCCCGACGCGCCAGCGGCGATGACTCCCAAGCAACTCAGCGCTTTCTGTTCACGTCTCTATCCGCGCTGGGATGCGTCGGGTTACGCCGCTCGCCTCAACCGTTTTGAGGTGCCGGGTGACACCGCCTTCGGCCAACTCTCCAAAGGTCAGAAGGCACAGGTCATGCTGTCCCTGTCCCTGGCTCCGGAACCGCGCCTCCTGGTGCTCGACGACCCGACCCTCGGTCTCGACGCCGTCGCCCGCCGGGCGGTCTATGAGGAGTTAGTGGTCGAGCTGGCGGATCGGGGGATGACGGTATTCGTCACCAGCCATGATCATGCCGGCATCGAGGCGGTGGCCACCCATGTGGCGATCCTGAGCGCTCGCGGGCTGGCGCTCGATGAGCCACTGGAGGCGCTCAAGGCGAGATTTCGGCGGTTGGCGTTTGGGCGTCTCGAAGGCCGCGGGGATCGCCTCAGCGACGGCACCGACCTTCTGGCCGTCTTCGAGCCGCTGGAGGTCAAGTCGCGGGGCCGCGGCATCGAGGCGTTGGTGGCGGGGTTTGACGACGAAGCTTTCGAACGTCTGCGAGCGACGTCCGACGTCGAACGTGCGGAGGTCTGGCCGGCTTCCCTCGAGGACATCGTGGTCGCCGTCACCGAGGTCGCGGCAAGGAGAAGCCGATGAAGATCTTTGCAGCCCTGGTCTGGCGGGAGATCGTGGAGCGGCGCCTGGTGTTGCTGGCGAGCCTGCTGCTGGGATTCGTACCGATCGTCTTGCCCTGGATGCCGGGCATCCCGACACGCATCGCGCCGGAGGAGATGCGGGCCGCGGCGACGATCGGCCTCGGAGGTCTGTTCGGCGGCCTGGCGCTGCTGATCCTGGGCTCGACCATCGTCGCCCGAGATCTGAGCGACCGGCGGCTCGGTTTCTATTTCTCGCGGCCGATTGCCAGCTGGTCCCTGTGGCTGTCCCGAGTTGTCGCGGCCCTGTTGCTGGTGCTGATTTGCGTCCTTCTGATCGTAGCGCCCACGACTGTCGTCGACGCAGGCTCATGGTTCGAGTCGATCTGGGGCAACTTGGGGGAGCATACCTGGCCGCTGATGACGGATGCCGAGAAGTCCTTTGTGATGCCCTTCCTCGACGACTGGCCGATCGACAACTCGACACCCGAGCGCTGGCCGCTGGCCGGGGCGGTTCTTTTCGGCTGCTCGATAGTGCTGCTCTTGGTGGTCCTCCTCCACGCCGTGTCGACCATGGTGCGCGGTCGCAACCTCTGGGTCCTGGGCGATCTGGCGGGTGGGCTCCTCGTCCTGGGACTGGCCTGGAATGCCCGCGAAGTACTGATCCGCGAGCAGGCCCTGGGCGCTCTGGTGTGGGCGGAACGCCTCTTCGTCCTATCGACGCTGGTGGTCTTGATCATCGCGGGGGGCGTCCAGCTGGCTCGTGGTCGGAGCGATCTCCTACGGGGCCACCGTTATCTGTCGGCGACGCTCTGGCCGTCACTGATTCTCGTGATGCTGGCCTTTGGAGCCGGCTCCCGTTGGGTGGCTTCAAGCGACGTCGAAGACCTCGAGCGATTGACGCATTTGAGGGCCGCTCCCGGCGATCGATGGCTGATGGCAGGCGGCCCGGTTCGTCACCGTGCCGGTGCCGGCTCGGCGTTTCTACTCGAGACGGATACCGGGCGAGCCTGGCGGCTCGGCAGCTTGACCGCTTCTCGGGCCTGGCTGACGTTCTCCCCTGACGGCAGCGCGGTCGTGTGGGCTCGCTGTGAAAGCCGTCAGCCTCCCCACTGCGAGCTGTGGATCCTCGCCTTGCGTGACGCCGGCAGTGCACCGCGACCGACCGGGATACCGATCGATTTGAGAAAGATGCGCTGGCTTCCCCTGGCCGACGATCCTGCCCTGGCCTTCAATGACGATGGCACCTTGCTCGCCGTCGCGGAGGAAGAGAGGGTGGTTGTGTACCGGATCGAGAGCGACCCCGGGAGCGAGTCCGCTGGTGCGTCGTCGGGTGCGACTGTGGTCGCGTCGGTCGACGCCGATTTGCCCAATGCTGTGACCTTTCTACCGGGAGGTCTGGTGCGGTTCCACGAGCGTCTCGCGGCGTCGCCGTCGGTCGCTCTCGAGAGCGGGTGGATGTGGCGGACTCAGATCCAGCAACTCGACCTCGGCACCCGCCGCCTGACCGAGACCGGCCGCTTGCCGCCGGGGCTCAAAAGCGTGCGCAGCCCGGTACGGGATACCGTGTTCTATCAGCGTCGGCTTCCGCTGAGCTTCGGCTTCTACGATGGTGAGGCCGGCCAATTGCTCACAGAGCTTGACCCGGAGTGGGATTCAATCGCGGGGAAAGGCCATTTCCTCGCTGACGGCCGGCTCGTCTTCGATCATTGGAAGCTCGGCGAGGCGACGTTTCTCGTCTTCTCGCCGGACGGCGAGGAACTCCACCGGATCCAGCTGAGCGACGTCCAGGAGCGGCGCTTCGGTGGCGAGCTGGCGCCCGGGCGTCTCCTGATCGGGTTATACGAAGAGTCGCCGTCGAGTCGAGCGCCGCTTCATCAGCTCGACGTCGAGCCTCTGGACGGGTGGACCACCTATGTGCTCGACGCCGACTCCGGCGAGCTCAGCCCGCTGGCGTCCGGCGTGATGCCCGTGGGCAAATCCGGCATCTCGGCTGAGCGCCTGTTCCTCGCCGATGGTGAAGTCTTTCGCTGGACTGTCTCGACCCAACGCGGCGAAACCGGAGATCGCCGAACGATCCTGTCAGTCGGTTCGTGAGGTTAGCGCTAATCGAGATAATCCTCGATGTCGGTGACAAAGTTCGCGACGTCGATCGGCTTCGAGATGTAGCCGTCGAATCCCGCGGCGATGAAGCGTTCCCGATCGCCGCGCATGGCGTGGGCCGTGATCGCGACGACGGGCAGCTTCTCAGCGTCGGGTATGCCTCGGATTTCCGCCACCAGCGACATGCCGTCGACGCCGGGCAGCTGAATGTCCATCAGGATCAGGTCGGGCAATCCCGCGGCCAGCTCCTTCCGCAGCTGTGTAGCATCGACGGCCCGGCGGACCGAGAAGTCGGCGTCCTCGAGCAGGAACTCGACCAGCTCGTAGTTCTGCGGATTGTCTTCGACAACCAGGATCTGACGAGCGCCGCTCATCTGCCTAAGATACACTGACGGTCAGATTCTTCCTACAGGAGTCGAGGCGAATCATGAGTCTGTCCGGGCGATCGGCGGATGACGCGCCGGCGACGGTCCTCGTCGTCGACGATGAGGCGTGGAATCGCATTCTGGCCGAGGCGATTCTGGAAGACGACGGCTATCGCATCCTGCTCGCCGAGGACGGCGAACAGGCCCTGTCGCTGGTGGCCAGCGAACAGCCCGACGCCATCTTGCTCGACGTCATGATGCCGCGTCTCGACGGCTTCGAGGTCTGCCGGCGGCTGAAGTCCTCACGCGCGACGTTCTTCATCCCGGTGATGATGTTGACCGCTCTTTCCGATGCCGAGAGCAAAGTCAAAGGGCTTGAGGCGGGCGCCGACGACTTCCTGGGCAAACCGATCAACCGCATCGAGCTGCGCACCCGTCTGCGGTCCCTGTTGCGCGTCAGGCGCCTGCGCAACGAGCTCGACTCGACCGCCAACATCATGTTCAGCATGGTGACCGCGCTCGAAGGCAAGGACCCCAGGACCCGCGATCATTCGCTCAAGGTCGCCACCCTGGCAGCGGCGGTCGCCGATCGGCTCGACATGCCGGCCGCGGACCGCGACGCGGTGGTGTGGGGCGCGCTGCTCCACGACATCGGCAGGATCGGCGTGCCGGAAGCCGCCCTGCTCAAGCCACCGTCCGAACGCAACAGCGATGAGGAGCGCTTCTACCGTTTCCATCCCTTGTATAGCGAGCAGATCATCGCGCCTCTCGAGTCGCTCGCCGCCGTGCGGCCGATCGTCCGCCACCACCACGAACGGCTGGACGGCAGCGGCTATCCCGACGGTATCGAGGGCGAGGCTTTCACCCGCTCGATCGAGATCGTGGTCGCCGCCAACGCATTAGAGCATCATCGCGTCAACGCCCCGGATAAGCCGTCTCGTTGGATCGCCGCAATGCGCACTGCGGCGGGGCGAGGCAAGCTGCGCGCCGAGTTGGTGGAAGAGGTTCTGGCGGCGGCAGCGGCCTTGCCGGAGGCCCTGCCTCTGTTCTCCGAGCTGTTGCCCGCTCCGACGCCGCCGCGCGGAGGCCGGATACTGGTGGCGGACGCGAAGCCCTCTCAGTGCGATTTCTATCGGGAGATCCTTTCCGCGGACGGTCACCGTGTCGAGCCCAAGGCCGGTGGCGCCACCCTGCTCGCCGCCGCCCGTGCCCACGGTGCGGATCTGGTCATTCTGGGGGTGGAGTTGCCCGGCCAGAGCGGAGAGGAAATTTGCCGCCAGATCAAGGCGCATCCCGGTCTCGAATATTTACCGGTGATCCTGGTCACCGCCCAGGAAGAGGGCGCGGGCAAGGAGCGCGCTCTGGCCTCGGGCGCCGACGATTTCCTCACCCTGCCGGTCGATCGCCACGAGCTGAAGGCGCGCGTTCGTTCATTGCTGCGTCTGCGTCATTTTCACCACGACCTGGAGGAGCGTGAGAGCGTCATCCTCTCGCTGTCCGGCGTGCTCGAAGCCAAGGATCCCTACACCAAGGGACACAGCTCGAGGGTCGGTGAGCTATCCGTCCAGCTGGCGCGCGAGTTGGGTCTGTCGGTCGATTTCGCCGCCAGCTTGAAGACCGGCGGCCTACTCCACGATATCGGCAAAGTCGCCGTACCCGAGCACATCCTGCACAAGCCTGGCGCGTTGACCGACGAGGAATACGAGATCGTCAAGGCCCATCCGGTCACCGGCTGGGAGATCTGTAAAGAACTGCGCAGCGCAAAGTCCGTGTTGCCCTGCATCCGCCATCACCACGAACGCTACGACGGCCGGGGATACCCGGACGGCCTCGCGGGCGACAACATCCCCCTCGGCGCCCGCATCATGGGACTCGCCGACGTCTACGACGCCCTGACCTCCGCGCGTCCCTACCGCGACGGCATGTCACCGCCTCAGGCTTACTCGATCCTGACCGCGGAGAACGACAAAGGCTTGTGGGATCCGGAGGTCTTCCGGGCGTTCGCGTCGCTCTATGGCCGAGATCTGTTGAGTGCGAGCTGACTTCGCAGCACCGATCTACTCTGGAAAGGCAAGACCTGACATCTCCTTTTGTAGTTGTCGCAGGAAGGCGCGAAGGTCTTGGACCGAGACTCCGCCGGGTGGATCCATGTCGTCTCCCAGCTCGATTTCGGAGAGGATCCAGGCGAGCTGGCCAGGCGACATGCCACCGTCCTTCTGAGACGCCTCGCCCACCGCATTCTCGATCGAGAAACCACGCTTGGCGAGCGTATAGAGATCCACCAGGTCTCGGACCTCGGCTCGAGAAAGTAGAGCACAGAGTTTGTTGGCGAGAATCTCTTCAGGCGGATCAACGCGGATCGTGCCGATCATCAGCTTGTCCGGATAGAGTTGTGGAGCGAGATCTTGGACCAGATCGACCATAGCCGACTCGTCGCCGCGGCGCAGAAGGAAGCGTCTGAAAGTAGCTGCCGTTTGAAGCGCCTCGATCGAGGCTCCGAGAGACCGAGCAACCTCGTAAAGCGTCGCCACTCCCTGGTCGAGAACGGCCTCGACCGTGAAGAGGTCGAGGTCCTTGGTCCGTCGATGTTTGAGGTGGAATCCGGCCAACGCGCCTCCACCGGTCAAGAAGAACCGGCTCTGACGCTCAAAGAACGCTTCCAGAACAAGCTGCTGGAAGCTATCCAGAGACATGGGTGGCGAGGCGTCCCTGCTGCCGCCACTCGCCGAGCAGGAACTCCCAGAACGAGCGCCGCCGCCCCAGGTGCTTGACAAGCTTTGGCCACTGTCGTGCGACCTCGTCGGGGGTGGTGAATTTCCAGACCTCCCAGTCCCTGGCCTCGCGCAGGATCTTGCCGAGAAGTCGCGTCCGCTCCGGCACCGATGCAGTGCTCAGTCGCCGGCGCAACTCACGAACCGTCATCGGTTCGTCCCAGAGAAAGTACGGAACAGCTTCAGGGTTGTCGAGATCTGTCGATAGAGGCGCAGACCAACGGTCGAGCTGATTCCTGTCGGAAGCCAGGTCCTTCTCGCCTTCGGATTCGGTTGAGGAACTGGCGGTGGCGGTCATCGTTGGATCTCCTATCCCGCAGTTAGTCTATCTCAGAAGCGGTGTGGAGCCCGCATGGGTCGCCAGGGAAGCCGATAACTTAACTCAAGATTCAAGAATTCAGCTCCCCTAGAGCAACCAGAGAACCTGAAGTCCGGCCCGCGAGCGACAGAGAATAATATAGTGCAAATCGCAACGAAGACAGTGGAAGGCTCTACATGAAGAAAAGGGACCCTGAAGAGACTCCCGATCTTGCCGAAGAGCGCCCGGACGACGGGATCACCGAGCTTCTGGTGGCGTGGGGCGAAGGCGATCTCAACGCGGGGGACGAGCTGATGCGGCGGGTCGCGGGCCGTCTGCAGAAGTTGGCCTCGAGCTTTCTGCGCAAGGAGCGCGCAGACCACACTTTGCAGACCACGGAGCTGATCAACGAGGCGTATCTCCGCCTGATTCGGCAGGAAAACATCACCTGGGAACAACGCGACCACTTCTTCGCCATTATCGGTCGGATGATGCGCCGGATCCTGGTCGATCACGCCCGTCGCCGGGCCTTCGTGAAGCACGGTGGTGAGATGGAGCGCCTGCCGGAGGAAGCCCTCGAGCAGCAGGCCACGCCCGGGTCCGATCCGGAGCTCGTCGCTGTCGATGAAGCACTCGACGCCCTGGAAGAAGAGAGCTCCGACCTGGCTGTGGTCGTCGAGCTGCGGTACTTCGTCGGCCTGACCGGGGAAGAGATCGCCGAGAGTCTCGGTATCTCGACTCCCACGGTCCAGCGTCGTTGGCAAACCGCCCGAGCCTGGCTCCATCGCTACCTGAAAGCCGACGCCAGTGCCGAGCAAGGAGTCGACCCACGATGAAGGACTGGCGCAAGATCGAAAAGATTCTTGGCGGAGCTCTTGAGCTCGAGCCCGGGGCGAGACACGCTTATTTCGATGAGGCGTGCGGGGAGGATCACGAGCTGCGAAGCGAAGTCGCGTCGCTCCTCGCACGCCTCATCGAAATAAGCGTGTCTCGCCCCGGGCTCGAGCTCAAGAGCTCCGCCAAGAATCTTTTCGATCTTGCGCCAGTCCTTCATCGTGGGT
>JAAUYI010222028.1_pt1 | contig 10157 bp, 5 predicted proteins | sample 7278041 | NCBI WGS metagenome assembly JAAUYI01 (sample SAMN14350216, study PRJNA611818) | marine sediment metagenome | isolation source: surface marine sediment (0.6m) | place: French Polynesia: Moorea | collected 2018-08
CTGGGAGCAGGCGTTCGAACAGGCGCTCGCCGGCGAAGGCCTGACGGCCGCGGATTACCTCAGCGCTCGCGATCTCGACGGCCTGCTCCCCTGGACACACATCGACGTCGGCGTGCTGGAGAAATTTCTCAAGAACGATCGCAAACGGGCGTTGCGCGAGGCCGGTCTCGACGACTGCGCCCTGACCGAGCGGTGTTACGCGTGCGGCGCCTGCGACATCGCCGATCCCTACCTGGCGAAGGACGAGACCACGGGCGAGCGGGTCATTCGCCTCCAGCCCCGGGTCTTCGCCGCGGCTCGGACCCGAGCCGAACGTCACATCGCCACCCCGGCCCCCGGGCGCACCGCCTCCACGGTGGTCGCGCGCTCGCGCCTTCGTTTTCGTTTTTGCAAGCTCGCCGGCGCGGTGCACCTGTCCCACCTCGACACCGCCAATCAGGTGCTGCGAGCCGTGCGCCGCGCGCGGCTGCCGGTGCTGTACACCGAGGGGCATACGCCGCGCCCGCGGGTCGGCTTCTCGCCGGCGTGCCCGACCGGCGTCACCAGCGAGGCCGAGTTCTTCGAAGCCGACTGTGCCGGGTTTCCCGATCCCGAGCGTTATGTTGCCGAGCTCAACCGCTTTCTGCTCGACGGTCTGCGCGTGCGCGAGGGCACCGAGCTCGGCCCGAAAACGCCACCGTTCAACGAGCTCCTCGAGACCATCACCTTCCGGGTCACGTGGGACCAGCCGCCGGCCATGGCGGAGGCACTCGCCACGTTTCTCGAATCCGAGACCGTGCCGGTGCGGGTGTTGCGCAAACGCAAAGGCAAGCTCATGGACGCCCGGTTGTGCATCGACAACGCGAGCGCCGACGGTGACCAGCTGGTGGTTGCGCTCGCGTTCGGTCGCGGGGGCACCCTCAAGGTGGCTGAAGCCGTGGCCGCGGTTCTCGGCCGGGACGCGCTCCGGGGGGCGCGTGTGCACAAGGAGTCGGTCAGCCTGCGCGACCGGCCCTTGCCGCCTGCGCGCGCATCCGGTGTCCGCGCGGGATCGGAGGTGATCGACTTGACCGACCTCGGGGAACGGCGTACCCAGAACCACCCACGCCATGGCCGCCCCTGAACGCGAAGCGCCGACCCCCAACCGCCGTGCCCGGCCGCTGCGGTCGACGTTGCCGCGCCGCCTGTCGATCGCCATGCTCGCCCCCTGCCCGTTTCCGACCCGCCAGGGCACCCAGGTGCTCATTCGCCACCTGGCCGAGGCGCTCACCCGCGTCGGCCACGAGGTCCACTTCGTCACCTACGGTTACGGCGAATACGAGGGCGACTTCCCGTTTCACCTGCACCGCTCGGCGCGGGTCGATGCCGGGTTGCGCAGCGGTCCGAACCTCAAGAAACCCGCGGCCGACGCCGCTTTGGTCATGACCGCCGCGCGGGTCGCCAGGGCGTACAGGTGCGATCTGTGGCACGTGCACACCGCCGAGGGACTCGGTCTCGGCGCCCTGCTCAAGCTCCAGACCTCGTTGCCTCTGGTCTACCACGCCCACAACGCCATGGGTCCGGAGCTGCCGACCTATTTCCGTGCTCACCTGGCCCAAGCGTTCGCCTCGGTGCTGGGTGAAGTGCTCGACCGCACCCTGCCTCGAGCCGCGGACGCGGTCATCGCCTTCGACGACGACCACAAATCCCTGCACGAGGTGTACGGCGTCGCCGAGGAGAGCATTCACGTCATTCCGCCCGGGCTCGACGGCGCCGAGATCACGGGGCCGTCGCGCGCCGGGGTGGAACGCGCCCGCGCCCTCGTCGGCTCGGGTCCGGTGCTCCTGTACGCCGGCAACCCGGACGCCTACCAGAACCTCGATCTCATGTGGCAGGCGTTTGCGCGCGTTCGCCGACAGCGCCCGGATGTCACCCTCCTGGTCGCCACCAACCACCCGGCCGGGGCGTTCGAGCGCGAGTGGCTCGCCGCCGGCGGTCCGGACGGGGTGGTGGTGCAACGTTTCAGCGACCTCGACGAGCTGCGGGCGCTCTTCGCTGTGGCCGACATCGGTCTCAATCCGCGCACGTTGTGGACCGGGGCGCCGATCAAGATCCTGAATTACCTGGCCGCCGGCCTGCCGGTCGTCGCCTGCCGCTCGGCGGCCCGGCACATCCTGACGCCGGTCTGTGGGCTCATGGTCGAAGGCAACCCGAACGCCTTTGCCGCCGCCATCCTGCGCCTGCTCGACCAGCCGATCGGCTCGAGCGAAGCTCGACGCCGCGTGTTCGACAGGTACCGCATCGACAACCAGATCCCAGCCTACGAGCAGGTCTACCGTCGTGTCCTCGGTGACGCGCTCGCCAAGTGAGACCGCGCCGCGGTGCGCGTCCGTCCGGCCCGAGTGAGATCAGCCGGGGGCGCGGTCGGGCTCTGCGAAGTCGATCGGATTGTGCACGATCTGGGAGGCGCTGGGGAATTGGAGCACGGCTTCGCCGTAGCCCGCCCCGTGGGCGGTCCCGGCGTTGTAGGCGCCCCATGATGCTGGTGTGGCTGGGTGGTCTGGTGCTCGTCGCCGTGGTTGTGCAGTGGTCGAGAGCACCCGGTTCGACGAACCACGGCCCGCGCACGTGTCACCTTCCTGTCGGCTCGTCGGGAATCGGTACCCGAGCGCCGGCGTCGCAGGAGCACCGGGTTGGAGATCAGACGCCGGCGAACGGCGGTTGACTTTTGCCGAAGAAGAAGCCCTGCATGAGCTGAAAACCGAGACTCCGGCAGGTCTCGTACTCCTTCTCGGTCTCGATGCCCTCGGCGATCACGGCAATCTTCTCGTCAGCAGCGAGCTCGAGAAGATGGGCCACCAGGCGCGCGGCCCGGGGGTTCTCGTGAATGTTGTGCAGCAATGCGCGGTCGAGCTTGACGAAATCGACCTCGATGGTGGTGAGCGCGTTGAGGCCGGCGTAGGTCGCGGGCACGTTGTCGAGAGCGACGCGAAAACCCTGGTCGCGCAAACCGGCGAGCACCTCGTGGAGCTTGAAGTGGTCGGAGAGGGTAGCCGCCTGGTTGAGCTCGAAGACGATGCGGTCGCGCCGCTCGGCGATAACGCCCTCGACCAGGGTGGCATCGTACAGCTCGTGCGGGTGCAGATTCAGGAACAACAGGGCTCCCTCGGGGAGCTGCCGGATCGGCTCGACCGCCCGTCGTCGCAACACTCGCCCGAGCTCGACCACCCGACCGGCGCGCTCGGCGGTCTCGATGGCATCGACGATGTCCCCGAAGGCTTCGTCGGCAGGGCGGTTGAGCGCCTCGTACCCGAACAGACGGCGGTCGGCGTCAACGATCGGTTGAAAAGCGGTCCGAAACAAAGCCTCGCTCACCGAACGCTCGAGAGCGAACAACTGCTCGGCCGGGACCTCCGAGCCGACCGGACCTCCCTTGGCGGCCTCGGGGGGCGCGAGGGCCGGCGTGTAGCTCATCACCCGGTTGCGTCCGAGGTGCTTGGACGCGTACAGGGCGGTGTCGGCGGCGGAGATCAAGCCGTCGCGTGTAGTGCCGTCCTCGGGAAACGCCGCGATCCCTACCGAGAGCGTGATCTCGAGATTCTGCTCGAAGGCCGAGCTGGCGATGTGCGCGCGCAAGCGCTCTGCCTTGGTGGCGGCGCCCGCCTTGGGGGTCTCGGGGAGGATCACGACGAACTCGTCGCCACCGTAGCGAGCGGCGAGGTCGTGCTCGCGCAGGCGAAACGAGTCGTCGGAGGCGCGGCTGGTGCCGTGCAGGATCGCCGCGATCTGCTTGAGCACGGCGTCGCCGACCTGGTGACCGAGGTGATCGTTGATTCGCTTGAAGTGATCGATGTCAAAGAAGATCAGGCCGAACTCGTGCTCGTGGCGGGCGCTGCGTCGCACCTCGGACTCGAGCCGCTCCTGGAAGTAGGCGTGGTTGTACAGCCCGGTCAGGCTGTCGCGGACCACGAGCTGCTCGAGACGTTCGTTGGTCCGCTTGAGCTCCGCCATGAGCTGTTCGTTCTCGCGTTGCAGCAGGATCGTCCTGACCACGCGCTCGAGCCGGTCGCTGATGTCGCCGATCTTCTCGAACGGCTTGACCAGGTAATCGGAGACTCCCATGCGGATGGCGTCGACCGCTGACTCGAGGTTGGCGAACGCGCTCATGATGACCACGCCGACGTCGGGTCGTTCGTCGATGACCTGCTCGGCCAACTCCAGACCGCTGCCGTCCGGGAGGTTCTTGTCGGTGAGGACGAGATCGAACTCACCAGCCGCGAACAGTGCCTGCCCCTCGGTCAGCGACTCAGCCAGGGTGACGTCGAAGCCGATCTCCTCCTGGAGGAGGGTCTCGAGCACCATACGAACACTCATCTCGTCGTCGACGACGAGTGCCCGCAGTTTGTTGTCGCTCCCCATGGGCCCCCTGTCCGAGTCGCACACGAGTCGCGCCGAGGCAAGTCAACCGGCGAGTATTTCGCGCGCTCCCGCGATATCTCGACCGATCTGCTCGACGAGCGCGGCGGCACCGGGGAATCTCTGCTCGTCGCGCAGCTTGCCGACCAGCTCGAGCGCGACGTGGTGACCGTACAGGGGCGTGAACTCGAAATCGAGCAGATGCGCCTCGACCTTGAGCTGCTCGCTACCGCCGAAGGTCGGCGTGTAGCCGATGTTGACCACGGCCGGAAAGGTGCCGAACCGGCCCGAGGCCCGGCCGGCGTATACACCCCGCGCCGGCTCGATCTCGTTGTGCGTGGCCAGGTTGGCGGTCGGAAAACCGAGCTTCTGGCCGCGCATGAGGCCGCGCATGACCAGGCCGAACAACGTGAACGGCCGGCCGAGGAGCGGCGCGGCCTCGGCGACCCGGCCGCCGGTGATCAGCTCGCGGATGCGGGTGGAAGAGACCACCTCACCGTCGCGGGTGACCGGGGGAATGACGTGGGTGGTGAACTCCGAGCGGCTCGCGAGCAGCGCCGTGGTCCCTCGCCCGCCGGCTCCAAAGGTGAAGCCCTGCCCCACGACCACGTGGCGGGCCTGGAGCTTGCCGATGAGCACCTCGTCAATGAATCGTTCCGCCGTGGTCGAGGCGAGCTCGGGGTCGAATCGCTCCACCAGGGTAGCGACCAGGCCGAGGGCGGCAAAGCCCTCCAGGCGGTTTTCGATCGGCTCGAGCAGACGCGGCGCTCGCTCGGGCACCAGGACCGCGGCGGGGTGCGGGTTGAAGGTATACGCCAGGCTGTCGATGGTATCGCTCGCGGCGAGCTCGCATACGCATCCGAGGAGCTGCTGGTGGCCGATGTGAACACCGTCGAAGATGCCCAGACCGACGGCAAAGGGGCCGATCGGTTCTCGAATGCTGCGACTGCCGGCCAGGATGCGCATCACATGTGAATCGGCCGGTGGACAGCCGCGTGCGCCGCCTCGAGCACGGCCTCGGGCAGGGTCGGGTGAGCGTGCATGGTGCGCGCCAGCTCCTCCGTGGTGCTCTCGAGCTGCAGGGCAACGACCGCCTCCGCGATCAGGTCGGTGGCCCGTGGCCCGACGATGTGAACGCCGAGCACCTCGTCGTACTTGGCGTCCGAGACGATCTTGACGAAACCCTCGGTTTGACCCATGACCCGCGCTTTGCCGAGAGCGGAGAATGGGAACTTGCCAACCTTGACCTCGTACCCCTTCTCCCTGGCCGCCGCCTCGCTCAGACCGACGCTCGCGACCTCGGGGTTGGAATAGGTGCAGGACGGCGTGGTGTGGTACTTGACCGGCTCGACCGGTCGGCCGGCCAGGTGATCGGCGGCGACCAGCGCCTCCGCCGTGGCCACGTGGGCGAGCTGCGGAGTCGGAACGACGTCGCCGATGGCGTACACGCTCGGCACCCGGGTCTGCATCAGCTCGTTGACCTCGACGTAACCCCGGGCGTCGGTCTCGAGGCCGACCGCGTCGAGTCCGAGCCCGTCGGTGAACGGCGCCCGACCGACGGCCACCAACACGACGTCGGCCTTCAAGGTCTGCGGACCGCTCTCGGAGAGCACCTTCGCGACCACCCCACCTTCGGTGACCTCCGCCTCATCGAGCCGGGTGCCGGTGAGCACCTTGATGCCCCGCTTCTTGAGCAACTTCTCGAACTCGGTGCTCACTTCCGGGTCCTCGAGCGGCAGGGCGTGGTCGAGCATCTCGACCACGGTGCACTCGGTGCCGAAGCGCGAGTAGATCGAAGCAAACTCGACCCCGACCGCTCCGGCACCGAGCACCAGCATCGACGCGGGGGGGGATTCGATCTCCAGGAGCTCGTTGGAGGTCATGACGTGCTCGCCGTCGATCGGCAGGAACGGCAACTCCTTCGGTACCGAGCCGGTGGCGAGGATGATGTTCTTGGCCCCGAGCGCCTTGCCCTCCACGTCCACGGTGTGCGCATCGACCAGGCGCCCGAGCCCGGTGTGCACATCGATCCCGTTGGACTTCATCAGGTAGGAGACACCGGCCGCGCTCTTGGTGACCACCTTGGCACGCGCCTTTTGCACGCCGGCGAAGTCGAACCCAACCTCGCCCGCGACGATGCCGTGGCCCTTGGCCGCCTTGAGCTCGCCGAGCAGATCGGCGGAGTGGAGCAAGCTCTTGGTTGGAATGCAGCCGCGCAACAGGCAGGTGCCGCCGAGCTTGCTGTCCTTCTCGACGATGGCGGTCGACAGACCATGGTGCGCCGCACGCACGGCGGCGACATAACCCCCCGGGCCGGAGCCAATGACGATGACGTCGTAGTTGCTCATGAAAGCCTCGATTCTTCGACGACTCATACAGGGTATCCCCGGGGCCGCCGTCAAGGGCTGCTAACACGTGCCATCGCTCGGAATCAACGGGTTTGCGTTCGCTCCCGGGCCCACGGCCTGCCCTGGGGAATCAACGGGTAGCCGCCCGCCGGAGCCAACGGAGGTGCGTCGCGCTCGAGGCTTCGTCCGTGGCCGGTGTGGCAGGGGCGAAGACCTGGCAACCGGTCGCGATGAGTGCAAGGATCGAGGGTATGGTCACCGCAACCCCTCTGATCGCTTGGCTGGCCCTCGCCGGTTTTGCCCAGCCTCTGACCGCCGAGCAGGTTGAGCAGGCGCGCACCTGGATCGAGGCGATGAAGACCAACCGGCGCGGCCCGTACCAGGGCGTTCTGTGGTTTTGCAAGGACGGCACAACCCAGGAGCCGAAGCCGTACATGTGCACCGACCGCGGCGGCGGGGTCATGCACGGGGTGCTCTCCAGAGAGGCCACGACCCTCGGCCGCTGGGGCGTGCACGTCGGCACGGTCCTGACCGCCCTCGAGCCCGGGGCGCTGGTTGCGAACAACTACTACCGGGCGCGCGCACTGGTGGTCGAGCTCTACCTCGAGCGCGCCTTGGACGGCTGGACCCTCGAGGAGGCCAAGGACTACCGAGGTTTTCGGCAGATGGAGGATGAGGAGGAGGCGACTCGCTGGCTCCTGATCGACATGGCCATGCGCGCCAACGTACTGACCACCCACCGCAACCTCCTGGTGCGCACCATGCGCGCCCTGCCGTACGGCAAGGGCGGCTCCCGCGCCGACCGGGTGCGCGCCCTCGCCGGGGTCATCGGCGACCAGGACACGAAGGGTTTCGGGGATCTGCGTTTCAAGATTCACGCGATGCCCGAGCCGTCCGACATCGAGCAGGTGATTGCATACGCCGAAGCCAAAGACCAAACCGAAGACCAGCCCTCCCGGGCGCTCGCGGCCAAGGCGCGGGAGCTCGCCCGGGCCATGCGCGACTACTACGAGCCGACCCACCGCCTCGAGCGCCTGCGCGACGTACGCCGGTGGGTTCACGACAAGGCAACCAAGGCCACGATCAACGAGTTTCTCGCGGTCGACGCCACCGATCCCTTTGCCCTGATTCGGGTCGGGACCGATCTCATTCAGACCGCCGACCGCGCCCTCGCCCCGGGGAAGAGTGTACGCCAGGGAGAGCGTAATCTGCTGCTCTTGCACGTCATGGCCATCGTCGAGGAGCTCTGGATCGGAGTGACCGCCGACTTCTCCCGGCGGCCGATGAGCCGCCGGCAGGTGCTCGAGATGACCGAGCTGTTGGTCGAGAGCGGCGGGGCGCTCGGATGGCTGTCCCCCCGGGAGCGGTCCGCCGCCCTCCAGGCGCTCGCGCGCATGCAGGCCGCGCGACCGGACCCGCGCCAGGTGCAACTGCTGCTCGCACGCGCCGGGCCGATCGGGCCGATGCTCGCCGGCCCGGACGCTGCCGCCGCGATGACCGCCGCGCGCCGGTGGGCGCAGCCGAAAGCCTACGCGGCCGGACACAAGCGCGTCAGTCGTATCCTCGACTGGGGGCGCGCGCGCCTGCTCGCCGACCTCGGTATCGCCCTCGATCGCTACGTCGCCGTCGAGCCACGCGCGCGCGGAGTGGTCGACGACCAGTTGCGCTCGGGCCTCATGCTGCCGCTCGCCGCGCTGCTCGATCGTGTCGGCGCTGACATCGAGCAACTGCGCGGCGGCGGTCACGAGCTCGTCGGTATCACCGGCGTCGGTACCTCGTCGCTGCGCGGGGAAAACCCGGGGCTCGCGACCGGGCCGTTGCGGGTGATGGCCGCCAACGAAGACCCTGCCGAGCTCCGGCGCCACGAGATCGTATTGTTGCACGGCCTGCCGCCCGAGTTGCCGCCGGTCACCGGCATCGTCACCGTAGGCTCCGCGGGCAGCCTGTCGCACGTTTCCTTGTTGGCGCGCAACCTCGGCATCCCACACGCCGCGGTCGGCGGCGATGTCGCCCGGGCGCTCGATCGCTTCGACGGTCAGGAGGTCGTTCTCGGAGTGAGTGCCGGCGGACGCGTGGTGGTCGGGCCGACCTCGAAGCTCCGGCGCTCGGCCCGCGATCTGGTGGCGAATCGCCCGACCCTGGACCAGCCGTTCTTGACCATCGACGCCACGGCCTTGGACCTCGACGACACCCGCGTGCGTACGCTCTCCGAGGTTTCCGAGACCGACTCCGGGGTCATTGTCGGACCGAAGGCGGCCGAGCTCGGTCGCCTCAAGCGCTTGTTTCCAGACCGGGTCTCGAACGCGGTCGTGATTCCGTTCGGCGCGTTCCTGCGTCACGTCGACCGGGGTGAGCGGTCGCCCCTCTCCCGGCTGCGCGCGGTCTACGAGCAGGCGCGCACGCTGCCCCCCGAGCAGGCGGAGAAGCTCACTCTCGCCGAGTTCGAGGTGTTCCGCGGTGTCATCGCGTCATTGCCGTATCCCGAGGGATTCGAAGCCGAGGTCGACGCTGCGCTCGCTGAGCTCGGCACCCCGGGCACCTACGGTGTCTTCATTCGCTCCGACACCAACGTCGAGGATCTCAAGGAATTCACCGGCGCCGGCCTCAACCTCACGGTTGCCAACCGCGTGGGGCGCGCCGATATCTTCGCGGGCATCCGGCGGGTCTGGGCCTCACCGTTCACCGAGCGCTCGTTTCGCTGGCGCCAGCGCATCCTGGTCAACCCGGAGCACGTTTACCCCTCGGTCATCTTGCACCGGACAGTGCCGTCCGAAATCTCGGGCGTCATGGTGACCGCCGACCTCGAGACCGGCGAGAGCGGCGCCATCACCATTTCTGCCTCGGAGGGCGTGGCCGCGGTCGTGGACGGCGGTGCGCCCGAGACCATCGTGGTGAGCGACCGCGGTACAATCCGCCTGGTCGCCTCGTCGCGCTCGGCCACGTGCAAAGCGATCCCACGACCGCCGCGCCAGGGCGTGGTGCGGGTTTCGGCCGTGGGCCGCGATCCCCTGCTCCGCGAGCACGAGATCGAGGACCTCAGGCGCCTCGCCAACGAGGTCGACGCCAAGATCCCGTCGCAGGGTGACCTCCCCTGGGACATCGAGTTCGGGTTCTCGGAGGGGCGGGCTTTTCTCATGCAGATCCGGCCCCTGCGTATTCACAAGGCCGCGGCGGCCCATCCGTTCCTGTGCGCCATGGACGCCAAGGCCGAGCTCCCCGCCGGCGTCCTCGACCTGGCCGAGGCGGTGCCCTGAGCCCCGCTCGCTCGACCGTGGTACCCGGCTTCATGTCAATCCGTATTCACAACCGTTGCCGGAATACGTTGTTGGATACGGTCGTCAAAGTTGGAAATCGGCTCGCTTGACCTCATAATGGTGGTCCCATGTCGGGGATGGTCGCAGCTCTCGCTCTACACGTTGCTCTCGCCGCGGAGCC
>JAAUYI010061330.1_pt1 | contig 10156 bp, 9 predicted proteins | sample 7278041 | NCBI WGS metagenome assembly JAAUYI01 (sample SAMN14350216, study PRJNA611818) | marine sediment metagenome | isolation source: surface marine sediment (0.6m) | place: French Polynesia: Moorea | collected 2018-08
ATCGGTAAAAAAGGCAATCGTCTCGCCAATAAAGGGCAGTCCGCTCCCCCCAGGAGGTTCGGGCAAAGAATTTAACTTAGTTTCGCTGACAGTCATAAAGATATATTTACTCGCTTGTCTTTATCATATCTTTCCTTTAAAGATCATTTTCACTCCTGTTTTGGGTGCAAGAGTAACTCCTCGTCTAGCGGGAGATTCCGAGCGGTTGCCGACTAATTCTAGGTCGTAGTGGGCGACAATTGTAGCCAAGACCAATTTCATCTCTAGTTGGGCTAAAGCTTCTCCAATGCAACGACGTTTACCACCACCAAAAGGAAAGAATTCATAGGGAGAATATTCTCTTTCTAAAAAGCGTTCGGGTATAAATCGATCGCCTTGGGGATAGACATCTTCTCGTTGATGAAGCAGATAAATGCAACCCATCACTACCTGTCCTGGTTCTAATTTATAGCCGATTAGTTCTAGGGGTTTTTGGACTACCCTAGGAAAAGTTAACATCGCCACGGGACAGATCCGCAAGGTTTCTTTACATACCGCATCCAAATAAGCAAGTTTGGCAATTGCCATCGGATCGGGGTCTGAACCCAAACTAGCTATTTCCTCTCGTAATTTAGTTTTAATTTCTGGTTGACGATGTACCCAATATAACGACCAGGCGATCGCCGTGGCGGTGGTTTCGTGTCCCGCCAACATTAACGTCATCAATTCATCCCGCAATTCTTCATCTTCTAAAGCTTCTCCCGCTTCATCCCTTGCCAACATCATCAGAGATAAAATATCCTGGCGATCGCGATTATTTTCGGTTCTTCTGCTAGCAATTTCTTGATAAATTGCTCGATCGATTGCTTTTTGCTGGCGTACCAGATTTCCCCAAGGACTCCACGGGCCGAGATCCTGTTGCAACCAAGGAAAAAATAATAAGGCAGAGGTGAGGGTAGATTCAAAGATATTAGCTAAGGTAGTAATCCGCTGTTGTAATTCTTGGGAACGTTCGCTATCCTGTAATCCATAAACCGCTTCTAGAATTACCTGCAAAGATATTTTTTGACTGATTTGACGAGCAATAAAAGAGCGTCCTGGCGGAAGACGACCGATAATATCGTGGGTTAGATCGCAGATTAACTGGGCATAGGACTGCATCCTTTCCCCGTGAAATGGAGGTAAAAGCAACTTACGACGTTTTTTATGAGGTTCGCCTTCTATTAATAATAAAGAGTTTTCCCCCACCAGAGGTTTTAATAGCTGATTGTCTTTGCTACCTGCAAAAAAAGAGGCGCGATCGCTAGTGATTATTTGTCGCATTGCTTCAGGATGGTTGACAAACACATAGCCATCTTCCCCTGATATATCGGCAATAAAGATATCGGGAGCTTGTTGCATCGCTCCATCCATATATTTGTGTGGTTTAGAGATCCATTGAAATGTTTGTTGTAGAGATGATTCTTTGAGTCTGGGAATTAATTTCATGATTAACTATTGAGATTTATTAAGCTATTTATAGTTTAATAATTTTTTCTCACAGCAATACCCTCTGCTTTTCTTAATCCAAGAAAACTCAGAGGGGGAATGATTAACTTCGATCTCTGCAACGACTTGCTAAATCGAGGAACGATACTAGTCTTCTTCCCAATCTTCGACTAATAATAGTTCCCGAATCGAATCTTGAGAGGAAAAATCAAAATCAGATAATTCATTTTTCCAATAAGACCAATCATTGCCCAACAAAAGAGCAATTTTAGCAATGCGATCTTCTGGTCGGACGATTTTAGATTCTACCAAGGAGGATACCTTGCGTTGCAATTTCATCATCGGATGCGCAACTTGTTTTGTCATACGCTCAATCTTGCCTGTTATGATATGTTTAGTTGAATAGTTTAGGGTCTGGCTCTCTGTTTGGCTTTACTTCTAAATTTTCTGAAAGCCTGAAGTTTGCAGCTCAACCTGACACACTTTTAACCTACGATACACTATTTCGACAACCTCCGATCGCGATTAGTACGGTAATTACGATCTAAAGTGAGGAAATCCGATATCCAAACAGCTTCGAGCAACACAAAGAACCAATGCAGTATGGGAAAAAAATTAAATTTGCTAATACATATGGGAGTAATTTTTGGCTTAATTCCTCCTGCCGTGGCGTTAAATGATTCTATAGGAGAAAAAGGAGTTAATGCTTTACGTTTGCATCAAAAACCTTATAACTTATTGGGTCGCAAAATTGGCATTGGACAGGTAGAAGTAGGTCGTCCTGTAAAATTTGGCAAAGATAAGGCTGCTAATACCCTAGATGTAATTTCCCCCAGAGCAGTTTTTTATCGCGATCGCCCTCCCATTGCCGATAAAAATGTAGACGATCATGCCAGCATGGTTGCAGAAGTGATGATTGCCAAAGACAAATATTTGCGCGGTATTGCTCCAGAGGCCAAGCTATATGCTTCGGCGATCGGTTCTCTGAATGCGGGAGGACAAGCCCAGGAGTGTCTGGCAAGTCAGCATATTGCCGAACAAAATAGTGGCGACGTTAGGGCAATTAATTTTAGTTTTGGGGAGTCTTTAGACCGAGATGAACGAGAGGAGGCTCGTTTGGATGGCAAAGCTTTATTGACTTCCTGTATTGATTGGTCGGCACAAAAACATAATGTTCTCTATGTCATTGCTGGCAACCAAGGTAAGGGAGGCATACCTATCCCGACGGACAACTTTAACGGGATCACCACTGCCTATACAACCAAAAGACGAGGAGAGTTTAATAAGGTAGATTTTGCCAATTTAAGCGACTTACCAGTAGGAATTGGACGTAGCTTTATTAAAAAAGAAATCAATCATGGGTTGAGACGAGCAGTTAGTTTGCTTGCTCCTGGAGGACAAATTTCGGTCTACAATCAAAAAGGAGAAATCGAGCAGGTTAGCGGTACGAGCTTTGCTGCCCCTCACATTACGGGTGCGGTGGCATTGTTGCAAGAATATGGCGATCGCCTGTTACGTACAGACCCCAAAAACCGCAATTTAGGGCAAAATTCTACTTGGAGCTTGGATTCTCGTCGTCACGAGGTAATGAAAGCAGTTTTACTCAACTCCGCTGATAAAATTGCCGATGAAAAAGACGGTTTATTGCTGGATATGGAACGTACCATCTTGGGAGAAAAAAATCATAATTGGTTTGATTCCGATGCCTATCAAAACCCTCGTATTACTTTAGACATCCAGATGGGTACTGGTCAACTCAATGTTTGGCGAGCATATCAGCAGTTTAGCGCGGGACAGGCTATTGCCAACCAGCCCGTCAAGTCAATGGGTTGGGATTACGATCGGGTAACGGCTAATAACTATCAAGAATATTATCTAGAGCAACCTTTAGTCGCAGGGAGTCATGCAGCCATAACCCTATCCTGGGATCGTTTGGTTACCCTCAATGATTTTAATCGCAACCACAGATATGATGAGGGGGAAACATTTCGCGATCGCGGTTTAAATAATTTGGATGTTTATCTAATCCCTGTTGAGGAAGAAAGCAATATGCGCAATGTCTGTTCTTCTTCGAGTCCAGAAGATAGCGTAGAGCATATTTTTTGCCGTATCCCAACCACTGGACGTTACAAAATCCGCGTTTACTACCGCCACCAGTTTAACGAACCCGAACAAGCCTATGGTTTAGCTTGGTGGACGGTGGCTCAAGGAGCAAGGAACGAGGAAGTTAGAAAAGCGGAAGAATAATTATTACCTTTTAACTTTTGACTAAGGAGCAAGGAAACAAGAGCGAGGAAGGAGGAAATCAAAAAAGTAAGAGAATCGCGATCGCCTTTTAACTCTTGACTCTTGACTCCTCGTTCCTTCCTCCTAATTCCTTAAAGGGGAATCACTTGGAAATCTACAGTAGCGGTGACTTCTGGGTGTAATTTTACTGTTGCTTGGTAGTCGCCAGTCGTGCTGATATCGGGAACTTCGATACCACGGCGATCTACTTCGATACCTGCTTGCTCTTTGATGATCTCGGCAATTTCCTGAGTAGTCACAGTACCAAAAATGGCATTTTCTTCCCCTACTTGTTTGCGGATGGTTAGTTTACCAATAGTTTTGAAAGCAATTTTTTTGTTTTCTGCTGCTTGTCTTTCGGCTAGTTTTTGTTGTCTTTCTCGTTCTCTTCTAAGTTCAACCTGCTTAATAATTCCCTTAGTCGCTATACTAGCCAAACCTTGAGGTATAAGATAGTTACGAGCATAACCAGGAGCGACATCTACAAGATCGCCATTATTGCCCAATTTACTGACGCTTTGATTTAAAACTACAGGTATACGCTTTGCCATTTTTATTTAAATTCTCCTATACAGATTACATTTTGATGGGGCGGTTTCGATCGCACTCAGAACTTCTTATTATATCAGCCCGCTCTACAGAAAGTATAGTTAAAAAACTCAAAATTGAGGGGGATCGTGAACCAGATCGAGATCGGTTAAAATTCAATTTAGGGAAAACAACTGACTGCCCTAATTAACTCATAACTATAATATCTGATTCTTTTTAATGATCTGGCCGTTCAACAAAAACAAAAAACAAATTGCACGAATTGAAATTACTGGTGCGATCGCTTCTGAAACTCGCAAACAAGTTCTCAAAGCTTTTAAAACCATTGAAGAGAAGAAATTCCCCGCTCTGTTGCTGCGGATCGATTCTCCTGGGGGTACGGTAGCAGATTCTCATGAGATTTTTACAGCCTTACAAAGACTCCAGGAAGATAAAGACGTTAAGGTAGTGGCCAGCTTTGGTAATATCTCCGCTTCGGGAGGAGTTTATATTGGTGTAGGGGCAAAGCATATTGTTTCTAACCCAGGCACGATTACGGGGAGCATCGGAGTTATTTTAAGAGGTAACAATTTAGAACGTCTTTTAGATAAAGTGGGAGTGTCTTTTAAGGTGGTTAAATCTGGCCCTTACAAAGATATCTTGGCATTCGATCGCGAATTAACGGGGGAAGAAGAACTGATCCTACAACAGCTAATTGATGTTAGCTACGGTCAATTTGTCGCCACTGTCGCCAAGGGAAGAGGCTTAGATGAAGAGACTGTCAAATCTTTTGCTGATGGTCGAGTATTTACTGGCGAACAGGCTTTAGAATTGGGTTTGGTAGATCGTTTGGGTACGGAAGAAGATGCTCGTCGTTGGGTAGCAGAATTAGCAGGTTTAGACCCTGAAAAAACCGAATGCTTCAACATAGAAGAACCCAAACCGTTTATCGATCGCTTTATTCCCGGTAGAAGCCAAACTAAAACTGGAATTGGCATGGCGATCGACTCGCTACAGTTTGACTTAGCTACTAGTGGTATGCCTTTGTGGTTATACCGACCCTAAGTTTAGTTTACTTCGACCGATTGAATCAACTCTGCAATAATATTGTGATGTTGAATAATATTTAAACTCAAAAGATAAGGGAGAAAAAGATAGTGGAGTGGAAAGTACGTGGCATTCGTGGCGCAACGACTGTTACTGACAATACGGTTTCGGCAATGACAGCTGCCGTTAATGAACTACTCGATGAAATTGAAACTCACAATCAATTTCAGACTAAAGATATAGTTTGCGTATTTTTTACTACCACTACCGATCTCGATGCTATGTTTCCTGCTGCTGCTGCGAGAAAACGTTCTGGTTGGAATTATGTGCCTCTACTCGATCTACAGCAAATGCACGTCAAAGGTAGTTTGGAACGCTGTATTAGAGTCTTGGTTCAAGTCAATACTCCTTGTTCCCAGTCGGCAATTGTGCATCGCTATCTGCACCAGGCACAACATCTACGTCCAGATATCAGTTTTCCCATTCACCAGTAAGACTTACTATTTCAAAACGATAGACATTTAAACTCTGGAGCATTATTTTTCGTAATCTTAGTCTTAAAAAAAATTAAATCTTAACCAACGTTCACCTTCCCGTTCGCGATCGTTACTCACAACAGTCATAATTCCGCCCTGTTCGGTTACCGACCAATCAATATCTGCTTCCCATCAAGGTTTGAGAGGTATCTCTGGTATAGATTCGCCCAAACTGTAAAGACAGCTTTTCTGACTACTAGAACCAGCATTGAGAACTAAAACAATCATGATTACTAATTGGTAAAACTCAAAAGTCAAAAGGCAGAGGAAGCAGAGGCGCAGGGGTGCAGGGGTGCAGAGGCGCGGAGGCGCAATAACTAACAACTATCTGTAAGGGCGAACGGTCGGAAAGCCCCTACGAACTCCTGTACAGACAAGCGGTGCCCCCATTCGCACCCTTCGGGTATAAAGGGATAAACGACCCCGCGTCTATCACGGATACCGCGCTCGTCTTCGACTTGCGCACGAGACACGCGGAGGTTTCCTCCGCAAGTGTAATCGTGTAAGACGCGTTGCGCTTACGCATATCGGCCGGTGACGCAAGACAAAGGCGATTCGGTTCACCCAAGGCAACGGGTGTAAACGCCGCATGTACGCCCTAAAGGATTCCCTTCGGTCACGCACCAAGACAGGCATGCCTTGTCTCTCCGAATTACTTTAAATGAGAGCGATCGCTCAATTTCATCAATCTCGGTCCCTGTTGACAAAATTCTAAAACACTAACCGCAGCTACAGGCATATGGATGCGATCGCGGTATCTTCCTACGTCTATTCCCAACAAAGAACAAAGCATGATGCGAATAGTCGCTTTATGGGAAACCACTAATACATTACCATCGGGATAAGTTGATTCTATCTCTTCAATTACTTCTGAACTACGACGAGCAATATCAATAGCTCTTTCGCCTCCAGGGGGGGCATTCCAACCAGGTTCGGATTGCCAACGCACGTACTCATCATGATATTCATGGTTAACCTCGGCAGGGGTTTTACCTTCCCACTCGCCAAAATTGATTTCTTTTAGACCATCCCGCAGTTGCATTTCCATACCCACTAGATCGCAGATTGGTTTGGCGGTAGCAATAGTGCGACGCATCGGGCTAGAAAAAATGGCTTGCCAAGGTACAGATTGGTATGCCACGGCAAAGTCTTTTGCCATCATCATTCCTTCTGGGGTTAGTTCCACATCGGAAGTTCCACAAAAACCGCCCGTCTTGCTAGCAACGGTTTCGCCATGTCGGAGAAAGTAGATATTTAAAGTCATTAATAAAGTCCACAGATGAACGCAGATGAACGCAGATAGATGAATCTGCTTTAACACAAATTGAATTGCTAGATGTCTAGATAGTCTTGCAAAAGATTGTAATTCTTAAAGGCTAATAGCTGATAGCTACAAACTAATAACTTTTCTACGAAGACAAGTCACACTAAGTGTTAATTAGCTTGTAATCCAGCCTCAGCTTGAGAATACTCACTCAATTCAATTGGTACGGCTTTTGCCTGCCAAATATCCTCGCAGTATTCTCGGATAGAGCGATCGCTAGAGAATCTGCCCATCCGCGCCACATTAAGAATCGACATCCGCGTCCAGTTTTCTCGATCTTTATAGGCTTTATCTACTCGCTCTTGGCATTCGATATAGGATTGATAGTCGGCTAATAAGAGAAAGGGGTCTTGATGGAGTAGATTATCAACCAGGGGTTTGAATAAATCGCGTAGCGAAGCCATGCCGTTGGGCTTATCGCCGTTAGAGAAGTCCCCCGCAGCCAAGCGATCGATAACAGCTTTTAATTCGGCATTACTGGCGTAATATTCATAGGGATTGTAACCCCGATCTTTTAGTCGATCTACCTCGTCACTTTTTAAACCAAACAAAAAGAAATTCTCTTCTCCCACTTCCTGACGAATTTCCACATTTGCCCCATCCAGAGTACCGATAGTTAGTCCGCCGTTGAGGGCAAATTTCATATTACCCGTACCCGATACTTCTTTCCCCGCCATGGAAATTTGTTCGGATAAATCGGCAGTAGGATAGACTCGTTGGGCTAATTTGACGTTGTAGTCTGGCAGAAAAACTACCTTGAGGCGATCGCCGATATCGGGATCGTTGTTGACTACTTCCCCGACAGAGTTAATTAGTTTGATGATTAACTTCGCCATATAGTACCCTGGTGCAGCTTTGCCACCAAAGAAAAAGGTACGGGGAACGATATCTAAATTGGGGTTTTGTTTGAGACGGTTATAGAGGGTAATGATATAGAGTACGTTGAGATGCTGACGCTTGTATTCGTGGATGCGCTTGACCTGAATATCGAATAAAGATTCGGGATTAACAGTAACGCCTAGCTTTTGGGCGGTATAGTCGGTTAAGTCTTGTTTGACTGCTTGTTTGACTTCGCGCCACTGTTGTTTGAATTCGGGATCGTCGATAAAGGATTCGAGTTGTTTTAGTTCTGCCAGATTTTTAATCCAGCGATCGCCGATTTTGGCGGTAATCAACTCGCTCAATCTGGGGTTACTCAAGACCATCCAGCGACGGGGGGTAACGCCGTTGGTTTTGCTGTTGAACTTTTCAGGAAACAGTTGATAGAAGTCTTTGAGGACGCTTTCCTGGAGTAGTTTGGTGTGTAATTCTGCTACCCCATTAATTGCATGAGAACCAACACAGGCCAGATGGGCCATGCGGACGTATTTGCTGTCAGCTTCGTCGATTAAAGAGAGGTTGGCTAATTTTTCCTTATTTTTAGGATATTGTTCCTTAACCCGCTCTAAAAATCGCTGATCGATCTCGTAGATAATTTCTAGATGTCTGGGTAGCAAAGAACCAAACAACTCTAAAGACCATTTTTCTAAGGCTTCTGGTAACAGGGTGTGGTTGGTATAGCCCAAGGTATTCTGGGTAATATTCCAAGCCTTGTCCCCATCTAGATGGTGTTCGTCTACCAACAACCGCATCAATTCCGCTACGGCGATCGCGGGATGGGTATCGTTAAGTTGGGCTGCAAATTTGTCGTGGAAGTTATCTAAGCTATCTGATTCCATTAAATGGACGCGAATCATATCCTGCAAGGAACAGGAGACAAAAAAGTATTGTTGCTGGAGGCGCAGTTTTTTCCCTTTGGTTAATTCATCATTGGGATAGAGAACTTTAGTCAGGTTTTCGGACACTACCTTGTTGTCTACTGCACCGTAGTAATCACCCTGATTGAACTTGGTAAAGTCAAAGGATTTACAGGCTTCTGCTTTCCACAACCGCATCGTCTTGACGGTATTGACTTGATAGCCCGAAATGGGTGTATCGTAAGGAACGCCCTGCAAAACATAACCTGGTATCCAACGTACCCTATAGTTACCCGCTGCATCGGTATATGCCTCGGTATGCCCTTCAAACTTAACTTCTACCGTAGCTTCTGGACGGGCAATTTCCCAGGGATTGCCGTATTGCAACCATTTATCGCTAATTTCCACCTGCCAACCATCTCTGATTTCTTGGTCGAAAATGCCGAATTCGTAGCGAATACCGTAACCGATCCCGGGGACTGACAAACTAGCTAAAGAATCCATGTAGCAGGCTGCCAAACGACCCAAACCACTGTTACCCAAGCCTGGTTCTTCTTCCTGTTCGACTAATTCCTTAAAATTTAATCCCGACTCTTCTACCGCTTTTACTATACGGTCGTAAATACCCAAATTGAGCAAATTATTTCTCAAATGGGGCCCAACCAAAAACTCGGCAGAAAAGTAACAAACCACCGTAATTTCTGGGTCGAGATAGGTTTGAGCTGTAGCTAACCAGCCTTGCAGCAGTCGATCGCGTACCGAATAAGCCAAAGCCAGATAATAATCGTTGGTGGTTGCCGTTTTAGGTAATTTACCCTGAAGATAATATAAATTATCGGCGATCGCTCTTTTGAGGGTAGCTACACTTAAGCCAGTGCGATCGTCTTCTATTACAATTTGCTGTTTTGATCTCTCTTGCGATATTGTCATTGTTTTTAAGTAGTAAGTAGCAAGTAGCAAGTAGCGAGTTCTTAGTTAGTGGTTAGTGGTTAGTAGTTATTAGCAAATTAGCATCAGAGTAGGATGGGTTACGACGGATTGCTAGATTCAATTAATAACTGGAGTTTAGACTAAACAGGTTGAATATATAATCAATTTGAGAAACGAATGGCTCCGAAAAATCAACTTAGAGCAATCCAATATATAAATTATCCTATGATGTATTAATGTGATTCCTCTATTCAAGATCAGTGACAACAAGCACCATTAAATTAACCAACGAACTTAAATCA
>JAAUYI010175083.1_pt1 | contig 10155 bp, 8 predicted proteins | sample 7278041 | NCBI WGS metagenome assembly JAAUYI01 (sample SAMN14350216, study PRJNA611818) | marine sediment metagenome | isolation source: surface marine sediment (0.6m) | place: French Polynesia: Moorea | collected 2018-08
ACGGCAAATGTGAGATAGATTATTGATGTATGGATTAATTAATTTTAAAGCAACAAAACAAAAATTTCTTCTTGTTTATTAACTCTAAATTGCCTACATCAATGAATTACAAGCAAAAATTTACGCCTCAAGTAACAAAGGATGGTTCCTACACTTTTTTTTCAGAAGAATATCAAGAGAATTATCATTCTTGTTATGGTGCTAAACAAGAAGCAGAAATTAAGTTTGTCCAACCTACCCAGATAAAAAATCTGGTAAATAATAGTAATTCGATTGCCATTTTAGATATTTGTTATGGCTTGGGTTATAACACTGCTGCTGCTTTAGAAGCTATTTGGCAAACTAATCCGAGGTGTTGTGTGGAATTAATCGGATTAGAAATTAGTGCAGAAGTTCCTCAACAAGCGATCGCAAACAACTTATTATCCCTGTGGCAAAAACCTATACCTAGATTGTTATCAGAATTAGCAACTAATCATCAAGTTAAAACTAATCTCTTCCAAGGAAAATTATTATTGGGAGATGCTAGAGTCACAATACAACAGCTATGTGAACAAAAATGGCAAGCTGACGCAATTTTTCTTGACCCTTTTTCTCCTCCCAAATGTCCTCAGCTATGGACTGTGGAGTTTATTGCTAAAATTGCCCAATGTCTCAAACCAACAGGAAAACTAGCCACTTATTCTTGTGCTGCTGCTGTACGTAAAGCTTTATCTTTAGCAGGATTAAATTTTAGCTCTACTGTAGGATTGGGTCGCAAATCTCCTGGTACAGTAGCTAGTTTTGAGAATCATCAAGAACTTCAGTACCAGAAAAATAGAGTTTTTTTTCCTCTTTCTCCCCAAGAAAAAGAACATTTAAAAACTCGTGCTGCTGTTCCTTATCAGGATATTCACTTACGAAATTCTGCGGAGATGATTCGAGAAATTAGGCGAAAAAAACAAGAAGTAAGTAACCTAGAACCGACTAGTCAATGGAAAAAACGTTGGTTTTTGTCAACCTGTTCCCATGATAAAGCTACGTAATTTTATTGAATTGATTTATATTGAGCTGATTTTTGAAGTTAAAAATTTTTACTTGATGTAAGTAGAATAGCTGATTACAAAAAATTCCAAAAATATCATAATAGGAAAAACTAAGGGAAAAATTTAATTTATACGTTAGTGTTAAGAATATCATCCTAATTTTCCACTAGATTAATATAGAAATGTGTCTCTCTGGTGAACAAGATTGGGAATTTAAGGTTAAAGTTGAAAGACATAGGACATCAGCAATTTTCAATATTCCCAATGTAAAAAAATGATTGAGCAACTATCTGGATTTTCTCTATTTAATAAAACTAAATCCCCTCTTGTGAATCATTCTCAACTCACTTCGGCTAAAATCCTAGTTATTGATGATCGTCCTTTAAGCCGTATGACAGTAGTAGATCTTTTGCAGTTAGAAGGCTATGACGTACTGGAGTCCGATGGCAACGATCAGGTTTTTGAGTCTGTTATCGAGACTCAGCCAGATTTAGTATTGCTAGATTTAATGCTGAGTGAGGTAGATGGCTTTGCTCTTTGTCAGCAAATTAAACAAGATATCAGAACTCAAAATATTCCCATTGTATTAATGACGGTTGCCGATCGCCGTGAATATCAAAGAAAAGTTAGAGAAGTAGGTGCAGATGAGTTTCTCAGCAAACCTATAGACCGATTGGAACTTTCTACTAGGGTAAAAACCCTAATTACTCAAAAGCAGCTGAATGAAGGATTAAATCAAACAGAACAAGTTTTATTTACTATTGCCAAAGTTGTAGAAAGTCGCTCTTCTCAGCGTGGTGGCTCTTGTGCTAGGGTGGTTTCTCTAGTTGAGGCTTTTGGCGAATATCTCAATCTTCCTGCTGAATCGATTAACAATTTAGTATTTGCTGCTCATCTCCATGACATTGGTACAATTGCTATTCCTGATGCGGTAATGATGAAAAAAGGGGAACTTACGACCGATGAAAGAGAGCTAATTCGACAACACGTATTGATTGGCGAAAGTATTTGTCAGCCATTGCGAAACCGCAGAGGGGTTTTACCTATTATTCGCCACCATCATGAAAGATGGGATGGAACAGGGTATCCTGATGGATTATCTGGTGAACAGATTCCTTATTTAGCCCAAATATTTCAAATTATTGATATTTATGATGCTCTAACTAGCGATCGCCCCCACAAAAAAGCCTATTCTCCTAAAGAAGCTCTAGAAATTGTCGCAGAAGAAACAGAAAAAGGTTGGCGTAATCCTGAACTGGTTGCAGAATTTACCAAATTTATTGGCAGTTTAGAACAAGAATAAATGGTCAAAACAATTCAAAATCATGAATTAAAAATGACCTTAGCCTCAAGTCTTGCCTGTTAAAGCATAGAATAATGTTTTTAGATTTTTCTTCTTGAAAGGAGAGAGCTATATACTTAATTGATATTAGACTTGAACCATAAAAAACATTTTTGCGATTTCTGACTAACTCAAGCTATACTCCAAACGGATTCTGATCAATAATCTTAAGAGTTATGGTAGCCGTAGCAATCTTAGCCGCAGGAAAGGGAACTCGTATGAAATCCGATCTCCCTAAAGTGTTACATTTACTAGCAGGGCGATCGCTTGTAGAACGTGTACTAGATAGTTGTAATTTACTTCAACCAACAAAACAAATGGTTATTGTTGGCTATCAAGGCTCAAAAGTGCAACAAGGATTAAGTCATCGTCAAGGGATAGAATTTGTTGAGCAAACAGAACAATTGGGTACTGGTCATGCAGTACAACAGCTTATCCCCCATCTAGAAAATTATGAAGGAGATATTTTAGTTTTAAATGGTGATGCTCCCTTATTGCGTCCTGAAACACTCCAAAATCTAGTTAAAACCCATCAAATTCATAAAAATGCAGCGACACTGTTAACCGCTAACTTACCAAATCCTCAAGGTTATGGCAGAGTTTTTTGTGATGGGAACAATTTTATCACCCACATTGTAGAAGAAAGAGATTGTAACCAACAGCAAAAACAAAATTCTCGCGTCAATGCTGGTATTTACTGCTTCAATTGGCAAAAATTAGCCGAGGCTCTCCCCAAACTTTCTACTGATAACGATCAAAAAGAATACTATTTGACTGAAGTAGTAGATTATCTAGACCAAGTTATGGCTCTAGATGTAATGGATCACCAAGAAATTAATGGGATTAATGATCGTCTTCAATTAGCCAACGCTTACAATATCCTACAAACTCGCATTAAAGACTATTGGATGAAAGCAGGAGTGATGATGTTAAATCCTGACTCCATAACTATTGATGAAACCGTAGAGTTACAACCAGATGTAATTATCGAACCTCAAACTCATTTACGAGGCAATACCAAAATTAGTGGAGGAAGTCGCATTGGACCTGGTAGCTTAATTGAAAATAGTGTTATAGGAGAAAATGTTACTGTTCTATATTCAGTGGTGAAAGATTCAGAAGTAGGAGACAACAGCACTGTAGGACCTTATGCTCATTTGAGAGGTCATGCTAATATAGCTGCAAGCTGCCGTGTGGGTAATTTTGTCGAAATTAAAAAAAGCAACTTGGGAACTAATACCAATGCTGCTCATCTGGCATATATCGGAGATGCTACATTAGGCGCTCGCGTTAATGTGGGAGCAGGAACAATTACGGCTAATTACGACGGAGTTAAAAAACATCCCACTAACATTGGAAATGGTACTAAAACAGGTGCTAATAGCGTCCTGGTTGCTCCTGTAACCTTGGGAGAAAATGTTACAGTAGCTGCTGGCTCTGTCGTAACTAAAAACGTTGCAGATGGATCTTTGGTAATTGCTCGCTCTAATCAAAGAGAAATACCTGATTGGGACAAGCTCAAAAGATAAAGTGAAACATCCTTCCTATATAAGTTAAGCTAGTTTATTGCATCAGTTGCGCTAAATTTTTTAACAAAACAAAAGACAATACTGTTATGGGAAGCGAAAGAATTACTTTATTATCTAGCCGAGAAATAGACAAAATGCGCCAAGCAGGTCAATTAGCAGCCCAATTGCTAGATCATCTTGCCCCAATGGTCAAACCAGGAGTTAGTACCCTGGAAATTAATGATGAAGCAGAAAGATGGACTCAAGCAAAAGGAGCAAAAAGCGCACCTTTAGGTTATGGTCCCAAAAATAACCCCTTTCCTAGGTCTATTTGTACTAGTGTCAATGAAGTAATTTGTCACGGAATTCCTAATGCCAAAGAAATTTTAAAAGATGGAGACATTATAAATATCGATGTTACTCCTATTCTTGATGGTTATCATGGCGATACTTCTCGAACCTTTTTTGTCGGCACTCCCTCTGATGAAGTAAAAAAACTAGTAGAAGTAACAGAAGAATGTCTCAGGCGAGGCATTGCAGCAGTCAAACCAGGGGGGAAAATTGGCGATATTGGTGCAGCTATTCAAGAATGTGCGGAACCTCATGGTTTTTCTGTAGTAAGAGACTTTGTGGGACATGGGGTTAGTCATATTTTTCACACTGCTCCTCAAGTTCCTCACTATGGCAGAAGAGGAAAAGGCAAAAAAATTAAGCCTGGAATGGTATTTACCATAGAACCAATGATCAACCAAGGAACTTGGGAAGCAATTATGTTAGATGATGGTTGGACTGCTATCACCGCAGATGGTAAACTATCAGCCCAATTTGAACACACTATCGCTGTTACTAAAGATGGAGTAGAAATTCTGACGCAGTCGAAGTAGAGGGAGGAAGCTCGGTTGGGTTCCCTGACCAAGACCAAGTCTCGCTTCGCTCTACCGTTTTTTGGCGGAGTACCTTAGACTCGCCAAAATTAATATTCAGAACGTCGAATATTAAAGCAACACCATTCTCCTCTTTTCCAAAGAGCAGCTATTGTCCAGCCTCTTCCCTCTACTAAATCGGAAATTTTATCAGCCTGTTCCACTAAAATTCCGCTTAAAATTGCCCAACTTTTTGGATGGGTAATTTCCTCAAACTGAGGGAAAAGCTCCAAAATTGTATCTGCTAGGATATTACACACAATACCATCATAAGTAGTTCCCAGTTCAGATAGTTTTTCTATACTACCTTCTAGGATTTTGAGCTTTCCTGAATCAATATTATTGAGTTCCAGATTACTCTTAATAGTTTTAACCGCCAGGGGATCTGTATCTACAGCGTGAATTTCTTTTGTTCCTAAAAGTAATGCGCCCAGGGAGAGAATACCAGAACCACAGCCTATATCAGCGATAGTTTGAGTTTCTGCTCCTTGAGATAACCGCATTTCTAAAGATTCTAGACACATTTGGGTAGTGGGATGAGTCCCTGTGCCAAAAGCTGCACCAGGATCGAGACGGAGTAATAATCGATCCGTATTTTGAGGGGAATCTAACCAAGCTGGATATACTAAAATGCGATCGCCGATTGATTGGGGTTGCCAGTGTTGCTTCCAGCTAGTTGCCCAATCTTCATCATTAATCAAATGACAATGAACTTTAGGTGGCGATGCTTCGAGAAGTAAAGCATCCTGTTCTAACCAAAAAGACAGATTGGATATATCGAGGGATTGTACGGATATATCACTCAAATAAGCTTTTATCAAACAAGAGTCTGGTTTTTTTTCCGTAGCAGTTCCCGAGCAACCGAATTTCTCTAATTGCCAATAAACTGATTCTTCCATAACTGGGTCGCACATTACGACGATTTCCCACCAGCGATCAGACATGGATTTCTCCTGGTAACAGGTTCTATAACAACAATGTATCTACGATAGCTTAACCGTATAAGCGTCTCGGATGCCAGCAACTTTGGTAATTTCTTTCAGAATTCCCTCTGGTAAAGGATCATCAAGGCTCAAAACCATAACGGCTTCACCCCGAACAATTTTCCTTCCTACCTGCATACTCGCAATATTGACATTATAACTGCCCAAAAGGGAACCGATTTTGCCGATAATCCCAGGCATATCTCGGTGTAAGGTAAATAGCATATATTCGCTGGGGGGAACATTAATGGGAAATTCATCCAAAGCAGTAATGCGAATTTCTCCATCTCCCAGTAATGCTCCTGTAACAGAGTGTTTTCCGCTTGAGCCTTCTGCTTCTAAATGGAGAGAACCACCAGAATAGTCGCGGACAGAAGTATCTTTAGTTTCAATAACTCGAATACCTCTTTCTTTGGCTTCAATTTTGGCATTGACATAGTTAACTCTTTCTCTAAGAGCTTGAGATAAGAGTCCTTTGAGTGCGCCGATAATAATTGGCTGAGTATCTTGATTGGCAATTTCTCCTTGAAGACCAATATTTAATAACTCAATTCTGCCCCCTGCTAACTGTCCCACCATATTACCTAGAGTTTCAGCTAATTTGAGATAGGGTCTGAGTTTTTCCATCACATCAGGATTTAGTCCTGGAATATTTACCGCAGAACGGGCTGGTAGACCTAGTAAAACGTCCCTAATTTGTTCTGCTACGTCCACAGCTACATTAACTTGTGCTTCCGCAGTAGATGCCCCTAAATGAGGGGTTAAAACTAAGTTAGAACCTAGTTCAGTTAGGGGTGATTCTCCTAATGGCTCACTATCAAACACATCCAGGGCAGCTCCTGCAATTTTGCCAGCTTTTAATGCTTCAGCCAAAGCAGATTCGTCAATAGTCCCACCACGAGAGCAGTTAACAATCCGAACACTGGGCTTCATTTTGGCAATAGCTTCAGCATCAATCAGATTTGCGGTTTCAGGTGTTTTAGGAATGTGTAAAGTAATGTAATCAGATTCAGCGAATAAAAAGTCTAAATCTACTAAACCGCATCCTAAACGCTCCGCTCTTTCTTTGGAAACAAAAGGGTCATATGCTAGTAATTTCATGCCCATAGAACGAGCTACAGTGGCAACATGAGCACCAATTTTACCTAATCCGATAACTCCTAAAGTTTTTTTATAAACTTCATTACCCATAAACTTTTTCCTCTCCCATTTGCCAGCTTTAACCGATTTATTGGCATCAGGTATCTGGCGGGATAGAGAGAGCATCATTGCTAGGGCATGTTCGGCAGCAGCAATAGTATTACCTTCAGGAGAGTTTACCACTACAATTCCTTGGCGAGTTGCAGCAGGAACATCTATGTTATCGACTCCAACTCCAGCACGACCAATAATCTTGAGGTTTTTACCTGCTTCGATTACTTCTTTGGTAACTTTTGTTCCCGAACGAAGCATCATGGCATCGTATTCAGGAATAATTTTCACTAATTCTTCTAGAGGTAGTTTGGTTTTGACATCTACCTGAGCCACTTGGGAGAGGATATCAATCCCAGCTTGATCAACGGGATCGGAGACGAGAACTTTTGCCATAGTCATTTTATCTAGGAATAATGATTAATATTTCTAGTCTTTAATCAAATCATAGAATAGCATTCGAGTAGCTCTAAAGGGCATTATTATTAGTCCATCTTTAGCTTTAATTTTTCTTGTTTTATGAGTCTAATAACTTTTGTCTTATTAATTGGGGGTATTATCCTTTTGGTGGTAGGTGCAGAATTACTGGTTAAGGGGGCATCTATATTGGCTGGAATACTGGGAATATCGCCTCTGATTATTGGACTGACTATTGTTGCTTATGGTACAAGTGCACCAGAAATGGCGGTTAGTGTCATGTCGAGTTTTGCAGGACAATCAGATATCGCTATTGGTAATGCAGTAGGTAGTAATATCTTAAATATTTTACTGATTTTAGGTGCATCAGCAGTTGTAACTCCTTTGGTGGTTAACAGGCAGGTAATTCGTTCTGATGTACCTATTATGATTGGAGTATCTATTCTCCTATTTGTTTTTGGTCTGGATGGAAAGGTTAGTCGGGTAGATGGGGTTATTTTGTTTATTGGAGCGGTGGTTTATACTTTGTCTCTAATTTATCAGAGTCGTCATCATAATAATGGTTTGAATGGAGATGAGTTTGCGGAAGAATATGGTTTTTCTGGGGAGAGTTCCGCTTTGGTGTTGGGGAAAAATATTTTATTTGTTATTGTCGGTTCAGTTTTATTGGTACTCGGTTCTCGTTTTTTAGTAGATTCCGCTACAGAAATTGCTAGAGCTTTAGGTTTAAGTGAGTTACTGATTGGCTTAACTATTATTTCTTTTGGTACATCCCTTCCTGAGTTGGCTACTTCTGTCGTTGCGAGTCTTCGTGGGGAGCGAGATATTGCTGTAGGAAATGTACTGGGGAGTAATATTTTTAATATTTTGGCAGTGTTGGGGGTAGCTGGAATAGTTGCACCTAATGGTATTATTGTTCCTGAAGCTGCGATCGCATTTGATATTCCAGTTGCGATCGCTGTTGCTTTTGCCTGTCTCCCTATTTTTGCCTCTGGTAGTCGGATCAGTCGTTGGGAAGGATTTTTATTTATTTTTTATTATCTTACTTATACTGGCTATTTAATTTTAGATTCAGTTAATCATGATAGTCTGCCTATCTATAGTACAGTAATGTTATTTTTTGTTATTCCCTTAACTATTATTACTTTAATTACAGTGGGATTACAGCAACACAATAGTAAAAGAAAAACTTAATATAATTTTCTCAATTCTGGGAATCTGGAACCAGGCAAATTTTTATGCGTCAAGTAAAATATGATGTATGCCCTAAATTACTTATTAACCAGTAATTATAATCAGATAGACTTGAATAATTTATGAACCGAAAAATAAGTTTGATTAGTGCTGTAACTGTTGCAGTAAGTTTTTTTACTATTCCTATTTCGGCTCAACATATAGCTACTAACACTACTTTAGAAAGTCAATTTACTCCTAATCCTCTAATTTTAGAAGGGATGAGTGGCGGAAAATTCAAAGCCACAGAGGTTGCTAAAATTGAAGAAACCTCTACAGGTTTTTGTGATGGGTACGTCAATCTTCAGCCCAATCATATCCTAGTTCTACAAAATTTCTTTGAATTTCTGAAAATAGAAGTAGAAAGCAATGATGATACAACGATTTTAGTTCAAGGACCAGGTGGTGTTTGGTGTAATGATGATTCTTATAGTACTAACCCAGTAATAGAGGGTGAATGGCAAAAGGGTAGTTATCGAATTTGGATTGGTTCATATCAAAAAAATTCCCCTAACAACTATCAGATCAAGATTACTGAATAATATATTGATTGAACCTCATAGCATTTATCATAGTCATGTAGTAAAATTTAACACGTTTTGCTAATTGCTAATTATTGATTAGGGTTGACCCCCTAGAAGTAAGAATTACTATAAAAATTAATTTGGTTGTAGATTAATCTATTTACAGATTTAAGAAAAATTAGAATTATAATCTTTTTGTTATCATAATTTTGCCAGGGATAAACAGCAAAATTATGATAAATAAATAACAATAGGGATTGAGTTAATATCTATAATATTAATAGCTCAAATAAAATTATTTTTTCTTCGATCTACATGAAAAAAACCAGAATACTATCATTATTAACCGTATTTTTTTGTAGCTTAGTTCTAACAGTTAGTTGTAACCAAATAACTTCTGAATTAAGAAATACTACAACTCCACAAAGTTCTGATACCTCAGAAATAATTATTGGCTATAGCAATTGGGCTGGTTGGTGGCCTTGGGCGATCGCAGAATCGGAAGGATTATTTACTAAAAATGGAGCAAATGTAAAACTTAGATGGTTTGATGGCTATTTAGAATCAATGCAAGCTTTTGCTGCTGGAAAAATAGACGGTAATTGCCAAACTCTTAACGATACCATTTCCTTTGCTGATAGTTCATTAGACGGACAAGTGGCAGTTTTAGTTAATGATAATTCTGCTGGTAATGATAAAATTATTGTTACTAAAGATATAAATAAAATTGAAGATTTGAAAGGTAAAAAAGTAGCAGTAGAAGAAGGCGTTGTAGATGATTTTTTATTAACTTTAGCCCTAGAAGAAAAAGGAATGTCTCGGGATGATGTCGAAATTGTCAACTTAGAAACAGGTGCAGCAGCAGCAGCATTCGCCACAGGACAAGTGGATGCGGTTGGGGCTTTTCCTCCCTTTTGGTTAACAGCATTGGAACGGGAAGGTTCAAAAGAATTAGTTAGTTCTAAAGACTTTCCTGGGGCAATTCCCGATCTTTTAGTAGTTAGTCAAA
>JAAUYI010005232.1_pt1 | contig 10153 bp, 9 predicted proteins | sample 7278041 | NCBI WGS metagenome assembly JAAUYI01 (sample SAMN14350216, study PRJNA611818) | marine sediment metagenome | isolation source: surface marine sediment (0.6m) | place: French Polynesia: Moorea | collected 2018-08
ATTGTAGAAATAAATGTCGATCGTAATTCTGGAAATTAAAAAGATAGGACTTTACCAACTTTGGGGAGAGAGAAGAGTTAAAAGTTCTTACCTCTCCCTAACCCTCTCCTAATAGGAGAGGGAACGAATTATCTCCTATTAGAAAATTGAGAGGAGTTGGGGGATTTAGGGGACTTAAAAGTATAAAATTGGAATTCTCAGACAACCCCTTAAAGAGATATTTAGCGAAAGTTTAGAGATAAAAATAAATTTAGTCAGTATAAATCTAGCGATTGTATCTATTGGTAAAATTCTTTAGACATATGTAACTAATTATGAAGTAAAGTAATAGTAATAATTTAGATAACTACTTAAAAACATGGTCGATTATTGTATATAAAGCAACGCCTTAAATGCTAACTTTACATCTCTAATTTCATCCACAGTAATCTCTCTGAGAAAGCCAGTAGTCGGGCAAAAATCTCCCTAATTTCCTATGTCCCTATCTCCCCATTTAAGATTTTAACCCCATAAGAAAAGAGGTAACCCGCTTCTAAGATTACCTCTTGATTCGCTTCCTAGATTTCTATAAATAGACTCTTTACTGTGACCAGTTAATAGATAACTGTTAGTAAGCTCAGAAATTTTTTTACTTTGCTTATACAGAAAGTCAAATTATAGAAAACACTTTTGACATTTTTGAATTACTGAACGATAACTTTGCCTGCCATGCCTGCACCACGATGAGGTTCGCAGTAGAAAGGATATTCACCAGCAGGAGTATCTGCGGGGAAAGTGGTTTCATAGGATTCGCCAGGAGAGAAGAATAAACCTTTATGAGAAGCTTTGGTTGCCAAGCTATCATCCATCTTACTAGAGTCGAAAACCACATTATGAGGAGCCACTTTATTGTTAACCCACTTAACTGTATCCCCTGGTTTGATAGTTACGGAACTAGGCTCAAATTGTAGCATTCCGTTATCCGCACCCATTTTTACTTCGTAAGTTGCTGCTGCTGCTGGGTTAGCTCCCAAAAAAAAGCTAGTAGTTACTAGCAAGACTGTAGATAAGAATAAACCTAATTTTTTTGCCATTTGTCGTTGACTCTCAATATAATTTTTTCTGATTCAATGCCCCATCCAAGCAGAGGACTAAATGTAAAGCAAAATTATACTATTTTGCTCGATGTATGGGTTTTTTTACTATCCGTATCCCCAGATCTAATATTACTACAAAAGTTTGACAACCTGTCAAACTTTTACAGCTTGTCTTTTGACAAAAGTATTTCTCTGCTTCAAAATACAAGGCTGAGCGAAATCTTTTGAGAGGAGAAATTCATGTTAAAACGGCTATCAATAGCTGTCTTGTCTTTAGCATTTGCCATTGTTGCATTTGTTAGCCCCGCTTGGGCTGGAGATGCTGCTAATGGTGCTAAAGTTTTTAGTGCTAACTGTGCTGCTTGTCATGCTGGAGGAAATAACCTAGTCAACGCACAGAAAACTTTAAAGAAAGCTGATTTAGAAAAATATGATATGTATTCTCTTGAGAAAATTCAGTATCAAGTGATTCACGGTAAAAATGCTATGCCAGCTTTTGGTGGGCGTTTAACCGATGCACAAGTTGAAGATGTTGCTACTTACGTTTTATCTCAAGCAGATAAAGGTTGGTAGAAATAGATACATTAAACAACGCTCCGATCTATCCTAGTCAAATTAGATAGAGAGGATCTATGCTAATTCTCTAAAATAACTGGAGATCTAGTATATTGGAGAAAGGAAGAAGAATAAGGGGAAACAATAAGTATATTGCTCTTTTTATCTTTTGCCTTTTTCCAATTCAAATTAGCGATCTAGCAGATGCAACCGCCACAAAATCTTAATTTAGATCCATCATCAAGCTATCAGCCAGCACTAGTCGCTAAGCACTTTGACGAATTTGGCATTCGAGAATGGGAGAGATTAACCCAAACTCCATCAGATGAGGTAAGTTTAGCGATTCATACCCATTACCTCAAACAATATATCTCTCATGGCGATTTAGTACTGGAAATTGGTGCTGGCGCGGGAAGGTTTACCCAAGTACTTGCTGACTTAGGAACAAAAATTGTGGTTGCCGATATTTCTTCAGGGCAACTAGAACTAAACAAACGTCTTGCTACTGAATATGGCTTTGAGAGTTCAGTTGAAGATTGGCAACAGATTGATATTTGTGATTTGTCTGGCTTTGAAACAGGAGTCTTTGATGTTGTAGTTGCTTATGGTGGTGTTTTTAGCTATGTTCTCGATCGACGCGATCTAGCTTTACAGGAAAGTCTTAGAGTACTCAAACCAGATGGTATGCTCTTTCTTAGTGTCATGTCACTGTGGGGAACTGCTCATCGGTATTTAGATGGTGTTTTGGCTTTGCCCCCTGCTATCAATCAAAAAATCACTGAGTCAGGAGACATTTCCCCAACGACTTTTCCCGCTCGCCAAGGTAATTTTATGCACTTGTTTCGTGCAGACGAATTAAGGCAGTGGTTAGAACAATCAGGAGCAAGAATAGTCAAGCTTTCAGCCTCTAACTGTTTATCTTTATTGTGGGAGCAAAAGCTAGAACAAATTAAGCAGAATCGAGAAAAATGGCATGAGCTTCTACGCATGGAAATTGAGGCTTGTGCTGATGCAGGATGTTTAAATATGGGAACACACATAATTGCAGTGGCTAGAAAAGCATAAAATATAAAGTCTTTTCTCGTTTTTTGTTTCTCTACCTGTTTTAGGAAAAACTAGCTAACGAAATCCAGATTTATGAATAATAAAGCCTATTTACAAAGTCTTCCCAAGAAAAGAATGGGTGCGGGATGTTTATTTTTTAATAATAATGATCAAATATTGATTGTTAAGCCCAGTTACAGAGATGCTTGGTTAATCCCTGGAGGTGTAGTTGAGGCAAATGAGTCCCCCAGACAAGCCTGTATTAGAGAAGTGGAAGAAGAAATAGGCATAAAATGTCAACCAGAAAAGTTGTTATGTGTTGATTACATTAGTGAAACTCAAAATAATAACGAGTCACTACAATTCATTTTTCTGGGGGGGATTATTTCAGAAGAAGAAATTGTAATTACTGACAATGAAATTAGTGCCTACCAATTTCTTGAGTCAGAAAAAGCATTATCTCTACTTAGCCATCGTCTTCGTCGAAGAGTAGGCAAGTGTTTAGAAAATCTAGATAACGATCGCTGTCTCTATCTTGAACAAAAAGCCAGCCCGCATTCCACCATCTTCGCGACAGCAAGTGGTGGTTAGGGCGCAAGCGTGAGTTAGTTTTAACTATCGTATCCTTGGTTTTCAATATATTTTTTAAGCACAGTTAAAGGCGCACCACCAGCAGATGTATAACCAAAACCACGCTTCCAAAAGACAGGTTTCCTCTCTTGGTGCGCGTTCCCTTGCTCGGGAAACCCGAGCGGGGTCGCACCGCAGTAATAAGGTTTGAGTTGTGTAGCAAATTCTTTTCTGATTTCACGACTAGTAATGGTTTTGAGTATATTGGCTAACTTGGAGAGAGATATTTTAGGAGCAACATCAACGAGTAAATGAATATGATCTTTAGTTCCTAAGTCAGCTTTGCACTGCAACAATTCACAATCTTGAGTTTGGCATAGTTTTTTCATCAACTGACAAAGCCGATTTTCGATAGGTTCAGTAATGACAGAATGACGATACTTGGTTACAAACACTATATGAATAAGATTAAAGCCAAAGCTGTGAACATGGGCTTTTAGTTTGGTCATAAATATAAAACACTATGGTATAATTTCCTCATGATAAAACAGAACATCAGGACTGACAAATGGCAAATCATAGTGACTCCTCCCCAAAAAGAGTTACTAGAAAAAACTGTTTGTGAGTTTAGATGTTTGATTCGTAGCTTGGTAGGGGTTATCTACACTCATTGGTCTAGTATTGGTTTATTAGATTCTCAGGCGAGAATCCCTGCCGTTGAAAAGCTAATTCACACTACTGCTAAAAATCCTCAACCAAAGTATCAATACTTTAATTCTCGTTTCTATAAATTCCCTAGTTATTATCGACGTGGTGCAATTCAATTTGCCCTGGGTCAAGTATCTAGTTTTGTGACTAGATATAGGGAATGGCAATCAGGAATGAGAAGTCAAAAAAATGCACATCCACCAAGACTGAATGCGGATTGTGGAGCTTATCCACCATTGTATAAAGGTCAGTGTATTAAGTTTTCCGAAGACTTAAATAGTGCAGAGATTAAGGTGTTTACTGGTACTGACTGGGATTGGATTACAGTAGGATTAACTGGTCATAGACAACGACATCTAAACCCAGATTCTCAACGAAAATCTCCCTATCTAATTGTTAACAGGAAAGGATGTCATTTATCCGTACCATTCCAAATCAAAACCCTCAAAATCAAAGATAAACCATCGGTATTATCTGTGGATTTGGGGATAAATACCACTGCTACAGTTTCAGTAGTTAACTTTGACGGCACTGTAAGCCATCGTGAATTTATTCATCCTGGTAGAGACATAGACCGTCGAGACTCCAGGCTGAAGCGTATTAGTAGCAAAGCTAGAAGAACGGGAAAACTCTACAAAGGTTTTTGTCGTAGCTTGTATCGCAAAGCTAACAATATCAATCGAGAAATTGGACAAAAAGTATCATCTCGTTTGATTAAGATAGCCCAACAATATCAAGTCAAATACATCGTATTTGAGCAGCTCAAAGGTTGGCGACCCAGAGGTGGGAAGAAACGCTCTACTCTTAAACAACGTTTTCATGGCTGGTTACATCGTCGCATAGCTAATCTTACCGAGATGAAATGGTCAGAATTAGGAGGAAAAGTTGTTTATGTTAATCCTCGTGGTACTTCTAGTTATGCTTATGATGGTAGTGGCTGCACGAAACGAAATAAAGATAATTATGAATTAGCCATATTTGCTAATGGTAAGCAATATAATTGTGACCTTTCAGCTAGTTATAACATTGGTGCAAATTTTATCTATAGACTGATGAGCAGAAATGGCTCACAGGACAAGCATGGTAAAAAGTCCTGCTTGTCACCCAGAAGTCGGGTAACGCTTTCAATGTTGTGGTCTCAACCCATAACTATTGTAGAGCAAGATACCACCTCCTCGCGCGATTCTGGTGGTGGAGGCTTCATGATCAGCAATTAATATTTTCTAGTTAAATGATCGCGCTTTTCTTTTAACTCACTACGGCGTAATCTTAATTGAATATCTTCTAATAACTTACGATTTACTGCCATTAAATCGGCTACTAAACCAAAGATCCACAACTGTACACCGATTAAGATCAAGATTGCAGCTAAGATCAGACTAGGAACACGAGGTTTAGCAGGATCGTCACCCAAAATACCCCAGAATAACAAGAGCCAACGCAGACAAAGCAAGAAACCGATACTAAAAGGAACACCTCCCAACATCATAAAAAACTGGAAAGGACGATAGGTCATAAAAATACGAATTATCGTTATGATCGATCGCTGGACGTAAGCAGAGATACTTTTAACTAATCTGGAGGGGCGCAAATAACCATTAGTCCGAATAGGAACATAAGTAATTGCCATACCTCTCTGTCCTGCTTGTATAATCGTTTCTAAGGTATAGGTATATTCATTAAAAACATTTAATCTTAAAGCAGCTTCTCGACTTATCGCCCGAAATCCACTAGGTGCATCAGGAATATCTGTTTTACTGGCAATACGTACTACAAAACTACCCAACTTTTGTAATAATTTTTTAATGGGAGAAAAGTCTTTGATCTCTTGAATAGGTCTAGCACCAATCACAATTTCGGCATTACCATCAAGGATAGGCTGAATTAGTTTGGGGATATCTTCCGCACAATATTGGTTATCTGCATCAGTATTAACAATAATATCTGCTCCTGCTTTAAGAGAAGCTTCTATTCCTGCCATAAAGCCTTTTGCTAAGCCTTGATTGTGTTCAAAATTAACAATATGATCTACACCACTAGCTTGAGCAACTTCTACTGTGCGATCGCGACTACCATCATTAATTATTAACCATTCCACTTCATCTATACCAGGAAGACGACGAGGTAGTTGAGATAAAGTCAATCCTAAAGTAGCTTCTTCGTTATAACAAGGTATTTGAATAATTACTTTCATGATGGCTAATAGTATATTTGGACAAAGTTGATCTACGTATCTCAACAGAATTATTTATACATTCTCTATCTCCCTAGTACAGACAAGGCATGCCTTGTCTGTATCTACTCTCTATTTACTCTCCTAACATCCAACTAATTTGGCACAACTACTTATTACTTAATAACCAACCCCTTCTTAAATTCCAGACTCCTAAAGCTATCATCATTAATGCAATCAGGAAACCAATCCAGATAGGAATCCCTGCGACAGGTAACATCCACCACCACACTGCTACAATTCTCAGTAAATCTGAACTAGCTAATTCTCCTTTGCTTGGTACTATCCCCACTCCACTCAGTACCTCCTTAATATCAGTGTTGAAAGCCTCTTGTACCTGACGAAAAGCTGCTCCCCAAGCATTAAACAAAGGAGCATAACTTGGATCTCCCCACAAAGATAAAACTTTACGGATATATCTTCCATCAGATGCCTCTGCATAATAGCGTTGAAAGAAAGAAACTAGAGTAGGTGCATTCCAGAATAAACCAATTACAGTTAGAACAATTAACCACCGCCACCATTTGCGATCGAGTAAACCAATCACGGCAAATAATGCGGGTAAAGTAGGAACAAGAAATCTAGGTCCCCAACTCCAACCGCCAAATCGCCAAAACGAATGTAGTACCCAGTATCCGCAAAAAATACCTAACACAGCCAAAGCTTCGATCGGTTGAGTTTTCCAAAGTTTACGCCAAGCAATAATTACTAATACTACAGGAGTGCAATACCAAATTAAACCCCCTCCTGCCCCAGGACTAAAAATTAAACCGACTAGCCTTTCTAACATTCCTGCAAATTGGAACTTAGAGGCATTTTGACCGGAAGTAAAAAAATCTCCAAAACGCAGGTAATTATAGCCAAAGTAGAGCATTAAACCCATCCCTGTCCCTACTAAAGGACTAATAACGGTGCGGATAGGATATCTTTTAAAGCCAAAATAAAGAGCTAATACTGGACCAATCACTACTCCTGCTGGTTTAGCTGCGATCGCTAGTCCGCCTATAAAGCTAGCAATTGCGTGTTCTCGATAGGTTTTACCTAAAGCTAGATAAAGACTGAGAGTTGTCATAAACGAGAGTAAGGGTTCAGCGAAAAACTGCCGTGCATACACTAAAGCAGTTGTCCCAAAGGCAAAACTTAAGGCTGCTAAATAGGCGGATTGTTTTTTGGCACCAAGTCTTAGAGATAATAAGACAATCAGACCTGTAGTAGCCACAGTCAAAAGAACTGATAAAACTAAAGCACAAACCCCTGCTGCATAACGAGGGGGAATATTTAACAAGTGACCCAAAAATAAGCCTACTGCGACAAAAGGAGTAGCTACAATAGGCAATAAAGGATAGCGAATTGAATAGTATTGTCCATCTGCACCAACTATCCCTGCACCTGGAGGTAGAGAAAAATCTCCTTCAGTGACTAGAGAATTGGAGACAAAGAACATTTCTGTACCATCAATACCCCAAATGCCGGGTTTTAAGAAAGCTAGATAGATTAATCCTACCCCAAAACTTAAGGCTAAGATAATTGGTAATATTTCTTTTCTACTATCAGAATTGTTACTCACGGTTATTGGTTAGTAGTTAGTTCCAGTTTTTGTCTTCTGTCTCAGTGTCTTAAGATATGAAGCAGTTATCAAGTAAATTTTAGCTGTAATCAATGAATTCCCATTTTCGCTTTGGTGTAGCAAGTGACTTACATATTGCTGTACCTCAGACAATAAAAAATCATGCTACTAGATTTCATTTAACTGAAGTAAGCATTCCTGTTTTAGAACAGGTTTTAGACCATTTAGAATCGTGTCAGTTAGACTTTTTGCTTTTACCAGGGGATTTAACTCAAGATGGTGAACCAGAAAATCATCAATGGTTAGCGCAGCGTTTAGCTAAATTACCTTTTCCTGTGTATGTTGTTCCTGGTAATCATGATGTTCCTACGTTATCGGCTACAAAAAATTCGATCGGATTTCAAGAGTTTCCTCGCTACTACTATCAGTTTGGCTATCAAAATTCTCAGCAACATTATTACACCCAAGAGATTTTACCAGGAGTTCAATTAATTGCTCTTAATTCTAATAACTTTAACTCCGAGGGTAAACAATTAGGCTTTGTTGATGAAGCACAATTGCTATGGTTAACTGAAATATTAGCAAAAGTACAAGATAAATTAGTACTGGTGATGATTCATCACAACTTAATTGAACATTTACCAAACCAATCGAAGCATAATTTAGGTAAGCGTTATATGTTGGCTAATACTTCTCAATTATTAGCTATTTTAAGAAAATATGGTGTTAAGCTAATTTTTACAGGACATCTCCATGTTCAGGATGTTGCGGAATTAGCAGGGATGTATGAGATTTGTACTGGTTCATTAGTTAGCTATCCTCATCCCTATCGGATTATCGATTGTCAGCTAGATAATCGCGGAAATAAAGCAATTACAATAGAATCTCATCAAATAACAGCTGTCTCTGGTTGGGAAAATTTAGCTGATACTTCCAGAGAATGGTTAGGCGATCGATCTTATCCGTTTATGTTTAATTTATTGACTTCCCCACCTTTTAATCTATCCCCAAAAGAAGCAAATAAATATGCTCCTCAACTACGCTATTTTTGGGCTGATATTGCTCAAGGAGATACCGTATTTGATTTTCCTGAGTTTCCACCCCAGTTAAAAGAGCATTTTCAAAAGTTTGGCGCGATCGATCCTGAGGGAAAACCTAATTTAATTGATAATCAAGCTACTATTTTGCTTACAACCTAATCTCTTGAAGTGAGTAATTCTAGGTTTAAAATAAGTTTGTGTCAAAAGAAGGCAGAAGGCAGAAGATAATTTGTTTGAAGAAAACCCTTCCGCCATCTACCTTTCAAGGCAGAAGCCTTGGTTAAATAAGGTACGAATTAAACTCGATTACTTAAGCAAGCTTAGAAAGTAAAAGTAGTTCTAATTGAACCGATAATACCAGCATCATTATCACTATCACCAAAGGGTGCATTGATATAGATTACGCCGGGAGTGATAGAAATGTTGTCATTAAGTTGGTACTTATAAAAGGCTTCAACGTGAAGAGCTACATCATCTTCATCTGTAGCACAACCAGCACCATCACAACTACTAACATAAGGTTCTGCACCAACGATAATTCCACCTAAGTTACCTTCTTTACCTAGGTCAGGAAAAGCCAATCCTACTCCATAAGACCAAATATCAGCCTCGGAATCATCATCCCCTGGTACACTTACATCACTATACATACCAAAAGCATTAATAGCAATATTGGGTGATATTTGTACTGAACCCTCTAAACCAAAAGAGTTAGTAGTTAAAGCAACGTCCTCAAAAGGATTACGAGCATTTGCAGTACCCACACCTAGATCGAAGATGGTATTATCCTCTTCTGTGAAATAACCACGGACATAGGTTGCAGCTAATTGGATGCTGTCAGTAGGGCTCCAAGTAACCTGTCCTAGGGCAGAATATTCACCGTTGAAAAGACCAGCACCTTCTGAGGGACTAAAAGAATCACCACCAAAATAACCAGCACTTAAAATTATAGACTCAGTTAGCTCAAAGTTTGCACCAATACCGCCACCAGCAGCTAGACCAATTTTATAGATGGGACTAGATTCACCAAAGCTAGACAGAGAACCAGTCGCGCCTGTGAAGCTATCAAAATAAGGGCTAACTGAAGGGACAAAATCTACCCAGAGAGGGAAGACTGCGGGTAAATAAACTTGTATTTTTTCACCAATGGGAAAATAGTAAGCTAACCAGCCGATTTCAACATCGTTACCATTGTCGAAGGTATAAGTAAATGCACCCTGGTCTAAGTCGTTGAAAGCTGAGGCATTACCCGCATCTAGGCGAGTGTATAAAGCATCTTTACCAGTGAAGCTAGATACAAAAGCCAAACGAACTCGGTTTTGGAAAACAACTTCGTTATCGTTATTAAATTCTTGAGCTA
>JAAUYI010054495.1_pt1 | contig 10152 bp, 4 predicted proteins | sample 7278041 | NCBI WGS metagenome assembly JAAUYI01 (sample SAMN14350216, study PRJNA611818) | marine sediment metagenome | isolation source: surface marine sediment (0.6m) | place: French Polynesia: Moorea | collected 2018-08
CCGGTCTCGAAGAGGAAGCGGGCGCGCCGTGTCTCGGCCAGGGTCTCGCCGCCGACCACTACCCGCAGGGGCCGGTGGGAATCCAGCACGTCGACCCGGACGTAGGGGTCGCGGGCGTGGACGAAGACCTCCTCGTCCTCCTCGTACCAGTGGTCCATCTTGTTCCAGTAGAAGGCGAGATGGTCCTTGATCACGGCGACCTCGTCGTAGGGCGCGGCGTAGCCCCAGACCGCGTTCTCGGCGGTCTTGCCGCCGGCCGCGACCGTCCAGTAGCTGGCCTCGCCCTTGAAGGGGCAATGGCTCCGGTGGTCGGTGGGGGTCAGCAGGTCCATGCGGACGTCCGCGCGCGGGAAGTAGTAGACCGGCAGGTGCCGGGTCTCGTGCAGCAGCCGCACGGCCCTGGTGTCGGCCAAGGTCTCACCGCCGAAGGTCACCCTCAGGCGCTTGGCGCAGGGCTCGAAGCGGATCTCGTAGCCCGGATGCTTCGCGAAGCCCGGGGCCCGGTTGTCCTGCGCTTCCCTGGCCGTCATCGCCCGTCCTCCCGTCTCGTTCCTCGGTTCGGCTTGCTCTCGGCCGCGCCGCCGCCGCTGCAGACGCCCGGCCACCGCGGATAGCCTGCACCAGCGGGACCGCCCTGTGGTAGTACTTGTTGAGAGGGGCCTCGGCCAGCTTGCCGATCACCCGGGCGGGCAGACGATGACGAGCCAAGACAAGGAGAGCGAAGTGGAGACCCCTGCGGAGGCCCCCGCGGACGCCGACGCCGAGGTCGCGCGCCGCCCCGGCATGGGCAGATTCCTCCGTTGGACCGTGGTGGTCCTCGGCGCGCCGCTTGGGCTTTGCCTGCTCGGCCTGGCGGTCTTCGTCGCCTCCGGCATCCCGGTCGACCTTTCGGTTCTGCGCGGCCGGATCGAGGCCGCCGCTTCGCAGGCCCTTGAGCGCAACGTCACCATCGAAGGCCCGGTCGGGCTGGTGCCGGCGATCTGGCCGACGGTCCAGGTCGAGGGGATCCGCGTCGGCAATCCCGCCGGCTGGCCGGACTCCGACCTGCTTCGCCTGGACCTGGTCCGTGCCCAGCTCAGCATCCCGTCGCTTCTGCTCGGCGATGTGCGGATCGAGGAGGTTGCCGTCGAAGGCCTGGCGATTCACCTCGAGACCGACGCGGCGGGCGCGCCGAACTGGCTCCTGAAGGCGCGCGAGACGGCAGCGCCGACCGGAGACAGGAAGACCGGGGCGGCGTCGCCGGCCCTGCGGTTCATCGAGCTGCAGGAGCTGTCCCTGCGCGATATCGCGGTCGTCTATCGGGACGCCGCCGGTGATCGGCGCTACGAGCTCAAGCTCAACGAGGTCACGGGGAGCGCGGAGAGCGATCGGCCCATGCAGCTCTTCGTCCAGGGCGCCGTCCAGAACCTGCCCTACGCGGTGACCTTGACCGCGGGCGACCTGGGCTCCCTGGTCGACGGCGAGGCGCCCTGGCAGCTCGATCTCTCCGCGGCGGCCATCGGGCTCAACCTCACGGTCACCGGCGAGATCGCCGAGCCGCTGCGCGGCCGGGGACTGGCGCTCGACTTCGTCCTGACCGGGCCGAAGATGCAGGAGCTGGCGGAGATCCTCGATACGGAGCTGCCCCAGGTCGGCGCCTTCGACCTGCGCGGCCGCATCCTGGAGGCGGAGGACAACTACCGGGTCACGGAGCTTCAGGGCCGGCTGGCGGGCACCGCTTTTGCCGGCGCCTTCGAGGTCGATGTCTCGGCACCGCGTCCCCGGCTGCAGGGGGCAATAGAGGTCCCGCGAATCGATGTCGGCCCCTTGGCCGCGGCACTCACCGCGGGACGAGAAAAAGAGGCTGCCGGCGAGGGACAACCCAAGGCGGAGTCCGTCGGTGGCGACCCCGAGCTCGATATCGACGACAGAATACTGACGCTGAAGGCGCTCGAGGCCTTCGACGCCGAGCTCGCCTTGACCATCGGCGAGCTGGCGAATGCCGGAGTCGCGGTCAGCGATGCCTCGTTCCGGGTCACCGTGGCAGATGGGCAGCTGACCGGGCCGATGAGCGCGACTCTCGCGGAGGTGCCGTTCCAAGGAGAAGTCCGGCTCGCGAGGGAAGGCGGCGATCCGGCGGTGGGGCTGTCGCTTTCGGCGGAGAGCAGCGACATCGGCGAGCTGCTTGCCCTTCTGACGGGTGCGACGGGGATCGAAGGCGCCTTCGAGGCCGCCGAGCTCGAGGTCTCGTCGCGCGGCGGGACGATCCGCTCGCTGGTCGAGAAGACCGAGTTGCGTTTCGGCATCGCCGGGGCGGCGCTGTCTTACGGCCACGAGGCGCAGGCACGACCGGTCGAGTTCGCGCTCGACAGCTTCGAGATCCATTTCCCGGCCTCGGCCGAGTCCCGGATCACCGCCGTGGGCTCGCTGTTGCAGGAACCCTTCTCGCTGGAGATCAGCGGCGGCACCTTCATCGAGAACTACGTTCAGCGCAACTGGCCGATCGAGCTGACGGCCAGTGGAGGCGGCGCGGCGCTCCAGGTCAGCGGGACGCTCGGGCGCCTGGACGACAAGGAGGTCGCCGACTTCACGTTCTCCCTGACGGGCGAGGCGCTCGGCGGCCTGTCGCGCTGGGTGGGCGTGGCACCCGAGGCCGGGGCCGGTTACGCCCTGAGAGGCGCGGCGACCCGCGACGGCGCCGACCTGCGGCTTCGAATCGACGAGGGACGGATCGGCCAGACCGCCCTGGAGGGGAGCATCGGCAGCCGACAGGAGGGCGACAGGGCGATCACCTCGATCGAGCTCGCCTTCGGCACGCTCGATCCCGCCGAGCTGGCCGGCCTCGCTCCCGAAGCGCCGGAGGCGGCGGCGCCCGGCGAGGGCCCCGAGGCCTTCACCATCGACCTGCCGATCCTGCCGCAGGGCATCGAGCTGATCGATTCCGACATCGCGGTGACCATCGCGCGCATCAAGGCGGAACCCAAGGACGTCACCGAGGTCTCCTTCGCCGCCGAGATCCGGGACGGCCACGCGGCGAAAGCGCCCCTGCGGGCGAGCCTCGCCGGGGCCGCGGCCGAAGGCAGCCTCTCCGCCGACCTGCGGGGCCGGGTTCCGGCTTTCGGCCTCGACCTCCGGTCGGAGCGGTTGAACCTGGGCGATCTCGCGGCCCAGCTCGGCGTGGCGCAGGGCCTGGAGCTGACCGCCGGCGCCCTGGAGCTGAGCCTCGCGCTTCGCGGTGCGACCCTCCGCGGCATCCTCGAAGGCTCCGAGTTCTCCGCCGGGATCCGCGACGGCCTGTGGCGGCTCCGGGATCCCAACACAGAGGGCAGCCTCGAGATCCGGATTCCGGAAGGGCGGATCAAGGCTCCCGTCGGCGAGCCGATCGTCCTGGCGCTGGATGGGCGCATCGACCGCACGCCGGTCAAGATCGACATTCGGACCGACAGCCTGGCCAGCTTCGCCGAGCCCAAGGACAGCCTCAGTGCGACCTTGAGCACCGAGGTCCTGAACACCGCGCTGGTCCTGACCGGGACCGCACCCCTGCCGATCCGCGGGCAGGACCTGCGCTTCGAGCTGGACTTCTCGGGCCAGCGCCTCAGCGACCTCGACCAACTGGTGAAGGTCTCGCTGCCGCCCTGGGGCCCCTACCGGCTCTCGGGCAGCTTCGGCAGCCGGGAAGCCGGCTACTTCATCCAGGACCTGCGTCTGGGGATCGGCAGCAGCAGCCTTTCCGGCGCGCTCGATCTCGACACCCTGCGCGCACCGCCGCGCCTGAACCTCGAGTTCACCGCGCCGACGGTCCAGATCGACGACTTCGCGACCGGCGACTGGTCGCCGGGCGGGCAAGACGGCGACGGGGCGGAAACGCCGGAGACCGCCAGCGGCGCCGAAGAGCGGGTGCAGCAGCTGCTCTCGCCGCAGGTCATGCGCAGCCTGGACGCCGCGATCAAGGTCGCCGTGACGGAGGTGCTCTCCGGCCGGGACCGGCTCGGCAGCGGCGGCCTGACGGCCAGCCTGGAGGGCGGCCGGCTGACCGTCGATCCGATTACGGTCGAGGTGCCCGGCGGCCAGGTCGACCTGGGCTTCGTCCTGGAACCTGGGGAAACGGAAATCGGCCTGGAGACCCGGGCCAAGATCGATGGCCTGGACTACGGCCTCCTGGCCCGGCGCATCGATCCGGAATCGACGACCGGCGGGCTGATCAACCTCGACGTCGACGTGAAGACCCGAGGCCCGGAGCTCGCCGAGGTCATGGGCGGGGCGGAGGGACACGTCGACTTCGCGGTCTGGCCGAAGGACCTCGAGGCCGGGATCTTCGACCTTTGGGCGGTCAACCTCTTCACCTCCGTCCTGCCGTCGCTGGACCCGGAGGTCTCGAAGGTCAACTGCCTGGTCGGCCGCTTCGGGCTGGAGGACGGGATCATGCGAACCACGGCCCTGCTGATTGACACTTCGCGAATCCAGGCCTCCGCCGACGGGATCGTCGACTTCAAGAAGAACAGCATCGACCTCCGCGCCGCGCCGCGGTCCAAGCGGCCGGAGATGTTCAGCGCCCAGACGCCGATCCGGGTCCGGGGCCGCCTCGAGGATTTCGAGCTGGGGGTCTCGACCGGGGCCATCGCCGGCACGGTGTTCCGCATGATCACCAGCCCGGTGGTCGTGCCCTTCGAGTGGGTCTTCACGAAGGACGCCCCGGCCGACGGCGAGCAGGCCTGCCGGGAGGCCTGGAGCGGAACGGGAGAACGCTGAAGAGCCGTCCCCGGCCGGACCCTCCGCGTCAGCCCTTGTGGCCGACCAGCAAGGGGGTGGCCCCGGTGATCATCTCGGCCACGTCGAGCCCGGGCGTCACCTTGTCGTACTTGCCGTCGATCAGCAGCGACGCCGCGCCGTGCACGAAGGTCCAGAGCTTGATGGCGATCTCGTTGGCGTCCCGGTCGACGCCGTGTGCGGCGCAGTACTTGCCGACCTGCTCGATCACGTAGCCGAAGCATTCGCCGCCGGTCTCCGACACCTGCTGGAACTCCTCCATCAGGGGCGGCTGGCCGAACATCAGGCGGAACAGGCCGGGCTGCCCGGCCGCGAAGGCGACATAGGCGTGGCCCATGGCCTCGACGGCCGCCAGGCTGCCCTCACCCTGGGCCTCGACGGCGCGGACGGTGTCCGCGTGCAAGCCCTTGAAGCCGCGCGCCGTCACCTCCGCCAGCAGCTCCTCCCGGTCCTTGAAGTGGCGGTAGGGCGCGGCGGTCGAGACGCCGGCGCGGCGGCAGGCGTCGGCGAGCGAAAAGGACTCCGCACCGTCCTCGCTGACCAGCTGATAGGCCGCGCCGATCAGCGCCTCGCGCAGATCCCCGTGGTGGTACTTGGCCTTCTGCTGCGCCGCCGCGGCGCCGGATCTCGCGGATGACATCATCCAATTCTCCGTTTCGCCGGTAAAAGGAATGTTAGCTCGGCTAACTTGCCCTTGCAAAGTTAATCCGTCTAACATATGTTAGCCCAGGTAACATGGTGCAAGGCCCCGACACCTTCGAGATGACGAGGATAGGAGAGATGGACAGCTCGGGAAAAGCCGCAAGATCCGAAGGGGTCGGAGGGACACTCAAGCGCGGAGTCCTCATGGGCCTGACCGGCCTCGGCTTCCTCGTCCTTATGGGCGGCGGCATCGCCGCGCTCCACCTCAGGGCCGCGGCCGAGGCGCCGACGGCGGCGAACCCGCCGGTCAGCGTCGCCGTGCGGCCGATCCGCCTGGAGGACGGCTACGATGTGACCGAGCGCTTCGCCGGTCGGCTGGAGCCGGCCCGGGAGACCCATCTCGCCTTCGAGCGCGCCGGCCTGGTCCTGGCGGTGCTCTTCGAGGAGGGCGACCGGGTCGCGCAGGGCGAGGTCGTCGCCCGCCTGGACACGGCCAAGCTCGAGGCCGAGCGGGACCGGCTCCGGGCCCAGCGCCGGGAGCTCAAGGCCCGGGAATCCCTCGCCAAGGCGACCCTGAAGCGCCAGGAGACCCTGGCGACCAAAGGCTGGCAGACCGAGCAGCGCCACGACGAGGCGCGCTTCGGCCTGGCGGAGACCGCCGCGGCCATCGAGCGGATCGACGCCGCCATCGCCTCGGTCGAGGTCGACATCGGCAAGTCGGTTCTCACCGCGCCCTTCGCCGGCAGCGTCGCGGCCCGCTCGCTCGACGAGGGCGCGGTGGTCGCCGCCGGCACGCCGGTGATCGAGCTGCTGGAGTCCGGCGCCCGGCAGCTGCGGGTCGGGGTCTCGGTCGAGGCCGCCGAGGGACTGGACGCCGGCCGGACCTACCGCCTGGATGCCGACGGGCGGCGCCTGGACGGCCGCCTGATCGCCAAGCGGCCCGACCTGCAGACCGGCACCCGGACGGTCACCGCCCTGTTCGAGGTGCGCGGCGGCGAGGCCGTGCCCTTCGGCGAGGTCGTCGAGCTGCTGCTCGAGCGACGGATTCCGACCGCGGGCGTCTGGCTGCCGCTGGCGGCCCTGAGCGAGGGCCGCAAGGGGCTCTGGTCGGTGCTGACGTTGGTCGAGCGCGACGGCGAGACAACGGTGGCGCGGGAAGCGGTCGAGATCCTGCACCTGGATGAAGGCCGCGCCTTCGTGCGCGGAACCATCGGCGACGGCGCGAAGGTCGTGCTTTCCGGGACCAACCGGCTCATCCCGGGTCAAAGGGTCGCGCTGGCGGCCGGGGAGTAGCGGTCGTGGAGACGCTCTTCTTCCGCAACAAGCGGATCGTCGCCCTGGCCATCCTGATGATCCTGGCCGCCGGCGTCTCGGCGCTGATGACGGTCGGCCGCCAGGAGGACCCGACCATCTCCAACCTCTTCGCGACCGTCGTCACGCCCTACCCGGGCGCCGATCCGGCGCGGGTCGAGGCGCTGGTCACCGAGAAGGTCGAGGACGAGCTGAAGAAGATCCCCGAGATCAAGGAGATCGAGTCGACCTCGCGGACCGGCCTCTCCTTCGTCCGGGTCGAGCTCGCCTGGAGCCTCTCGGAGGCCGAGATCGAGCAAACCTGGTCCGAGGTCCGCGACGCGGTCGCCGACGCCGCGCTCAACTTCCCGCCCGGCGTGCCCGAGCCGAGCTTCGACGACGACCGCACCGGCGCCTTCTCGGCGATCAGCGCGATCTCGGCTCGGCCCGGGACGGCGGCCAATCCGGCGATCCTGCGGCGCTACGCCGAGATTCTCCAGGACCGCCTGCGCACGCTCTCCGGCACCAAGCTGGTCCAGCTCTACGGCGCCCGGGACGAGGAGATCCTGGTCACCATCGACCCGCGCAAGCTGGCCTCGCTCGGGCTGACCGCGGACCAGGTCTCCTCCGCCATCGCCCGGGCCGACACCAAGGTGCGCGCCGGGCAGCTCCGCGGTTCGGCGGAAGACCTGCTGATCGAGGTGACCGGCGAGATCAGGTCGCTGGAGCGGATCCGCAACGTGCCGCTGCGGGAAGGCATCGCCGGGCGCATCCTGCGGGTCTCCGACGTTGCGACGGTGACCCGCGCGCTGCGCGCGCCCGCGGCCAGCCTGGCCTACGCCGACGGCGTCCCGGCGGTGCTCATCGCCTCGAAGATGGAGGCCGACCTCCAGGTCGACGTCTGGATGGGCCGGGTCCGCGCGATCGTCCGGGACTTCGAGGCCGAGCTGCCGGCCGGGCTCGAGCACCGCCTGCTCTTCGACCAGAACGACTACACCGCGGACCGCCTGGCCTTCGTGGTCACCAACATGCTGATCGGTGCCGGCCTGGTGGTGGCCGTCCTGCTGGTCACCTTGGGCTGGCGGGCGGCGCTGATCGTCGCCTCGATCCTGCCCCTGGCCAGCCTGATGTCGCTGGCCGGGCTCCAGGCCATCGGCATCCCGGTCCACCAGATGTCCCTGACCGGCCTGATCGTCGCGCTCGGCCTCCTGGTCGATGCCGGCATCGTCATGTCCGACGAGATCCGCAAGAAGCTCGACCGGGGCGCCGAACGGATCCGGGCGGTCGGCGGGGCGGTCCGACGTTTGGCGGTGCCGCTGCTCGCCTCGACCGTGACCACGGCCCTGGCCTTCATGCCCATGGCGTTGCTGCCGGGGCCGCCGGGCGACTTCGTCGGCGCCATCGCGATCGCGGTGATCATCATGCTGGTCGCGTCTCTGGTCCTGGCGCTGACCATCACCCCGGCGCTGTCGGGCTGGTTCCTGAAGCCCACGGACGGGCGCGCCGGGCTGTTCTCGAACGGCCTGCACCTGCGCCGGCTGGGCGGCGCCTTCGGCCGCTCCCTGGCGCTGGCCCTGCGCTTCCCCAAGCTCGCCATGCTCGGCGCCCTGATCCTGCCCATCATCGGCTTCGGCGCCTTCCCGACCCTGAAGGCGCAGTTCTTCCCCGGCGTCGACCGCGACCAGTTCTACGTCCAGGTCAAGCTGCCGGACGGCACGGCGATCGCCGAGACCGAGCGGGCCGCGCGCCTGGCCGAGGAGGTCCTGCGCGGCTATCCGGAGATCCGTCACCTGCACTGGGTGATCGGCGAGAGCGCGCCGGCCTTCTACTACAACATGACCACCGACCAGGACGCGGAATCGAGCTTCGCCGAGGCCCTGATCACCACCGCCTCGCCGGCCGCGACCGAGCGGATCCTGCCCGAGCTCCAGCGCGACCTGGACCGGGCGATCCCCCAGGCGCGGGTGATCGTGCGCGGCCTGGTCCAGGGCCCGCCGGTCAGCGCCCCGGTCGAGATCCGGGTCTTCGGCCCCGACGTCCAGGTGCTGCGGGAGATCGGCGAGCAGGTCCGCGCGATCATGGTCTCGGTGCCCGAGATCCTCCAGGCCCGGACCCAGCTGACCGGCGGCGCGCCGAAGCTGGTGCTCGACCTCGACGAGGAGAAGGCCCGGCTGTCCGGCCTCGACCTGGGCGCGATCGCCGGCCAGCTCGAGGCGACCCTGGAGGGCGCCACCGGCGGCTCGCTGATCGAGGCCAGCGAGGAGCTGCCGGTCCGGGTCCGGGTCGGGGCCGCGGGCCGCGACAGCTTCGAGGCGCTGCGCCGGACAGACGTCCTGGGCCCGGGGGCCGCGCAGGCGGCGCGGGCCGGCGGCTATCCCGGGGTGCCGCTGGCGGCGCTGGGCTCGCTGCGCCTGGTCCCCGCCGAGAGCCCGATCTTCCGCCGCAACGGCGAGCGGGTGAACACCATCCAGGGCTTCACCCATCGCCAGGTCCTGCCGGAGGAGGCGCTGAAGACGGTGCGGGCGCGGATCGCCGAAAGCGGCCTCGCGCTGCCGCCGGGCTACAGCTTCGAGGTCGGTGGCGACGCCGACGCCCGCAGCGAGACCCTGACCAACATGCTGGCGGCGGCGGGCATCATCGTCGCGCTGACCGTCGCGACCATCGTCCTCACCTTCAACTCCTTCGGGCTGTCGGCGATCGTCGGCGCGGTCGCGATCCTCTCCATGGGATTGAGCCTGCTCGCCCTGGCGCTGTTCCAGTATCCCTTCGGCATCATGGCGGTGATCGGGGTGATCGGCTCGATCGGCGTCTCGATCAACGCCGCGATCATCATCCTGACCGCGCTGCAGAAGAACCCTGCCGCCATGGCCGGCGAGACGGCGGCCATCGCCGAGACGGTCGGCGCCCAGAGCCGGCACATCTTCTCGACCACGATCACCACCTTCGGCGGCTTCCTGCCGCTGATCCTGGCCGGCGGCGGCTTCTGGCCGCCCTTCGCCATGGCGATCGCCGGGGGGGTGCTGCTGTCCTCGGTGGTGTCCTTCTACTTCGTGCCGCCGGCCTTCGCCCTGATGGCCCGGGCCTGGTCACGGCGCCACGAGGCGGCAGACAAGGTCGTGACCTTTGATAGCGAGCCTTTGCCGGAGCCACCCTTCGTCGCGGCGGCGGAATAGCGCTGTCTGGGCCTCGCTTGATCTGGCCAGGATCAGTCGGGTCGGAGCACGTCGCGCATTTCCCTTTCGATCAGCTCCGCGAAGAGCCGGGTTCGCGACGGCCGGTAGCGCCCCGGCGGAAACACCAGGTGGATGGGAATCGGTGCGACCTCCGCGTCGGGCAGCAAGCGGATCAGCCGGCCCGCCTCGACATCCGGTTTGATCAGCCAGAGCGGCAGCAGGCCCGCGCCCGCGCCGGCCAGCACGGCCTGGTAGGCGGCATGCAGAACCTCCGACCTGACCCGGACGCGGCAGCTCAGCG
>JAAUYI010035177.1_pt1 | contig 10147 bp, 10 predicted proteins | sample 7278041 | NCBI WGS metagenome assembly JAAUYI01 (sample SAMN14350216, study PRJNA611818) | marine sediment metagenome | isolation source: surface marine sediment (0.6m) | place: French Polynesia: Moorea | collected 2018-08
TCAACATTTCTATGGCTCCAAGTAGAACGGCTCCGTCCTTGGGATAACCCTACATAGAAACTCTCCTGATACTTTGTCCAAAAAATATCCCAGTACTTTCAACCGTGGATTACGGACAAATTATTGGCATACAGCTATCTGACCATAATATCATTTCACGGCAATTAAAATTGCCACTGTCCAATTTCCGCCCCGATTTGAAAATATGGGGCTACCATTGTCCCGCGTGCTTTTAGGTGTGAATTGTGAAAAAAATACCCCCAGTTATATTTGTCTCCTGCAATTGGTGACTAAGGGGGTAAACAGTATCCGATTTTCATTCATGCTTGAGGACTTTTATAGTCAGGAAAATTTTTGCAGCCATTTTCCCAAGACTACTTTATGAAGTCTACTTTCATTCATGAACGTTTTTTCGTTTAGACTAAGTAGGGTGTCCCACACATCATTTTCATGATTTCGTAATTTCGGGATCAGTCATTCAGTTTTTTGCTAAAATTCACCCCGATTACGAACAAAAATTATTCATCTGATTCAGAATCCTCACTGGATTCCGAATCTGCTGGTCCTAGTTGAATTAAATGAATGTGTTTGTATCCTAGCTTGATTTCAAATTCATCACCAGGCTTTAAGCCCATAGCTTTGGTGTAAGTTGCACCAATGACAATTTGACCATTTTGATGAACGCTCACCCTATATGTCGGTTCACGTCCACGCCCATCTTTGGGTGTTTCTGGACTTAGAGGAATACCCCTTGCAGACAGTAAAGCATCATAAAAATCAGTCAGATTGACGCGAACTTGGTTATTTTTAGTAACTGTGAAATAACCACACTGCTTGGCTCTTTCCCTACGCGGTAGGCTAGAAAGTTCTTTCACCTTGCTAAGCAGTGCTTTTCCTGTTAATGGCGCGGTTGCAGTTTCAGTCATTACGCTCCCAATATCCTTACTTTTTTCCATGTAATAGCTGATGCCTAAATTCACCATGTATTGGCTTTTTGACATCAAGACAATCCCTACAAGACCATAGGGTGAGTGGTTTATTTCTGCTTATAATCCTCCAAAATTACCTTCTATAGGTCATCCACAATGAGTTTTGTCCATGAAGTAGCTTTACGGTCCTTGTAACCCTTCTTTTTCATGGGGGAATCAAATATTTTTCTCTTTTGGTGCGGCTGTGACTATGTTAAATTCAAGTCAACTTTGCCAATTAAGTGAGTCGGAGCTACTTAGCATAAGTTAGTAGATCCAAAAAGAAATTGCAGACTTTTCCACTGTTATTACTTGTCTTTCTGACTTTAGAGTTACAGGTTATTACCTTTTCACTCTCCTCAGCATAAGACAGTATATTATATCCCCTCAGATCGTGTAGGCATATAATATTATATTCTGCCAGTAAAGACGAGAATTTTCTCATCTAACCATTACCAAGAAACAAAAAGTATTATTTCGCCCTTATGGCAAACTAGACTGGTTTTGTTGCTGGGTAATTTTATATTAAATACTAGCATGAACTAATAATAGCAAAATAGTTGTTTAATTTTGAATTAAACTTGTAGTTGTGCTGTGATCTTCAGTTGCTGAGTTAATGCCAGGAGGGAAAAGCTATGAGGATTTTTCACCCAGTTTATTGCCATTGCCGTTATTACCAGACTGTGATTTTATAAAAATTCATAAAAATGATAACCAGGTTTTTTACAACTGGGTTCCCCCTCAGAGTTTATGGATTAGGGTTTCCTGATGTTTATCAACTTGTTTTACAAATCTATATAACTATAGGAATCCGGTTTGATTTGTGAAATCACTCATGATGGTAGGGAACTCTTAACAGGGAACAGGGAACAGAAACTGTACGCTCGTTTTTTTCAAAAATCAAATATGAGTCCTATACAAACAAACATTTAGCTGCTCAAGGATAGGTTTTTTTCTCCTAGTTCCACTTACCAGTACTGGAGAGGATTTGATCGAGGGGAGACTTTTGTCATCAAAGCAAATCAGCAGGGAAACTTAAGCATATCTGATATTTTTTGCAGCTAGATGTTCTGCTAATGTCTATATCAGTGGTATTTTCGCGGTTATGCTGAATATATAATCATTTACCTTGAGTGTATTAGTACATAGGACATCAGAATTTTCCCGGATATGGGTCAAGCATTAAAATTTCATCGGATTCACCTGTATGGGTAAATCATGGGATAAATACAAGATATTGGTGGGTGAAAATGCAAGTTATTTTTAAAGTTTTTCGACAACAACAAAATTCTGTTCCTACTTGGCAAACTTATGTTATGGAAACAGAAGCAGGCAATACTATCCTGGATTGCCTCAATCGGATTAAATGGGAGCAAGATGGTAGTTTGGCATTTCGCAAAAATTGCCGCAATACTATTTGCGGTAGCTGTGCCATGAGAATCAATGGGCGCTCGGCTCTAGCTTGTAAAGAAAATATTGGCAGTGAAGTTTCTCGATTACAACCTGATTCTGGTTCAGAAACAGGGGATAATCTTCCCGAAATCACCATTGCTCCTTTGGGTAATATGCCTGTAATTAAGGATTTAGTGGTGGATATGAGTAGTTTCTGGAATAATTTGGAAGCGATCGCACCCTATGTGAGTACTGCCAGTAGAAAGGTTCCAGAACGGGAATTTTTACAGACCCCACAAGAGCGATCGCAATTAGACCAAACGGGTAATTGTATTATGTGTGGCGCTTGCTATTCAGAATGCAATGCCGTAGAAGTTAATCCCGATTTTGTCGGCCCCCACGCCCTGGCTAAAGCTTACCGTACCCTGGCAGATTCCCGCGATGACGACAGCCAAAACCGCTTGGAGCAGTACAATGAAGGTACTAAGGGAGTTTGGGGTTGTACCCGTTGCTATTACTGCAATTCAGTTTGTCCCATGGAGGTGGCTCCCCTAGATCAAATCACGAAAATTAAGCAAGAACTTCTCCAGCAGAAAAGCAAGCAAGACAGCCGTTCCATCCGCCACCGCAAGGTATTAGTAGAGTTAGTCCAATCCGGTGGTTGGATTGATGAACGGCAATTTGGTTTACAAGTAGTCGGAAATTATTTTCGAGATATTAAGGGTTTACTCAGTCTTGCTCCCCTAGGATTACGCATGATTGCTAGAGGTAAATTCCCATTGTCCTTTGAATCTTCCCAGGGGACTCAACAAGTGCGTGAGCTTATTAATGCTGTCCGAGAACAGCAACAATAATTAACACAGAATCAGAAGTTCAGAAGTATTTTTCCATTAATTAGTGGGGGGATTTAATTCCCCCACTTTTAGAAGTGGCAATTTTTGTGGCGGAGTTTAAATCGCTGTTACAAAACTTAATTAAAGATTATTTTAATAATTTTGACTTTTGACTTTCTCTTGGTGGGGCTGCTCTTGAGAAACTACTACACCTGCTGAAACTTGAGGCTGATTCCCAAAAAACTTTGGTATTAACAATCCCGAATTAGCTTTGTAATTCTCAAACTCCGGATAACGGGAGAGAGATTTATCTTTTTTCAGCATATTGGGAACAAATATGAACGCTGCAAAGAAACCCAGAATCAGAAAGGGTAGCCAATGTTGAGCTAGCATTGCGAAACCAGAATAGATGAAAATTTCACCTAAATAATTAGTATTGCGACAACGAGCAAAAAAACCTTCGGTAATCAGTCCGGGTTGATATTTAAGAGTGTAGTATTTTTGGGCATCACTGCTGTAATGTAAAAATACTCCCAATAAATTAATCGAAATTGCCGCAGCAATCAACGGTGGAGAAGGTTCGGAACCGCTGCTGATTAAGATAAATGGAGCTACCCAATATAAACCAAGCATTACAAAGGTAAATATTCCCATTGGAACCGGGATTTCTTCCTCCCATTGCTTATCTGGATAGATGCGGTCTTTAAGTAGCCACATGAATCCATAAGTACCATGTAAAGCTAAATAAACCCAGGGAGTGATAGTAAAGTTTTGATAGGCGAACATTAAGCCCAATATAAAGATAAATGTGAGAGCTTTATGCAGATTGATTGTATGTTTGATTTTCATTTTGATTTCTTATTTGGGAGCTAAACTCAAATTAATGACTTGATTTCCCAGTAACTCTGGTACGCCAGCCACTAATTCTAACTTTTGTAGATCCAGGGTTAACCAAGGCTGACCCAAGCTTAAAAATGCAAAAGGACTTTCTTGGGGAATTTCTAAGTTAGCTTTTAATAAACTGATTTGAGACTTAAAATGACTTTGAAAAAATAGTAATTCAGAACCCAAACCACCGAAAGCATGACCCCTAAATCCTTGTCGCCACCATGTAGATAAGCTCAATAAACCTTTTTGATAATACAGTTGACATAATTCACATTGATTTTGCCTGACGCTGACTTTACCTTTATCCCAGTTAAATTCAGCCATTTCTTTGGGTAATCCCCAAATTTCCTTACCTCCAGCAACGGAATCTTCGTTATCAACATAAATATGAGAAATCCAAGCTCCAGTCTGTCCTTGATAGCGTACAAAAGCTGGAACCACAATTAGCTCATTGTATGACAATAAGGAGCCAGCTTCATAGGAAGATACATAAATTCCCCCCAGAGTTTTACCGGGTAAAAGTGAAACAATCTCCAATTCGGAGGGAATAAAAGCAGTGGCTTGCTCAATATCAACTAAGTGCAAGGTTTGAACGGCATAGCCTTCAAGTCTCCAAGGTGCAGGTGGATATGTCATAATTCTAATCAACGAAAACACTTATGTTATTGTAAATATCTAATGATACTTCTGGATGCAAATTTTCTGATTTCAAAGCTGTAATGAGCTTTGCCTGTTTCAGGTTGAAATTCCAGTCTTTGCTAGTAGGACACGGTACTAGGGTGGAGTTTACTGGATATTCAAAGGTCGCCCAAAACGGTCATACACTAAAATATCCCACTGTCCATTGACACTAGATTCAAAGGCAATCCTACTACCATCAGCACTAATAGTAGGGTTGCGAACCTCTGCTTGTAAATTGAGGGTTAAATTACGGGATTGACGGGTTTGGCGATCATACAAAAAAATTGCCGATCGCCCTTGACGATAAGTAGCAAATACGATATAATTACCGTCTTCAGAAATAGTTGGATGGTCAGCGATCGCATCTAAGGAATTTAACCCCGGTAAATCTATTAAACTACGTCTGAGGCGATCGAATAAATAAATATCTTGACTACCCCGGCGATCGCTAGTAAAAACAACATATCTTCCAGCAATGTGGGGATTACGTTCTGCTGCGGGACTATTCAAGCTTCTACCACCGGGATCGAAAGCAGAATTCAGTAGGCGTGGATAACCGACACAGCCATTGATCAAACCTAAACTAGCAAAAATAAGTATCAAAAGAAACTTTTTCAACATTAGCTACTGATGTTGACTTTTGAATTCTGGTTCCAAGAACTCCAAAAAATAAATTACCCAATTTTTCCATTCAACACCACTCATTCACTCCTTCACTCCTTCACTTCCCGGAGGCGCAGGAACCCTAGCACCATTGGGAATATCTAACTCAATATTAGGTCCCCTATCTAGGATTTCTAAATCCCATTGACCGCGAATAGTAGTTTCAAAAACAACATAACGCCCATCAGGGCTAATACTAGGATTTCTCACCCAACCCCGGTAACTAGGGGTGAGGATTTGGGAATTTTGGGTGGCGCGATCGTACAATCCTACCACTGGTCTACCGCGATCGCTAGTAATATAAGTAATATAACGAGCGGTATAGCTCAAACTAGGACTTTCAATTATCATTCGCCGTCTATTTAAACGGGGAGTAGGAATAAACCGCTGTTTTTGTAAATCGTAAACCAGTAGTTGGTGATTGCCATTGCGATGGGATACAAAAGCTAAAAATCGCCCATCCCCACTTAAAGCAGGTTGTTCCTCAGTGTAGCGACTGTTGAGAGCAGTAGAGACAATGGGAATTTGGCGATCGCTACAAGAAAACAATAAAATTGTCACAATTAAACCTAGACCCCAATGATTGAGTCTTTGGGGTCGAAATTTAGGTATAAATTTTTTCACCTCAACTATTTTCCGTCGCCAGTCAGCAAACCTCTATATTAATTTAGGAGATTTCCAGAATTAAAATTACCACAGGAACTGGTAACTAATTCAAACATCGTCTAAGTTAGTTGAGTTATTAGGTTCATCGTCTGACTGCTCAATTGGCTTATATTCCACTGACATAGCATCATCATCAGCCATTGGCTCCCTCGAATATTCATCTGTAGGACGACGGCGACGCTTTCGGGTTCTGGGAGTGGGTTCTTGTTCTTCACGGGAAGAAAATTCCGAACGTCGAGAACCATTACTACTACGTCTAGAGGGTCTTCTTACTTCCCTATCTCCCCTTTCATCCCTGATAGAATTATCCCAGTCATCAGCTCCTTTATAGGAAGAAGTCTCCCAATTATCATCATTATCAAATCTTTCTGCATAACGGCTGCTGGAACTGCTATAATCCCTTCGCCGCGTTCTGGAAGACCTTTCTCCTGGACGGCGTTCTGAACGACGAGGAGGTTCATTCTCATACTCATCGCGACGAGATAAACGGCTATCCCTACTTCCAGGAATCCGAGCGCGGGGAGGCTCTTCTTCGTAATAGTCTTCATCATAGGGAAGTGGTTCTAACTCCGCATCCACTTCTGCTTGATAAGCAGACCTTCTACTATACCTGTAGTTATTGCTGACTGGTCGTTCGTCATCAACAATTTTGGTGTTACGTTTAGCCTGCTCCGTGGCAATTCCTCTCAAGCGAATACTTTCAAAAGCAAAATATACTGTAGTTCCCACCAAAAGGAGTTGCCCGAATTGCAAAATTGGGTCTAAACGCCAACCTTGAAAGATGAGAATAAAACCACATAGTAGTCCTACCGCTGCAAAAAAGATATCTTGATCCCGCGAGAGTTCTGGACGTACAGAGCGCAAAAAATACAGAGCCGCCCCAGCCACAGCCAAGAATATACCTAGAATACTGGCTGAGTTCGCCCCAAAATTTACCTGAGCCAAAATATTGGCTGAGTTCAGCCCGAAAATGATCATTTTTTTTTCCTAATATCAAATCTATATTAACGGCCTAAAATTAAAACCACTACTCTAGCTATACACAATAATATTAAAGCTTCAAAGCAATTTGTATGCTTTGAAGCCATCAACCCAAAGCTAAATTAGCTTCTATCCTTTAGCCCAGTGTACATTGCCATTGTCTGAAATGACTTCAAGATTCATCTGGCAATTTACTGGTCATAAAGTTGGTTGTGAAATTAGTGGGGGCAATGTTAAGTCTTATGAACGCTGGATTTTATCGTTTTGGCTAATAAAAATCAATGCCAGTGTTACGGGGATGACAACAATCACCGCACCCAAAAGTAAGCTCCAAAAAAAATTTGCTAAAGAAGGTGTCATACAACTCAACCTTTTGTTACATACTCCATCTCAATTCTAATTGTCTATTACATCCTTGGGAAGCAGGGGAGAGTGATGGTTGTTAGTTGTTAGTTGTCAGTTGACGGTTGACGGTTGATTCTTCCCTCCTTCCTTCCTTCCCTCCTTCCCTCCTTCCCTCTTTGTAACCCCTGTGCTGGTCTAGATGTAAATTAAAATGAGAAATAGTAGGCTTTACAAAGCTTAATATTTTTTGCTTAACTGACCATAGTTGTGATTGTGTGAATAAGGTTCAACCCCATGACTGCTATTGATATTGCTACTTGGACTCTTGGTCCATTGTTGGCACTGATGACTCTGTTATTTATTTTGCGTATAGTGTTGACTTGGTATCCCCAAATAGACCTTAACCGCTTACCCTTCAATCTTGTTGCTTGGCCAACTGAACCTTTTTTAATTCCATTGCGTAAATTAGTACCACCTATCGGCGGCGTGGATATTACCCCAGTGATTTGGGTCGGTATTTTTAGTCTGCTGCGGGAAATTCTTCTGGGTCAGCAAGGACTGCTGACCATGTTCGCTCGCTTACATTCATAGACAGTAGTTATACCACTTTTGGGAAAAAGACTATCCGTTGGTAAAAATGATGGCAACAAATGGCAACAGATAGATTTTGGCAAGTACTACTGATAAAAGTAAGCATATGGGTTAGGACATCATGTTTTGCCTAAAAAGGGAACAGGTAACAGAAAAATGTCCTAACCCGAAAACCTAGTGCCATGTAATCCAAAATCTAAAATCTAAAATCCAAAATGGTATCACTTCATGTGTTCCTGTACGAAATTAGTATAAATTTGTCCCTTGATAAAATTGGGATTTTCCATAATTTTTTGGTGAAATCCAATAGTTGTGGGCAATCCTGTAATGGCACACTCCCTTAATGCTCTTTTCATACGGAGAATGGCTGTGGAGCGATCGGGTCCCCAAACTATCAATTTGCCAATTAAAGAGTCATAGTATGGTGGAATTTGGTAATCGGTGTAAACATGGGAATCAATCCGCACTCCAGGACCACCAGGAGGCAAATAACCGCTAATTCGTCCTGGTGCTGGTCGAAAGTTATGGTCTGGATCTTCGGCATTAATGCGACATTCAATGGCATGACCGGTTAAGTTAACCATATCTTGGGTTAATTTCAGCTTCTCTCCTTGAGCAATTCTGATTTGCTCCGCCACTAAATCCACCCCAGTAATCATCTCTGTAATCGGATGTTCTACTTGAATCCGGGTGTTCATTTCCATAAAGTAAAATTGACCATAACTATCCAGCAAAAACTCAATGGTTCCCGCACCAGTAAAATTAATAAATTTAGCTGCTCTGACTGCTGCTTCTCCCATTTTCTGCCGTAATTCCGGGTCAAGAGCCGCGCTGGGTGCTTCTTCTAACAGCTTTTGGTTGCGGCGCTGAATAGAACAATCTCGTTCCCCTAAGTGAATCACGTTACCATAGTTATCCGCCAAAATTTGAAATTCAATGTGACGGGGACGTTCGATGAATTTTTCTATATAAATGCTGGAATTGCCAAAAGCTGCATCTGCTTCCCCTTGCGCTGCCTGTAGGGATGGCAATAAATCATTTTTCTGACGCACTAAGCGCATTCCCCGTCCACCACCCCCAGCTGTGGCTTTAATCATCACTGGATAACCAATTTCCTTGGCGATCGCTAATGCTTCTGCTTCAGATTCTACCAAACCATCACTACCTGGAACCGTGGGAACCCCAGCTTTTTGCATGGTTTCCTTGGCAGTAGATTTATCCCCCATCAAGCGAATCGCTTCTGGAGTCGGACCAATAAAGGCAATATCGTGAGCGGCACAAATTTCCGCAAACCGAGCATTTTCTGATAAAAAGCCATAACCGGGGTGAATGGCACTAGCATTACGAGTCAATGCGGCGGCAATAATATTGGGAATATTTAAATAACTTTTACCACTAGCAGGTTCCCCAATACACACCGCCTCATCAGCAAGTTGAACGTGGAGAGCATTGCGATCGACAGTAGAATGGACAGCAACGGTTGCAATCCCCATCTCCTCACAAGAGCGGATAATGCGTAAAGCAATTTCTCCTCTATTAGCAATTAATATTTTGTCAAATTTCATCTTTTAGTTGTGATATCAGCCTAGTAAATTGACATTCTCTCCTAATTTCATCCCAAACACAGCACTTGCTCGATTTGAAATTACCAGGTGAGATTAAACAGCCTCAATTGCGATCGCATAGCGGCTCCAAAGGAGCATCGCATAGCGGCTCCGAAGGAGCATCGCATAGCGGCTCCAAAGGAGCATCGCATAGCGGCTCCGAAGGAGCATCGCATAGCGGCTCCAAAGGAGCATCGCTTGTAGGTTCGCAGTGAAGAATCTAATTTCCTACTCCTACCTTTCCTAAATAGACTACCAATATTCAATTATCCCCATTTGCTTTCCGGGTTGTTTATAGAAACTAGTCGAAGTCCAAAACTCAAGTGCCTTAAGGCAGGAGATGTAGGACGAGGTAGCACTTTGGCTGTGCCTTTAAATGATAAAATACGAATAGTCAGTATAAGACATTAAAACCTACCGAGGCACTCTCGGAAAGTATACGCCCAAATCTCGAATCGGCGAGTTGAAAGGAAATATCACTCCGCCCATTGTTGGCAAACGGGGTGAGCCTGGGAACCGGACAGCTACATGAGGA
>JAAUYI010039307.1_pt1 | contig 10145 bp, 4 predicted proteins | sample 7278041 | NCBI WGS metagenome assembly JAAUYI01 (sample SAMN14350216, study PRJNA611818) | marine sediment metagenome | isolation source: surface marine sediment (0.6m) | place: French Polynesia: Moorea | collected 2018-08
ATAATTCTGCTTCAGAATAAGGATCTATGCCATAGGTTCGCACTCTTAACTGTTGAGTTTCTGCGTCAATATCAAATTCAGTCCAGCCAAAGGTATGAGTTGATACATAGTCACCCTGCAACAGTTCGGCATCGATCGCATTTTCGGCAATGTCCAGGTTATTATTTAAACCAAGAGGATCGTAACCCAATGGCTCAATTTGTTGCTGAAGCAGATTTTTAATAAAGTCATCGCGATCGTTAATCTCGTTATCGGCATCATTAGCTACGGGAAGAGAATCGTAAACCGCTTTTTGTTCTGGAGTAATTAAACCCCCAGCCAAAGCAAGATCGACAACGGTAGGGCCAAATAAACCATCGTTAAACGCCACGGGGCCTGTTACAATTTCAAAGGCATTAGTGGCAATCTGTTCGCCACCAGGGGTAGTTTGATAGGTGAGATTGTTGACAATCGTGCCGTGAAAGTCGCCCGCCATAAAGACGACGTTATCGATCTGGTTTTCGTCGATAAACTGAAGTATTTCATTTCTTTCGGCTGCATAACCCTCAAAGCGATCTTCGGCATTTAATAAACCAAAGTTTTGAATTGGTTCGGGAATAGTTACAAATTTCCAGGTAATACCCTTTGCCTGTGCGTCTAGTAAGTCGGCTTTTAAGTCTTCTACCTGTTGTCTGCCCAAAAGTGTGCGACTGGGATCGAAAGCTTCAGCGATAAATCTTTCAGTATCGTTAGAGTCGCTCAAATCTAAGGGTTCGATTTGGTCATCTCTAAAAGAGCGACTATCAAGTATAATTACCGCAGCGTCACTGCCATAGGTATTGTAACGATATAGTTGACGTTCGTTAGCGGTACGGTCTTCGCCTGTTTCGCCGTAGAATCGATCTTGCAAGGGATGATACTCTTGATAGGCTTGCAGGGCATCTTCGTAAACTTCAGTATCGTTGACAAACTCGACATCATCGGTAAACAATGGTTCATCATCAGAACCAATATCGGGCGCGTCGGGGGACTCTCCTGGGGCTGCGCCACCAGCAAAGTTATCCACAATTTCATGGTCGTCAATGGTGGCGAGGATCGAAGTATCGGCGTAGAGTTCGGGAACGGTATTTAAACCGAGACGTGAAGTAAGGATCTCTGCGTGTTTGGTACGAAAATCTGAGAGACTTCTAGCTTGGGACTGGGGTAGGGCAGGAGTTGCCAGATCGGCATAGATGGTATCTCCCAGCTTGACAAACAGTTCTAGATCTCGTTCGTCGGCATTAGCCAGGGAAGGATAGGGAGGTGCTTGTTGCCAATCTCCGCTAGCACCAAAACGAAATCCCGTATAGCTACCGAGTTCTTCAGAGCTGCTAAATTCACCAACTTCTGTATCGCCCGCAGCATCGGTAACGCGGTAATAATAATCTGTACCAGGAGTTAAATCTTCAACCTCAACTTTTACGGGAATAGTAGTATCGGCAACTTCCGCCTCAACAGTACCGACAAGATGATTAAACTCAGGATCGGTAGCATATTCAAAGGTAACGTTACCCAGTACTAAACTCCGCGTCCACAACACAGTAGAGTCTTGAGTCGTATCGCCACTAGCTACGCCATTGATTAAAGTTCTGGCTTCGGGGTTGCGCGGATCGAAAGCATTAGAATCGTAGCGGGGTAAGTTGGGGAAGATATCGGCAAAATCCTCTAAAGAAACGTATTTAAAATTAGTGTTAAAGTTTTGGATTTCGCCATCTTCAGGATCGCCAAATACTACAGCGGGTTCGTTACTGCCATCCTGCACTACTAGTAAACCTGCGGGATAGTCTTCTCCTAAAGGAACGTTAACTACATCTGCACCATCAGATTCTTCTACATCTTCAATGGCAAAACTAGCGAGATAAGAATTACTGTCAGCGCGATCGTAGATGGCAAAGGTATTGTTACCCTGACTGGATGCAAGTAAGTAGCCGTTACCATCTTCGCCGTAATAGATGGTTAAACCTTCGACATCGGGAACAAGAGAAGGGGTTTCAGTTTCAAATTGAGCAATACCACTGGGTAAGACATCGATAACTTCTTGGGCAATAAACTCTGTTGCGGTAGCAGTAGGATGAATATTATCCCAGAAAAAGAATTCTTCGGGATTACCAGTTAAAGATAGGTTAGTTAGATCCAAAACTGCATCGGTAGTATTGGTTAAACCAAAATCAGCAGGGTTGTTTTGAATCTCGGTAGCAATGCTGTTAACATCTGGTTCGACGATGGTAACGTCTAACTCTGACGCGATCGCATCTAGTTCGGTGTCGAGTAACTGATTGAACTCCTCTGTGGCATCGTTGAGAATAGCTGCTGCTTCTGGCAGTTGGGAAAATTGAGGAATACTACCTAATAATGGTAAATTCGGTACGACAAAGGTTTGCGCCCCCGCTTCGGCTAATTCGCTGATGTGGCTGGTAATATTGCCGACAATCGTTTCTGCTGATGGTAAAGGTTCGCCCCGCAACAATGGATCGATAAAGTCATTGCCACCACCATAGATATAAAATAAATCGGTTTCGGTAGGAGTCTGGGCGGATAAATAAAGATCGATTTGCTGTCCGAGGCTGGGAATATCAAATGTTTCGGTTAAATCTCCTACTAAACCAAACTCCGAAGTACCCTCTCCTGTTTGCGCCCCACCAAAAGCATAGTTAGTACCACCTAAGAGAAAAGATTCGCTTTCGGGAAGTTCTAAAGACTCCGCTACCGCATCTACAAGCAAATCTCCATTAGAAAAACGCCCATCGGCATAGGGAGGAGAAGGAGGAATTAAGCCTTCGGTAGCATTGAATACATTACCAGTGTCCGATAGGCTATCGCCAAATACTACCAGGTTGCTAAAGGGTACTTGAGATAGATCCGTATCTTCAGTAACGGTATCTACCAATTGGGGTTCGTTACTACCGTCGGGTTCGGCAGAATATTTCCAGATACCAAAATCCTCTTGTCCGACATAAAGATAACCCGTTTCGCGATCGACTACCATTCCTTCTACTTGATAGTCTGCGGGATCTTCTCCCTCTGGTACGGGGACTTCGATAGTACGAACTACTTCGGCATTAACTTCCAAACCATCGGCTGCGCCCAAACCTGGCTGTAGTTCTAGTTGGGCAACTTTATTGCCGTCTGCTTGAGAAACAAAGACGTAGGTTTTGCCATCGACGGGACTAGTATAAGTCGCCAAACCATAAGCTGTAGCTTTTCCGTCGTCTACGCCAAAGATCGTTTCGGGAATGTTAACAGAGGTAACGTCGGTTAATTGACGGGTATCGGGATTTATGGCAAATATCGTCAGGGTATCATTTGCCCTGTCAGATGCGATCGCCAGATCGACTGTGGCAGTTTCTCCTGCTAACTGAGAGGGATATTCTACCCCGTAGGCAATATCGACATTGTGGTAGCGAATATTTTCTGGGGTAATGCTTTGGATTTCTTGTCCTGCTAAATCGTAAACCCGCAAGCCACCATTTTTAAAAGTAGTAATGACAAAACTTTGTTCTGGATCTTCTGGATGAACGTAGATAGCAGGATCGTCAGCATCGGGTGCGTTATCTGGATCGGGATTTTCGCGATCGCCAAAACGAATTTCGTCAGGGGTTTCGGTGACGGGGGTAATTGTGGGAATGGTTTCGAGATCGACTGCAAAGGCAAGAAATTGGGTTTCCTGGGTATCGTTAAAGTTATTATCGCTGGTGACAATAATTGACTGTCTGCCATCGGATAGAGTTTCCCCAAAAGATATTGCCTCGCTATTGTCTTGAGTGATACCTAACTCGCCAAAGTCAACTAATAATCTTTTAGAAACCGTGGCATCAACGTCGATAGTTTCCCCTTCTTCATCCAGCAAACTCTCAACGCCACTAATATCCGTCGCCCCTTGGATGTTAACTTCGTAGAGTCGAATATTATTACCCACTCCTTCGGTGAAAGAACGTTCTAGGGCTAACAACGTTCCTGTATTATCGATCGCCAGTAACTCAACCAAACCATTATCGGCGAAACCATCGTCAGTTTCGGGAGGTACGGGAATAGGATCGGTTTCGTAGAGAAATTCCCCGACAACTTCTTCTGTTTCTAAGTCGTACTGGATAATTCTCACGGGACTACCAGACTCAACGGTCGATATTTCACCATCTTGGTATAAAGCGTTTTCGGTAGCGGTAAAAAGATATTTTCCGTCGGGAGTAGTAGTTAAACTTTCAAATGCCTGATTGCTTTGAATTCCGCTGGTTTGGTCTACCGTAGGCAAAAACTTATCGGGTACGGGTAACTCGTCAATTATTTGTCCATCGCGATCGAATTCAGCTACAAACGGATCGACTAAATTATTGGCATCCCCTTCTGAAGAAATAAACAATGTCCCCTCCTCAGATAAAGCAATGCCTTCAGGATCGAGACTGGAGGCAGTAAAAGGACTTTCACCAGCATTGAGTAAGGTTGTCACCCCAGTAAACTCAACATCTCCCTCATCCAAACTACCGTCACTTAGATCGATCGCCACATCATAGTAACGGGCATCATTAATCGTACTGCGATCGTCGGCAAGGGCATAATAAATATTATTAGTGCGATCGTAAGTTAACCCCGAAATTCCGCCTACTTCTGTCTCGGCAAAAGTAAACTCCGTCTCAAAGCTTACTTCACCAATAAACTCAAGACTGGTAACGGTGTTGCGATTAATATCTGACATTTCTTGAGATGAGTCTCCAGCTAAATAAACATCAGCATACACTAAACGATGATCTGAAGCGGGAAAACCATTGGGTATTTCGCTATCGGGGTCAAAATCGCCAATGAGACGAAACAAAGGATCGTCTTGAGTCGTCCAAAATACTGCTGCATCAGTAATTTCTAAATCTGTTGAGGGCAAAACATAATCTACCCGTAAGTTACCCGAAGTGGTGTCATGAAAATCTGCCGTGTCAAAAGCAGGATTTCCCTCGTGGGTATCGTTAACTTCATTTTGGCGGATCGAGGCTGCAACGCCTCCCTGACTATCGGGAGTAACGGAAGTATTAACTAAAGGATTATCTAAAATTTGCAAGATGGCATTGTCGGTACTATCACCATCAAAGGGATCGGCATTTTGATCGCCAGCGATAATAAAGCTTTTTCCCTCGGCTAAACCACCATAATTCCCCTCATCGTCGTAGATATAGCTACCTTCTTCTGGAGTGATATAATCCGCCCAAAAACGAATCTCATCATGGTTGCGTCTGCCATTGCGGTCTTCTTCGCCGTCAAATACAGGCGGTGTGGGATGGCTGGCCAAGATATGAACTATTTCCCCATCTATTTCTATGGGGATATCCCAATGACTTTTGGAAGATAAACGAAATACCTCTAACTCTTCCTCAGAATAGTAATCATTAGGTTCGGGAGTAGTCGGATCGTCTGGCAATAAAGCATCTGGCATATCTTTCCAGAGTAAATTCTGAAACGTTCTTACTTCCTCTTCAACTATCGGATATTTAGATAGCAAGACCATCCCAAATTGCCCAGGATAAAAACCAAAGCCATAGGCATCTCCTGGACCATCAGTGCTACCATCATTGTCTAGATCGAAACCTGAAAGAATGCCAGTATTAGAAGGTGTCAGATAAACATAGGGATACTCTACAGGATCGACTCCGTTTTGGCTGACACCCAGATAATTCTCTTGAAATAGTTCTCTCTATCTTCCCTACTTGATTAAAAGCCTAATCTCGTTTTTATTTGTTCTAGATGCTCATTGGCAGGAGGAAAATTAAGCTCGATCGCTGCGGTCTTATAAGCATTGTAAGCGGTTTCTAATTCTCCCAACTCTTCTAAGGCAAGCCCCAAATTCAACCAGACAAAAGGATCTTGAGGATTTAATTCTTTAGCCTTGTTTAAAGCTACTTTGGCATCTTCATATTGTTCTAAGGCATTTAAAGATAATCCTTGCCCCAACCAAGCAAGATAAAAGCCTGAATTGAGAGCGGTTGCCTGTTTAAAAGATGTGAGTGCTTCGCTGGGATTATTTAAGGCTTGCAGCAGTAAATTGCCTCGGTTATACCAAACCCGATCGTCTTTGGGACGAATTTCGCTAGCGCGATCGAACATTGACAGTGCTTGCTGGTAATCTTTGACTAGGTTGTAGGCATTTGCCTTACCAATCAGTGCTTCGTAAAAATTTTCATTCAACCTCAAGGCGCGATCGTAAGAGGCAAAGGCATCTTGAGGACGATTTAACTGCAACAAGACAAATCCGCGATCGCTCCACAGGGCGGGATTTTGAGGATCTTACCTTTATTATTCAAGGCTTTAGCGTTATCTGGCTCTAGGGCGATCGCCTTGTTATATGCCGTTAATGCCCCCGAATACCTCCCCAAAGTAAACAGCGCATCACCCCTTCCTTTCCAAGCAGCAGCAGAATCTCGTTGTAGATCGATCGCCTGTTGGAATTTGCCTAACGAATCTTGGGGTTGATTTCGATCCAATAGACTATTAGCCTCTCGGAGATAATACCAGGGTCTAATCCAAGGCTCGATCGCCTCGCTGCCAATTATTAATAGCAAAGGAATAAAAATTAAAGATAAATATAGTAATTTCTTGCCAGATTTGCTTGGAGGGACTACCTTATTGGCAGTACTTTCACGCTGGTAGTTTATTTGCTTAGTTTCTACTAAATTATGATTGTCTTTTGGCAAGCTGCGAGCGAGATCTTGACGATTGTTTCTTTGACCCAAATCTTTTAAAACCTCTTCGACAGACTGATAACGCTCTTGAAAATCAGTCCTTACCATTTTATTTAAAATATCTACTAACCATGCAGGAGCAATTCTAGTATTGGGAGCAATAACGCGATCGCGATCGTCGCGGATAAATTCTCTCGGTGGGTCTTTAGTTAATAGTTGAATTGCCGTCATTCCTAAAGCATAAATATCACTATTTAATCTGGGCATTCCCCGCATTTGTTCCATCGGTGCATAACCCTGATGATAAATACAAGTTCCCCTTTCCGATTGTTTGAGATTGATTTCTTTGACTGCACCAAAATCAATAATAGTAAATTTATTATCTTTTTTCGCTGAATTAAATTAGAAGGTTTTATATCTCGATGTACAATATTTTTATGATGTAATAATTGCAAAATAGACAAAATATCCCACAAAAAAATAATAATATTTTCGATATTCCACTGATGAGTTAACAAGTCTTCTAAAGAAGATCCCTCAATATATTCTTCAACTAGATAATTACAATTATTTTCGACAAAATACTCAATAAATTTTGGTACTTGATGAACTTCTTGTAGGCGCAACAACGTATCTGCTTCTCGTTTAAAAAGTTTTTGTGCGGTTTGAATATCCGCATGAACGGGGTTTAATTTTTTAATGGCACACCAAGAATTGTCTGTTTGGGTATCTTGGGCTAAATCAATCGTGACAAGTTAAGGGTCTACGTTGTTTGTCAAATGGTTTTTAGCCCTTAGCTCTTAGCTTTTAGCTCTTAGCTTTCAAGACATTTCAAGCTTACTTATTCGCTACTGCGATCGCAAATATAGATTAAATCCAAATCTATATGTGGTGTTTAAAAATAAGTAGGACGCTACATATAGTAGTTGACTTTCACTCTTTTTTCTTAACTTGTCACCAATGGGGCTAAATAGGTCGTACCAAAACCACCATAGCCCAACTCTCTGATAATTTGATAGCGATTATTTAATAAAGTCTCCAGCATGATTTAAAAATACGAGCAAGATAATGTAATAAATATTTACTGATAAACAAACAATTAAATTCTTTAGTCAACTACTTTATTTTATCGATTGAAGATGCTATGTATAAAAAATACATTGAGAATTCAAGGATATTTAATTAGTTTAAAAGAAAACTAGAACTGAAGCCCCAAAATCAGAAATGAAAATTGTCGGTCGATTCAAAATTATTAGGGATTAAACAGCCAAACTATGAGGGATAACGAGCTATTCTGGAATTGGAAACTCAATATAGGCATAGTCCTAATACCACTGTTATTAGCCAGCCCACAGAACCAAGCATCAGCTAAAAGTCTACAAAATACAACCAGCAGCCAGAGCGATCGCTCTTTTATAATTAACAAAACCAATAACCAACTCAAGATTCAACCCCTACCCAAACTACATTTAGCTCAGTCCCAACCGCCAAATCCCATCCCCCCCAGAAGTCCCGAACCGCCAATAGAGGATATTGAACCCCAGTCTCCTCCTCCCGTAGAAATACCCGTTACTCCCGCCCCGACTAACCCTGGATTATTAGAAATCCCTGGTAAGATTACCGTCAAGGAGTTTAACTTTCAAGGCAATACTGCGTTTGACGATGCGGAATTAAATCGAGCAGTTAAAAATCTCACGGGTAAACCCATTTCCTTTGCCGAACTATTGCAAGTCGAAGCAATAATTAAAAATAAATATACCGCAGGCTGTCAGGGAGATAATAATCAACCCTGCTACATCAATTCTGGAGCGTTTATTCCTGCCGAGCAAACCTTTACTCAAAATAACGCCACGATCGCTATTCAGGTAGTAGAAGGGGGAATTGAGAATATTGCCATTACAGGGTTAACCAAGCTCAGATCTAGTTATATTCGCAGTCGCATTCAACGAGGAATTAGCCAACCTCTCGAACGAGACAAATTACTCCAACAGCTACAGATTTTACAACTCGATCCTTTGATTCAAAATATCTCAGCAGAGTTAGCTGCGGGGACTCGTCCCGAAGCAAGTATTTTAGAACTATCAGTTACCGAAGCCGATCCCTTTTTCGTCGAATTATTTACCGATAATGCTCATGCGCCCAGTGTTGGTAGTTGGCGCAGGGGCATCAGATTTACCGAAAGAAATCTTTTCGGTTTTGGCGATCGCTTGGGGGGGGAATATGTCAATACAGAGGGTAGTAATGCGGTAGATCTGAGTTATTCTATACCCATAACCGCCAGGAATACCACCATAGATATTCGGGGGGGAGTAACATCAACGGAAGTAGTAGAACAACCCTTCGATCGCGCCGATATCGTCGGAGATTCTTATAACCTAGAATTTGGGGTGCGTCAGCCAGTCTATCGTACTCCCACCACCGAAATTGCTATCGGACTTACTGGTACTCGCCAAGAAAGCAATACCGAGGCATCGGGGGACAATATTCAACTTTCTCCTGGTGCGGATGCTAGCGGAGAAACCAGAATTTCCGCCCTTAGATTCAATCAAGAATATACCAAACGGACGCTTCAGGATGTTTTCGCCCTGCGATCGCAATTTAATCTTGGTTTAGATGTTTTTGATGCTTCTATCAATGAAGATCCCGTTCCCGATAGTCGTTTCTTTGCTTGGCGAGGACAAGGACAGTATGTAAGGCGGTTGGGACAAGACAATTTATTAGTGTTGCGTTCCGATCTGCAATTAGCTACTACTAACTTAGTTCCTCTCGAACAGTTTAGCGTCGGTGGTTTGCAAAGCGTGCGGGGTTATCGTCAGGATGCCCTGTTAACCGATAATAGTTTCTTTACTTCTGCGGAGGTGCGTTGGAGCATTTATCAAGCGCGATCGATCCAGGGAGTACTAGGTCATCAAGTTTGAATTGAGGGATAAGTGTCATATGGAGGCAGGAGTTGAAGGGCAGGACGGGGCGTATAAACATATGGGGTTTCCCCAGATGACAGCCCCTCAGTCAGAAGGGGAGAATTTAGCATTCATATAATTTGTCTGTCCTTTGAAACAAACTACAACAAACTAATACAAAGTAAAATAGGCGCGGAAGAGGGCTTTTATTTAAATTTAATGGTTAAGATGCATGGAACTTTGGTTATTATATAAAGCCCCCTTCACAAACTAAAATACTCCTGATTTTTAGGTAAAAAAAATTACAAAAAAAATTACTTTTCAGGTGGGTATTTTGTCCGCAAAAGGGAAAAAACTGTCGCTCTCAACACCTTATATCCCACATTCCGCAGTCGTACAAATGAACTGCTCATAGAGATAAGATACATTAGTATTATCACTATCAATAGTGTTTAGTTTATATTCACTTTCGCATAAGGATTCGCTTCGAGCCCTAAAGGATACACCTTCGGATAACCGTAGGGAATCCTTTAGGGCATCGCAGAAGGCAGCAGTGAAGTGTACCTCA
>JAAUYI010211061.1_pt1 | contig 10137 bp, 8 predicted proteins | sample 7278041 | NCBI WGS metagenome assembly JAAUYI01 (sample SAMN14350216, study PRJNA611818) | marine sediment metagenome | isolation source: surface marine sediment (0.6m) | place: French Polynesia: Moorea | collected 2018-08
CAAGAAGGGGGAATACAAGCTTATGTTAAAGATGTCCTGAAAGCTTATTTATCCCTCATAGAAAACTCATCCAATGCACCAACAACTGACATTTTTTTATTAAGAGATGCACCCGACTGTAATAACCCCTTAACCAGTGAATTAATTAATTATCATTATTTAAAAACCCTTCCCCCCTGGAAAGGACGTTTAAAACTAGCGATAAAATTGTTAAGTCATTTAGTTCAAAAACGCCCTAAAAGAGTGTTTTGTGGTCATATAAATTTAGCTCCATTAATTCAATTTTTCTGTCAACCCTTGGGTATTCCTTACACCGTTTTAACCTATGGTAAAGAAGTTTGGAAAACCTTACCCAAAGCACAACAAACCGCTTTAAAAAATGCTGATGCTATTTGGACGATTAGTCGCTATAGTCGTGACTGTTTATGTCAAGCAAATGATATTAATCTTAACAAAGTACAAATCGTTCCTTGTATTGTGGATGGTGAGCAATTTACTCCAGGAGAAAAACCAATCGAACTGATAGAAAAATATAACTTACAACACACAAAAGTATTAATGACAGTTGCTAGACTATGGTCAGGGGACATTTATAAAGGGGTAGATGTGACCATAAGAGCCTTACCGAAAATTTTACAATCTTTTCCTAACGTTAGGTACGTTGTCATTGGAAGAGGAGATGATCGCCCTCGTTTAGAACAATTAACCAAAGATTTAGGTATAAGCGATCGCGTGGTTTTCGCCGGATTTGTTCCTACTGAAGACCTCGTTAATCATTATCGCATGGCCGATGCCTACATCATGCCTTCCCAAGAAGGATTTGGTATTGTCTATTTAGAAGCGATGGCCTGTGGGGTTCCTGTATTGTCAGGAGATGCTGATGGTTCAGCTGATCCATTGCAAGATGGAAAACTAGGCTGGAGAGTTCCTCACCGAGATCCTGAGGCCGTAGCGCAAGGGTGCATTGAAATCTTGCAAAGTAATGACCAACGCTGTGAGGGAGAATGGTTGCGACAAGAAGCTTTAGGTCAATTTAGTCCAGAAGCCTTGTCCCGAAAATTAGCATCTTTGCTTAAAATCAATTGATTATTATCTATGGAATAGGTTAATTAGAGGATAAATATGAGAAAAACTTGAAAAAAAACTGAAAAGTATCACAAAATATTCCTTTAGACGTTGTTAGTCTCAATTTTAATCGATATCATGGGAAATGTACCTATTAATTACTTCTCACACGGTATAACCGTTTAATCATTATGGAAAGCATACAACTCATCAACATTGGGTTTGGCAATATTGTTTCTGCTAATCGAGTTATCGCTATTGTTAGCCCAGAATCAGCCCCTATCAAGCGTATTATCACTGATGCTCGTGAAAGAGGTCAATTAATCGACGCTACCTATGGTCGTCGTACTCGTGCGGTTATCATTACGGACTCAAGTCATGTCGTTTTATCCGCCATACAACCTGAAACCGTAGCCCATCGTTTTGTGGTCAATAAGGAAGCCACTACTGTCAACAGTAATTGATGTCTATTGGGTTAATTTCATGGCATCAGGAAAGTTAATTGTATTAACCGGCCCAAGTGGTGTGGGAAAAGGCACCTTAGTGCGTGCTTTATTAACCCATCACCCCAAACTCTATTTATCGGTGTCTGCTACGACTCGTTCTCCTCGTGAGGGGGAAGTAGACGGACAAGATTACTACTTTCTGAATAAGGCTGCCTTTGAAACTATGATTGAAGAAAATCAATTATTAGAATGGGCAGAATATGCGGGCAATTATTATGGAACTCCCCGTGCTAAGGTTGAAGAAAAAATCAACCAAAGTTTAAATGTACTTCTAGAGATAGAAGTAATTGGGGCGAAAGCCATTAAAAAGAGCTTTCCTGATGCTTTAAGAATTTTTATTCTTCCTCCCTCTTTAGCGGAATTAGAACATCGTTTAAGAAGTCGAAGCACTGACTCGGAATTAGCCATTGTACGGCGTTTAGAACGGGCAAAAGAAGAACTCGAAGTAAGTAAAGAATTTGATCAATGTATTATTAATGATGATTTAGAAACCGCTTTACAGGAATTGGAAAAGGCTATTTTTTCTCATCAAATAAAGATTGCAGAATCTGAGTTGACTAAAAAATCAACTCTTTTTATAAGAGATAATGATGATTAAGTAGTTTATGATAATTTAAGTTGATATAATGAGTGCGATCGCCTATTTCCTCGTTGAAAAAAGCGATGGCATTTTCTTTATCTTTGTTTAAGTTGTGAGTCAGTTGCAAAATACCTGTAGTTGGCAAAAGGTAGTAAATATGAGAACAATGGTTAAATATAAAATAAAAATAATACCGTCACTAACTAGCCGATGAACGACAACGCAACTGCTAAAACACCCCTTTTAGGGGAATTTGACTATTATTTATTTGGCCAAGGGGATCATCATCGCATTTATGAGAAGATGGGAGCTCACCTGGTTGAGATCGATGGAGTTTCAGGAGTTTACTTTGCCACTTGGGCCCCAAACGCTCACGAAGTGGCTGTGGTAGGAAACTTTAATAACTGGAACCCTGAAGCGAATAAAATGGGGAGAACCGAAGTGGGAATCTGGGAATTATTTATTCCTGGACTCAAAGTCGGGGATCTCTATAAATATTCGGTAAAGAATCACCATCACTATTGTGTCTATAAAACCGATCCCTATGGTTATCAACAAGAAATTCGCCCCGCAACTGCATCTATTGTGGCGGATCTTTCTACCTATACCTGGAGCGATCAAGAGTGGATCGATAAACGGGAACGCAGCAACCCTGAAAAACAGCCTATGTCTGTCTATGAGGTCCATTTAGGATCTTGGTTGCACACTAGCTATGATAACCCTCCCAAAGAAGGAACAACCCTTGCTGTCGAGCAAAAACCAGGGGCTCGTTATCTCAACTATCTCGAACTAGCAGAACAACTCATTCCTTATGTCAAAGAGATGGGCTACACTCATATCGAGTTACTCCCTGTGACAGAATATCCTTTTGATGGATCTTGGGGCTATCAAGTGGTTGGTTTTTATGCCCCCACTTCTCGTTACGGTCCCCCTCAAGATTTTATGTATTTTGTGGATAAATGTCACCAGGCAGGGATTGGGGTGATTTTGGACTGGGTTCCTGGCCACTTTCCCAAGGATGAGCATGGGTTAGCTTATTTTGACGGTGGTCCGTTATACGAATATGCCGATCCTCGCAAGGGAGAGATCAAAACTTGGGGAACCTTGGTGTTTGACTACGGACGCAATGAAGTGAGAAACTTCCTCATTGCCAGTGCCTTATTCTGGTTCGATAAGTATCATATTGATGGCATTCGGGTGGATGCAGTAGCCTATATGATCGAATTAGATAAAGGTCGAGAAGGCAACTGGGTTCCTAATAAGTACGGGGATAATGGTCATTTAGAAGCCATTAGCTTTTTACAACATTTGAATAACACCATTGCCCATAATTATCCTGGTGTGGTAACCATTGCTGAAGACTCTACTGCTTGGGGAAATGTCTCTAAACCGGCCAGTGAAGGGGGACTTGGGTTTACCTTTAAATGGAATATGGGCTGGATGAATGATACCCTCAAATATCTCAAAGAACATCCTAACCATCGTTCTAATTGTCATAATAAGCTGACTTTTAGTATCTGGTATGCTTTTGACGAGAAGTTTATGTTAGCCCTATCCCATGATGAAGTGGTTCACCTCAAAGGCCATTTAGTCAATAAAATGCCTGGGGATGAATGGCAAAAAATGGCCAATGTTCGCACGTTGCTAACTTATATGTTCGCTCATCCTGGCAAGAAAACGTTATTCATGGGGATGGAGTTTGGCCAAACCTCTGAATGGCAAGAGTTTCTCGATCTTGACTGGTATTTACTGCAATACGAACCCCATAAAGGTTTAAAACGGTTAGTACAGGATCTCAATAAAATGTATGTTCGAGAACCTGCTTTATATAAGGAAGATTTTAGCCGTGAAGGGTTCGAGTGGATCGAGGCGAATGATGCACCCAGAGGCTTAATTTCTTTTGTACGTAAAGATCCTACCTCCGGAGACATTATTGTGGCTGTGTGCAACTTTAAGCCCTATGTCTATGAATATTATTGGGTTGGGTTGCATCAACCAGGAGAGTACATCGAATTAATTAACTCTGACTCCCAGGTTTATTGGGGGAGTGGTGTTTCCAATCCTAGCGTCATTGAGACCCGACAATGGAATGATGCACCTTGGCCCTATGCCTTAGAAATTACGGTTCCTCCTTTGGGGGCAGTAATGTATAAGTTAAAGCGATAAAAATTCAGTTGATTGATTTCTAGAGGCATTATCATTATGAGGCATTATCAGTATAATGCCTCTTTTTTAGAGCTGCTTCTAACTTATTAACTTGCATTGTTCTAATCTCCCCAATGAGAAATTAACTGATACTACCTAAGTTTAGAAACTTAAGATACAGAGATAAGTTAGGGAATTTAAAATCAAGAATTAATGCTGAAGTTAACGATTTTTAATAAGATTCTATTTCTCGGTAAGTTCTAAGAAATTTGTGTTTTAAAACCCTAAACTTCCCTGGTTAAAAAGAAAATCATTTGTTAAAGTATTCTTAATGTCCCTAGAGAACCAACAAATATAAGTTTTGTTTTCATCACAAGATCGTGGCTGGAGTGGGGAGAAATACAACCAATAACAACCAATTCAGAGGGTAATCAAATGCAAACACTTTCTCAATGTCACATTCTCCTTAAAAGAATGAATAATGTCTGGGAAAAGCGTTCTCAAGTTAAAAAACAAGAGATTGATCCCACTCCCTTATTAGATCCAACTAAGCCGGATTTCCGAGTTGATTTACTCCCTTTTCAAAATCATCAAGCTTTCCAAGAAGCCGACCCAGAAATGAAAAATAAAATTCTTTCTTGTGGTTGGTTAATCTACAACTGGAAAACGGTTTCTATTGAATTAAAAGTTGTTAATCCTGTTTGCCAAGATATCATTTACCATCTTTTTCCTGGAGTCAGTAATGCTATTATTCAAGAAGTGGCTACTGATACTTTAGTTGATGAATCTTACCACGTTCAATTAGTTAATAAAGCTTGTAGCATTACCCGTGAACAAAGAGGATTACAACACCTAGAAGCTCCGGAATTTAACTTAGTTCTTAATCTGCAACGGGAACAAGCACTTTATGAAGAAGAATGGCAAAAAATGCTGATTAAATTAGCTACTTCTGTGGTATCTGAAGTCTTTGTTAGTGACTATCTCAAACTTCTCTCTACTGATACTACTATTCAACCTCTTAACCGTGTGGTGGTTGATACTCATCGTCGGGATGAAGATGCTCATAGTTGTATTTTTAAGAATTTGGTTAAGTGCATTTATGCTGAATTAACCAGAGAACAAAAAGAATTTTTTATCAATGTCATTCCCAAACCTGTTTACTGGTTTGCTGACCATGAATTAGAGATTTGGCAATCTCTTTTAGAACAAATTGGCTTTGAGCAATCCCAAGTTATTTATACTGATTGCCAGCAAGCTAATCGCCACAATTTAATGAATATTGATTACAGTGAAGTCATTGAATTAGTCCAAGAATTAGATCATCAAAGAGGTGAAGAAAGTTTAGTCAATATGGGGCTAATGAATTAACTCGCTGATGACTATTTTTCCGTTTACTTAGAGATTACTTCCCAATACAAAAACGACTAAAAATTCTATCTAAAACAGATTCGGTGATTTCTTCTCCTGTGATTTCTCCTAATGCTTGAATCGCAGATCTCAGGTCAATAGTCCAAAAATCTAGGGGTAATTCTTCGGTGACGGTGGTTTGTACTTGTTGTAAGGCAATTTTAGCACGGGTTAAGGCTGCTGCTTGTCTTTGGTTAACAGCAAACTCTAGGTTACTGGCGGTTAATTTATCCTGATGAATGGCGGTTAAAATGGCTGTTTCTAAGGCTTCAATTCCTTGATTATTAGCAGCAGAAGTCTTGACAATTGCTGTAATTTGTGTGGGAAATTGAGATAAATCTGGGGTGGCCAAATCAATCTTATTAATGACTAAAATAACGGGACGATGTTGAATCGGTTGATAAATTTCACTGTCTTGGTTAGTCCATCCTCTCGTCCCATCAACGGTGAGTAAAATGAGATCCGCTTGACTGGCCGCTAAACGCGATCGCTCAACGCCGATCTTTTCCACTTGATCCGTTGTCTGGCGAATACCGGCAGTGTCTAAGACTTGGATGGGAATACCACCTACCACTAACTGGGACTCAACCACATCCCTGGTGGTTCCGGGTAAGTCAGTAACAATGGCGCGATCGCTACGACTCCAGGCATTCAATAAGCTTGATTTTCCCACATTGGGACGACCGACAATAGCCACTTTCAAGCCATTACGTAATAATTCTCCTTGTTCGGCTGTGTTTAAAATGCTCTCAACCTGCTCTAAAATCGTCTCTAAGCCCTGAGAAATGGCTTTTTCATCTAAAGGAGGTAAATCTTCTTCAAAGTCAATTCTCGCTTCAATTTCGGCGAGAATATCTAGGCAATGGTGGCGTAATTTTTGGATCGGTTGGGCTAGTTTCCCCTGTAACCCGGCTAAGGCCAGTTGAGAAGCTTGAGGCGATCGCGCCCCTACTATCTCACTGATACTTTCCGCTTGGGTCAGATCAATTCTACCATTGAGAAAAGCCCGCAGGGTAAATTCTCCGGGTTGGGCTAAAATTGCTCCCTGTTCTAAACATAACTGTAGCACCTGTTGCACCGGCATAATGCCTCCATGACAGTGAAACTCAACCACATCTTCACGGGTGTAGGAACGAGGAGCTAACATAATCAATAGTAAGGCTTCATCAATGACCTGTTGGCTTTCGGGATGACTAATCTAACCGTAAAGCAGACGATGGGACTGCCATTGTTGCTTTCCTGGGGCAATAAATAAGGTTTGAGCGATAGTTAGGGCTTTATTTCCGGATAAACGGATGATACCAATACTGCCTTGTTGGGGAACAATAGCTGTGGCGATCGCTGCAATGGTTTCTCCTTGGGTTATAATTTTTGTCATAACTTTGACCCAATTTTATTAAATGGCTGAAAAGGATAAAAATTCAGGGAATCAAACCCAAATTATTGTCGCTTTAATTGGTTTAGTGGGGGTAGTGAGTACGGCTTTATTTAGTAATTGGGATAAAATTTTTCCCGTCAGTGACTCTCAACAGTTTAGTTTACCTTCTTCTTCCAATTCTCAGCAAACTCCTAAAAAATATGCAGTTTTAGAAACTTTTTTGGCTGCTAAAAGATTCAAGGAAGCTGATCAAGAAACGAGAAAGATTATGCTAGAACTAACGAATCGTGAAAGTGAGTCTTGGATTGATAGAAGTAGTATAGAAAAGGTTTCTTGTCAAGAGATTCGTACCCTTGATCAACTCTGGAAACAGTACAGTAATAATCAATTTGGCTTTACGGTACAAAAAGCTATTTTTCGATCCATAGGAAATACAGAAAGGTTTGGGGACGCAGTAGGATGGCGTGAAAATGGCAATTGGTTAACCACTAATGAGCTTAATTATAGTTTAGATTCCCCTCAAGGTCATCTGCCTTCTACTTCTAGAGACGGAAGTTTAACAGGAGGTTGGTTAGTTTGGTTTTTCTTATCTGATGCTTCGTCAAAAGTTGCTAATTGCATTAACTAAAATCATTGCCTAAAAATGTCTATGTTTAAAGAAGAAAAACCCTTAGAAGGAGAGTCCTTAATTAAAGAAGTGTGTCGCCGTTTCGAGTAGCTAGAAGTTTGGGACAGTGGCATAGCTATAAAAATTTCCTCCCCACCCTCCCCACTCATTCAAATCATATTAGGTCAGAGCTTTGGTACACTAGAATTTGGCCACCGATCGCAACATACAAAAATACTATGAAAATTTCCGTTAACTGGCTGCGGGAACTCGTTAACGTCACCCTCACCCCCGAAGCATTAGCCGATCTTTTGACCATCGCTGGGTTAGAAGTAGATGAAATTGAAGATCGTCGTCAATGGGCCGATGGGGTTGTGATCGGTAAAATTATAGACCGTCAACCTCACCCCAACGCTGATAAATTAAGCGTCTGTCAAGTAGATATTGGTCAAGAAACTCCTTCTACTATTGTTTGTGGGGCCCCCAACGCTAAAGCCGATATTTACGTTCCTGTCGCCACATTGGGAACCTATTTACCTAAAATTGACCTAAAAATTAAATCAGCAAAACTGCGAGGGGTGAAGTCTGAAGGGATGATCTGTTCCTTAGCAGAAGTGGGACTGGCCAAAGAATCGGCTGGTATTCACATTTTTACTGAAGATAACTTAAAATTAGGCACAGATGCTCGACCTTTGTTGGGCTTAGATGATGTTATTTTAGATATCACTCCCACTGCTAACCGGGCCGATGCCATGAGTATGATCGGTGTTGCTAGGGAAGTTGCAGCGTTGACAGGTGGCAAGTTAAACCTTCCTCAACCCCCTCAAACCCTTTTACCCGATGAACAAACTTATCCTTTAACCGTAGAAGTCAGCGACGGAAATGCGTGTCCCACTTACATCGGAACTGTCATAGAAGGGATAAAAATTGCACCGTCTCCTGAGTGGTTACAGCAACGGTTAGAAGCGGCCGGCGTTCGTCCTATTAACAATGTAGTAGATATCACCAACTTAGTGTTATTAGAATGGGGTCAACCCCTTCATGCTTTTGATCTCCAGAAGTTAGAAACCGTCTCAGGAAGCAAAGATCATTTAACCATTGGAGTAAGGTTTGCTAGAGAAAAAGAAACCCTCAAAACCCTCGATGGACAAGAAAGACAGTTAAACCCAGTTAACTTACTCATTACCGCTAATGATACCCCTGTTGCCCTTGCTGGTGTCATGGGAGGAGAAGACACAGAAGTTGCTGACGAAACGAAAAACATCCTTTTAGAAGCAGCTTTATTTGAACAAGTCACCATTCGTCGTTCCTCTCGCAGTCAAAGTTTACGCAGCGAAGCATCCGCAAGATATGAACGAGGAATTAATCAATCTGAGTTAGAATTAGCTTGTCAACGGGCGATCGCTTTGATTACGGAGTTAGCAGGAGGAACCCCTGTGACTCAACAAACCAGTGATCATCGTCCGGATCGATCGGGTGAGTCCATTGAGTTACGCCTTGATCGCATCCATCATGTCTTAGGCCCTGTAGAAAAAGACGGTCAAAAGACCAATATTGCAGCAGAAGATGTAGAACGTATTTTAGAGGACTTATGCTGTAATTTAACCCCCATAGACGGAGACAATACGGTTTGGTCTGTAACTGTTCCTTCCTACCGTTATCGTGACTTAGAACGAGAAATTGACCTCATCGAAGAAGTGGCCCGTCTCTATGGGTATGATCGCTTCTGTGATGAACTTCCTGACAAAACCGAAGCGGGGGGACTTTCCATTGAATATCAAACCCAACGCAGAGTAAGAGAAGTGTTTAGAGGAGTCGGTTTAACGGAATTAGTGCAGTATTCCCTGGTTAAACCCGAAAAAGCAGAAGTCGTTTTAAGTAACCCCTTATTTGCTGAATATTCCGCCTTAAGAACCAATCTTTTAGACGGCATCATCGACGCATTTTCCTATAACCAGTCCCAAGGAAACGGTGCATTAAATGGCTTTGAAATAGGACGTATTTTCCGCAAGATTGACGGAGAAATCGCAGAATGGGATAATATAGCTGGTATTATGGGGGGAGATTTATTACCCCAAGGTCGTTGGACAAGAAGTGGTAAACTTAACCCCATGACCTGGTATGAAGCCAAAGGTATCTTAGAAAGCGTTTTTCAACGGTTAGGGGTATCGGTAGAGTATCAACCAGACAGTGAAGACGAACGGTTACACCCTGGAAGAACCGCCTCTTTATGGTTAAATGGAGAAAGATTAGGTACTTATGGGCAAATTCATCCCCAACAGCGACAAAACAAAGACTTAATGGATGAAGTTTATGTCTTCTAGTTAGATTTTCGTTGTCTATCTAAAGCTCTTAACATAGATAACTTATTAACCCCTCATTTTGATCTTTTTTCAACCTATCCCTCAGTAGAGTGAGATTTTTCCTTTTTTGCTGCTTTTGATGTTTC
>JAAUYI010128614.1_pt1 | contig 10135 bp, 12 predicted proteins | sample 7278041 | NCBI WGS metagenome assembly JAAUYI01 (sample SAMN14350216, study PRJNA611818) | marine sediment metagenome | isolation source: surface marine sediment (0.6m) | place: French Polynesia: Moorea | collected 2018-08
ATATCTTGCACCTGCACCCTAGAAGGGTGAACGGCAGTTTGCTTATGCCGGGGCTCGCGCAGCGTATCCGCAGGATTCACCCTTTCGGCAGTTACTCCACTTGGGGAGACCACGCCATTTGCTCTTAGTGGGAAACCCACAAGACCGCAATGGCTCCCCAAGACCGTACTGCCTCACCACCGCAACTGCCTCGGCTATACAATCAAAGCCTGCCGGGAGCAGGCTAAAAGCCCTAATATTTCGTGTTGTTGATAAAAATATATGTTTATTAATAACATTAAGAATCAGTATTAATACGAGGCGTGCAAGATGTGTGTTAAACACAAATATAGTCAAATATCATATTTTTTCTCTAGGGTGCGTGACAATGGGAAAATATTTGAACGTAGTAACCAGGCTTGTAACAGAGGCGCACCAATCACCGATTATGACAATTGCGTAAGTCCTGTATAAATCAATCTGTGGGGCAAATTAAAATTTAAAATCTAAAATCTAAAATCTAAAATCTAAAATTGTATGAGTGGCAAAGAACAACAACATCCGCTGTATAATCGCGATCGCCCATTAGTAGATAATCTGTTAGCAGCAGAAGCAACTGATTACAATTTGGCAGAATTAGCCCGGTTGCGAGTTCGTTACCAAGGCTTTCCCGGTGCTAAAGATATTCAACAAGATTTAGATCAAATCTTGCAGCAATGGGGTCTGACAGAATCAGAACTATTGGAAAAAACCCGTGCCATCCATAATGTAGGAGGTATTTATAAAAGCCGTGGCAAAAAAGAAGAACAAGATTGGAATTAAAATAATTCGTAATTCATAATTCATAATTAATAATTATTAATTATTAATGCTTATTCCCCGTTGCCTGTTGCCTGTTGCCTGTTGCCTGTTGCCTGTTCCCTCTCCCAAAGGGAGATAAAAAAAATGCACCCTAAACTTAATTTCACCTAAGCCGGAGCAAAAGCCCTTGGTGGAATGGGAACCAACTGGGGAGCAGACAAACAAGTCCCTTGCCTGTACCACACGCCTTCAACCTCAAAAATCTCAAAGTGAGTTGTCAAGATTGCCCAAGCCCGTTCATTTAATCCAGCTGAGTAAGTCCAAGTACATTGGCTATTATCACGAAGTTTTTGTTCTAGTTCTGCTAAATCCTCCGGTAGCCAAAATCGACTCATAACCCTTTGGGTAGCAACCTCAGGAGGAGTCTCTAACATATCAGCCATAGGCTGATTAATGATGATTTGTTTGCGGTTATCCTGGCGCACAATACTTATTGGACGCTCATTTTCAGCCGCCGTCACCATCCGACACAGTAAATCTACTGGTACGTGCAACTGGCTGCAAAACACAGAACCACCACAACGCAAAATAGTTTCCGCAGTTTCCGGGGGTGTAGGTGCTGATTGAGATGCCATCCACCCATAAAATTCAATTGGCTGTTTACACCGTCTCCATCCTATCCGTACTTTGCCTTTAATTTTGGCAGCAGTTTCACTCAGAGCATCTCCATAACTTTGGGCTAAATCCGTAGCATCTCGTTTGGTCGGTGCAAGAATAGATACACCCTCATAGGAGATTTTATAGTTCCAGCCCGGTAAGTTTAATACCTTAAGAATACTCACACTCACCTTCTCTTGACCCTCCAGAATCTTTATATACTTTTACACTGGTAGAATTGCTAGATACGGAAAGTTTAAAAGTTTCTTGCCAAATCATTTTTCTTTCCTCCTCAGGAACAGACAAAGCTGATGTAATAATCGCAAAATCCCCTGGTGTCGGTAGTACTTCCCCCTTAGATAAGGCTGATAGGTTTTTAACCCCACAACCCTTGAGCTTTGTCATGTTTAATCGCACTAAGTCAGCAATGTTTTTTGGAGGCTTGGGTTCTTGCTTGTGGAAGTGAGAACCTTTGATTTTGGCTACCCACTCATATAGCATCTCTTCCAATGCCTCACTTTGGGAAAACCCCTGCTTAGCACAAATACTTTTGAATTCCCTTGCCAGCTCTACCGGAACGTAGCCACTGACTTGCTTGTAATCATCTGAACGCCTTCTGTCAGTCATATGTTGGACTGGATTAATATCACGCTTACTTCTCTTTTCTATCATGACATTTAAAAATCAAGACATTTTATAATTTTATTTTTAAATGACATATTGACATGAAAAAATGACAAGCGTTAATATAAGATAGGCAAGCAGTTAAATACTCGATCTATGAAAAAAGTAGAACACCCTAGTAGCTAGCTTCCGGCTTAGAGTGCTAGCTGGTAACTTTTAATTAGGAATCCGAGGGTTCTTTCCCTCTTAGATATCTAGTATATATGATTGCATCCACTTACGCAATCCCTGTCAACTTAAGTACTTAATTTTTATGACCAATTGATAACGCCACGGAAAATTATGCAATTAACATCGAGATTTGGCATTTTTGACCAAAGGCTTCTGCCTTCGTCAGGCAACGGGAGCTGGAGGAAGAAAGCACCTCTGAGGATTTTTCCGCTCAAATCCTTCTTCCTTCTTCCTTCACTTGACCAATAATTCCTTGATGGTACAGTAGCGCGTTGGTGCGTCAGCACTTCCCAGATGTATCCGTGGAATAAATCCAAAATCCAAAATCTAAAATCCAAAATTGAATGACTAAATTAAGCTTTGATCAATTTATTCATCCATTGTCTGAGTTTCCTCAAGTAGTAAATATAGCAGAGGCGGATGAGCCAATGTTAGATTTATACACAATGGCAGGTGTAATACTTTACACTGCTTGCGCTCACGAGAACCAGAAGGCTAAGACAAAAGCTTTAGAAGCATCTGCGGTGAATGCGGGGTTGGTAGACGTGAATTTATTGTTTAAGCGATGTCAAAGAGGCGATCGCGGGGCAATTTTAGAAATGATTAGTTTGATGGTTGCGGGGATGGAAAACAGCTTTGAGGAAGTGAAGACGGTTTAGACACAAATAAATAAATAAAAGGATATAACAAAGAGCAAATAACCAGCCTTACACAAATGAAGTAAGGCTGTTTTTTTATGATGATAAAATTTTTATCGGGACTGGCCAATTAAATCTTCATCAATGCACCAGGACCTAAAGGTAAACCCAAGAAGAACCAGATACTAAATAGAATGACCCATGCCAAGAAAAAGCCAATAGAATAAGGTAACATCAAAGAAATTAAAGTCCCAATGCCCAAATTTTTATCATACTTTTGTCCAAAGGCTACAACTATAGGGAAATAAGGCATTAACGGCGTAATAATATTAGTTGTGGAATCGCCAATTCTATATGCCGTTTGTACCAACTCTGGGGAATAACTAATTAACATAAACATCGGTACAAATATAGGTGCCATAATTGCCCATTTTGCCGATGCTGAACCCAAAAATAGATTAATAAAGGCACTCACTAAAATAAAAGTTAACAATAATGGCAGACCAGTAAATCCCGTAGCTTTAATCAAGTTAGCACCATTTACTGCTAAAATCACCCCTAAATTACTCCAAGAGAAATAGGCAATAAATTGTGCTGCCATAAATGCCAAAGCTATGTAATATCCCATAGAAGCCATAGAATCACCTAAGGCTTTAGCTACATCTTTATCATTTTTAATTGTGCCTGCGACCTTGCCATAAACAATTCCTGGAATAAAGAAAGCCAGGGCAATTATTAACACAATTCCCTCAATCAGAGGTGAAGGAATAATGGTGAATTTTTCTGGATCGCGTAAAATTCCTTGGGGCGGTACTACCATCACCAAAATTAATGCTGCAAATGCTAATAAAGAGTATCCAGCCCAACGTAAACCTTTACGTTCCTTTGCAGTGAGTTGTTCCATTGGGGAACTTTCATTTTCCTGGTAAATTCCTAATCGCGGCTCAATAATTTTCTCAGTAATAAACCAACCAATTAAGGTGATTAAAAATGTAGATACCACCATAAAATAGTAATTGGCGGTGGCATTTACCTCATATTTAGGATTAATTAATTGCGCTGCACTTTGGGATAATCCTGATAGTAAGGGATCGAGGGAACTAATGACTAAATTGGCACTAAAACCCCCAGAAACCCCTGCAAAAGCCGCAGCTAAACCAGCCAGGGGATGACGCTTAAAAGCTAGAAATATGACTGCTCCTAGGGGTACGAGGACTACATATCCCGCATCCGCTGCTAGGTTTGCAATTATACCTGCCAATACAACAAAGGGGCAGATTAATTTCGCCGGAGAAATCAACACCAATTCCCGCAATGCAGCCGATAACAAACCTGTAGATTCGGCAACACCTACCCCCAACATGGCAACCAATACCGTACCTAGAGGTGGAAACTCTGCAAAGTTTTTGACTGCGGAGGTAAAGATTTTGCGGATGCCATCTGGTGTTAATAGGGATACCGCAGAGATAGTTTTGTTAGTTCCGGGGTGAACAACGGATGTGTTGAGAGTAGCAGCAATGGCACTGACGAGAATCACCGCTACAGATAAGCAGAAAAATAAAGTCAGGGGATCTGGTAACTTGTTTCCCACCTTCTCAATGAAAGTGAGGGACTTACTTAGCCAACCCGATTGTTTTTTTTGAGTACTTGGTTCCATTAGGTAGATGTAGATAGCGATCGCTTAATAACTAATGTAGGAATATAGCTCTTTTGACTGTACATCAATACAAATAAGACACAAAAACATGATATGAGAATCAAATGTGCATCTACCACTGAACATAAAAATTGGCATGGCACCCAGATATACTCATTCCCGGTGCATTCCCGGTGCTACCATCCAAGTTTCTTTTTCAAGGAGTATAGGAAGTGTTTGAAGTAGATCAACTGGTCTGGTATAATGGCAAAATAGTTCCCCGCGAACAAGCCGATCCTTCTGTAGCCAGTTACTCTCTCCATTTAGGAATCGGTGTTTTTGATGGGATTAGGGCTTTTTGGAACGGCGATCGCTATTACATTCATGCTTTAGATGCCCATATTGAGCGCCTCCGGCGTAATGCTACCACCTTAGAAATGGAAGTTCCCTACTCAACGGAAGAGTTAAAAGTTGGTGTCTGGGAGCTTTTAGGCAAAATTCCCCAAGCCGATTATTACCTCCGTCCCCTTGTTTACCGCTCCCAGCCTCAGATATTCATCAAAGATAGGAATCAAATGGCAGTGGATGTGGTAGTATTAGCAGCGATCGCTCCTCGAAATCAGGTCGTCAAGCCCCTCAGGTGTCATATTTCGCCAATAGAGCGGGTTTCTCATCGAGCCATGCCAATCAGTGCCAAAATATGCGGAACCTATGTGAATAGTTACCTTGTCCGCCTTGCAGCAGAAGCATCGGGGGTTGATGAAGGAATCATGCTCGATCGCTCTGGTAAAATTGCCGAAGCAGCAGCAGCCAATCTGTTTTTTATTCAAGGAGAAACAGTTGTCACCCCAGCCCTGACACCTGATATTTTTCCAGGAATTACAAGAGCCACCTTAATTGAAGTAGCTCCCAGTTTGGGGATAGAAGTTATCGAACGGGATATTTATCCCCAAGAATTGGGCAGGTTTGAAGCTGTCTTCAGTTGTGGCACATTGTCAGAAATTAAACCTGTGGTACAGATTGACGAGTACCAGTATAATTCTCTGGATAATGGTGTATTTCGCAAGTTTTTAGACAAGTATCGAGAAATTATGCAGCGTTTTTAGCATAGTAAGTACTGAAGAGCCAAGCCCCTCGATTCATCGATGGGGTAACTGTTAGCGCAGCACAAGAGTGAAGGAGGCTAACTGTTAGCGCAGCTCCTCCGCAGGAGGCTAACTGTTAGCGCAGCTCCTCCGCAGGAGGCTAACTGATAACTGAAATGACCTAGCCTTTAGAATTAATGTGGCGGGGTACTAATTCAAGAAGTAGATAAATGTTGTTGGAATTAAAACGTATCCAGGTTCCACCAGGACAAAGGGTGGTGTTGCAAAATGTAACTTGGCAAGAGTTGGAAACAATTCTGGAAGAGTTGGGAGAACATCGCGCAGCTAGAATCGCCTACGAGCGGGGAATGTTGGAGATGATGACACCGCTACCAGAACACGAATATGATAAAGAAATTATTGGCGATTTAGTCAAAGCACTGTTAGAAGAACTTGATATTGAGTTCAGGAGTCTTGGTTCTACAACCTTCAAAAACCAAGCAATGGCTCAAGGTATAGAACCAGATCAGTGCTTTTATATCGAAAACGAGCGTAAAGTTCGTGGCAAGAAGCGACTAGATTTAACTATCGATCCTCCCCCAGATTTAGCCTTAGAGATTGATATTACTTCCCGTACCCATCCCAGTATTTATCAAGCTTTGCAAGTTCCTGAACTTTGGCGATTTGACAAAGGTAGGTTGCAAATAAATCTCCTACAAGATGGTGTTTATGTGGAATCTACTGAGAGTTTTAATTTCCCGAACTTGCCCCTTGTTGATGTTATTCCCCAATACTTAGAACAAAGTAGAACAGCAGGCAGAAATGCTACATTGAGAGCCTTTCGTCAGTGGGTGAGGGAGGGAAGAGGAGGGAAGGAGGGAAGGAGGGAAGGAGTGAAGGAGTGAGGGAGTGATGGAGTGAAGACTGTCAACTAACAACTAATAACTAACAACTAACAACTAACAACTAATAACTAACAACTAACAACCATCAACCTATGGGATAATTTATTTCCTGGAGTTCCCTTACTAATCTAAAATCTAAAATCCAAAATGGTGTATTTCCGGTAAAATCGAGTTCTAAACATTCAGTATAGGGAGAAACCAGGGTGGCTCCTACACTCGGCGTAAATATTGACCACATTGCTACCATTCGCCAAGCACGAAGAACAGTGGAACCAGATCCCGTTGCGGCGGCGGTATTGGCAGAATTAGGGGGTGCAGATGGTATTACTGCCCATTTACGGGAAGATAGACGACATATTCAGGAACGGGATGTGCGACTGTTACGTCAAACGGTGAGAACTCACTTGAATTTGGAAATGGCAGCAACTGATGAGATGATAGCGATCGCTGTTGATCTTAAACCAGATTATGTCACTTTAGTACCAGAAAAGCGGGAAGAGGTAACTACAGAAGGAGGATTAGATATTGTCGGTCAAGTTGCTAGAATAGGGGAGGTGGTGGATAAATTACAGGGTGCTGGGATTCCAGTCAGTTTATTTATCGATGCCGAACCAGCACAAATCGAAGCTTCTCAAGCAGTAAAGGCGCAGTTTATTGAGCTGCACACTGGACGATATGCTGAAGCGAAGGATGAAACCACTCGCAAGCAAGAATTAGACTTCTTAGCTGCTGGGTGCGAGCAAGCAATTAAAGCCGGATTGCGAGTTAATGCTGGACATGGACTGACTTACTGGAATATTTATCCTGTAGCTTCTCTCCCAGGTATGGAAGAATTGAATATTGGTCATACCATCGTCAGTCGAGCTGCACTAGTAGGGATGGAACGAGCTGTGCGGGAAATGAAGCAAGCTATGCGAGGAGAATTTTAATCAGTGAACAGTGAACAGTTGACAGTTAACAGTTAACTGAAAGTCCTTACGGTTATTCTACAAGCAAGACAAGGGACTTCCAATTAAAAAAAGATGCCAAAATATCTTGTGGTGCGGGCAGCGTTCGTCGGCTCGACTGAGCTTCGCCGAAGTCTTGCCCGTTAATCATCAGGGACAGGCAAGGATGCTCATTCCACAATCAAAGGATAATTTATTTCTTGGTATTCCCTAAATGTGTTTCTTTCATTCGTAGGGGGGTTTCATATTTTTGACTAGTAATTTTAGATTGCCGATTGTAGATTTTTTTTGGTTCATATCTCACTCCTTGTGGGTGAAACAAACCCAAAATCCAAAATCACCAAAGGATTATCTGTTTTCCAAAATCCAAAATCCAAAATCCAAAATCGATTGATTTTTGACTTAAAAAAGAGGGGTTTTCACTGCGGAATCTAGAAATTTGTCCTGTATCCCATCACAAGTACAGAATTCTATGAGCGCGACACAATCAAATCAACTACCACTTTGGGTACAAGATAGGGAGCAAGTGATTGCATACAGTAAACAGGCTAATATCGAGTGGCGTAATGGCAATGCTCCAGATTATAGCCGTTCCAAACAGAATCTCGCCCAAGAAAGTTTATACAATCACCTTGAAGGTTCCCTAGAAAGCATTGTCCAAAATTTGGTGAGAACCTTTGAAATGGAGGTGTCTTTCAAAACTAATCCCCAACAATGGCTATCTGTAGTTAACGATAAGTTCCGTGTCAGCACCAATGGTGGAAAAGATTTCACGGCCGAGGAATTAGGGGCAAAAGGTACTTACAATGTCTTCATGGCAGACTCTGAACATTACAAGTCTTCCGAAGAAACCTTTGAATCCTCCCATCAAATATTCCACTCTACATTCCCCCAAGGATTTCCCTGGGAACTAATAGAGGTTTACTCTGGGCCACCTAATGTTACCTTCAAATGGCGGCATTGGGGACACTTCCGGGGGGAGTACAAAGGCTTTGCACCCACGGGAGAAACGGTGGAAATTGTGGGTATGAGTGTTGCTCGCGTTACCGATGACCTGAAAATTATTTCTATGGAACACTATTTTGACAATAGTTTGTTCTTAGAAAAGTTAACTGCTGGAGGTAAACAGTCAGACAAATCTAATCTGCTGAGTCGCTGTCCTTTTGGCGGTTGGTTAAATAAATTCAAAAAGAGTTAATTTTTTTGGGGTACAGTAGGTTTCGCTGTACCCTTCAGTTTAAATTATTTATAGTGAGCAAGCAAAGAAAATGCAAACATACTATTACGTTTTGGCAAGCCAACACTTTTTACTAGAAGAAGAACCTTTAGAAGAAGTGCTGCGGGAACGAACCCGTAACTACCACGAGCAAGAGAAAGAAATTGATTTTTGGTTAGTCAAGCAACCTGCTTTCCTGGAAGCACCTTCCATGTCAGAAATCAAGGCAAAATCTCCCCAACCCGCAGCAGCAATTATTTCTACCAATCCCCAGTTTATTACCTGGTTAAAGTTACGATTGGAATATGTCCTCACAGGAGAATTTCAGGCCCCTACTGAGGATATCCCTGATGCAATAGCATCATTAGCTACTGTTTCTTAAACTGAAGATGACTCATAATTACTCATCAAGAATGGGTTTATGTTATGAGCTAATGGTTCATACACTGTAAATAAAAATACAGTGTATATCTACTTGATTCCTAGCTTTCTGAGTAACTAACACAAACATTTGTTAATAGCATTTTTCAAACAACAACATCCATGTATTTATCTTTGAGACAAAAATTTCACAAATTACCAAAGATTCTAGTCAATGGTTTTTTGTTATCCATGTTGGGTGTAATTAGTAGTGTTAATCCTGTTACTGCCCAAAACAGCAAAAAATCTACTCCTGTTTGTCAAGCACCAACCCCAGGAGAATATCTTTTACTAGTAATTAGCCCCTCCAAAAACAACCAGGAGCAATTACGTCGGGTTCTTCCTGCAAAAACCCAGAGCGTTGTTTGTACATACCTCAAGGATACCGTGACACGCATAGGGGGTTTTCGCAAAATAGAGGATGCCAATCGCTGGGCAAAATATGTGAAAGATTCAGCCGGTTTATCTGCTATTATTACTACCCGACCTAATGATGGCAGCAAACCTCAATTAGAAAATGCCATGTATAAACCGCGACAGCTAGGTAGTGGTTATGCTGTTTTAGTAGACTATTTAAAACGCCCAGAAATGGTCAAACAGGTGCAGGAAGTAGTGGGTGGCGATGTCGGTTTTGCTTCCTATGGACAACGCCCTTACTTGCTAGCAATTTATACTAACAATCAAAAGAACGCATACCAGACATTGCAAAAATTGAGCGATCGCGGCTTTTTTGCTTTAATAGTAGATAGTCGCAAGGTTATATTATTACGCTCAATTGTTAGTTTGTAGTGTTTGGTAATTAACCACCAACAATTTCACCCCCTACAAAGCGCCTCCGACTTCAACTCACAACTCCTCACAACTCCACCACGGGTGAGCGAAAAAGAGGCGTTACTATTAAATAATTTTCTTACCAAACCTTTTCAAATATCTCCAAATATTTACAAGAGAAATGTTGAGGTTTGAAGAGGTTGTTGACTAAAGCGTATGTCTCCC
>JAAUYI010050336.1_pt1 | contig 10132 bp, 5 predicted proteins | sample 7278041 | NCBI WGS metagenome assembly JAAUYI01 (sample SAMN14350216, study PRJNA611818) | marine sediment metagenome | isolation source: surface marine sediment (0.6m) | place: French Polynesia: Moorea | collected 2018-08
AAAGGACTGAAGTCGCGTCGCCAGAGCGTGGATCTGCTCGATTTGTCCGGCCTCGGCTACGCCGCCGAGCTCTGCCATGCCGAGAAGCCTGTCGCTGGCTTCGGCCAAGGTTCCTTCGGTGCCGGCTGACGGCCGGGATCGGCCGAAACGGCTCTGCCCGATCCCGATGACGGAGGCGGCCCCTCGGCCCAGGCGCCGCAGAAGGCTGCCTGTCCGCTCAACGCCCGCCTTCCGAACCGGATCGAGACCGATGCTGTGGCAACCGCCTTCGGCGCCCGGCAAGACCAGGGCATAGGGCTGGAGCTCGAAATGCCTGAGGCCGGGCAGTGCGAGCGCGGCGACCACGTCGGGACTTTCCGAACGGAGGATCCATTCGAAGTCTTCGGCTGCCCTGTTCGCCCCGTCGTCGTGCTTGACCGTGAGGGCGAGCCAAGTCCCCTCGGCGTCCCTCAGGGGCCAGACGGTTTCCTGGCCGATTTCGTCGAAGTAGGGCGGTGCGGAGGTCTCCGGTCGCAACAGGACCGGCAGCAGGCCGCGGGCACGCTGTCCGAGGCCGACCGGGAAGTTGTCGCGCAGGTGAGCCTCGAGCTCGGCCCAGCTATCGAAAGCGAGCGACCAGGCCTCCAGGTCAGCGGTCCTGGAAGGCCAGGGCTGGAGCGTCGCGCGCGCCGTCTTGGACGACGACAGCCGCCCGTCGGGTGCCGCCGCGGCGCCGTCCAGGACGATCTTGCCGCGCGCTAGCTGGGCCAGGGCGCCGGCGCCCCAGAGGCCCTCCTGTTCATAGGCCCGCTGGGGCGAATAGCTGGTGTCGTGTGCGTTCGCCCGGGCGCTGCCGGCGCTGTACCAGCGGTCCTGCTCGGGCGCGTAGAAATACCCGGTCACCCCGCTGGCGCCGGCGGCCGTGCGCCAAGCCCTCGCTCCCAGTCCATAGAGGGTCAGGCGGCCGACCGGCTGGTAGTCCTGGCGGACCTGCCCGCGCAACGCCTGCCACCGCTCGGGATCCGGAGGGGCGCTGGAGCCCGCCAGTAAGGCCTGGGCCAGGGCGTAGGCCTCGGCGACGAGGACGAGATAGGCGTCCAGGTCCAAGGTGAAGTCGCGCTCGCGCTTGTCCCTCACGCGGGCCGCAATCGTCCGCAGCAGGGCCGAGAGCCGCGGCAAGGAGTCCGCGCGGGAGGAAACGGAGAGGGCGAAGAGCCGCTCCTCCAGGACCAGGGGTGCCTGGTTGAAACCCGCGCGAACGCAGTCCGCGAGGCAGCCGACGACCTCGACGAGGAACCTGGGATCGGGGGCCTTGTCCTCGGCCGGCGCGCGATCCTCGGCCGCGGCCGCTTCCGTGGTCGCGTCCTCGACGCCGTGGCGCTGACGCACGGCGAGGATGGCCGCCGTCTGCAGGGCCTTGCGCTTGGCCCGGGGTGCCTTGGTGATCATGCCGGCGAGCCCCTGACCCGTGAGGAAGCGGACCTCGGGGCCCTCGGGGTCCAGCCGCACGACGAGCGCCGGGCCCTCGACCGCGATCTCCGGGGCCTGGGCCGCATTGCAGATCTCCTGGGCCGCCCGAAGGGTCGCCTTGCCGGCCCATTTGGCGATTTCTCTGCCGCTCAGGGCCAGCACCTCGGCGAGCGGATCGCCGGGCCCGTCGTTGCCAGAGGCAGGCTCTCCATCATCGACGGCCGCGTCCTCCGGCACCGCCCGGGCGGCATCGGCGCGGGCGCCGTCCCGGAGCAGCAAGACCGCGGCAATGCGGTGCCGGCAAACCCCCTGCGCGCGACAGCTGCAACCGGCGGCCGCGGGACCGGTGGCGGCGATCTCGACCCTTTCGCCGTCGGCCTCGATCACGGCTCGCGCGTCGCTTTCCTCGAGCAGCGACACCTTGCCGGCCTCGAGATCTCGACCCGCCCGCCGCAGCAAGCCCTTCGATGCCAGGGCTGCAAGTGCGGCATCGTCGAAGGCCGACAAGGCGCGGCGAAGGTCCTTGGCGCTCACCGGATCACCTCGCCGATCCAGTCCGCGAACTTGTCGGGTGTCAGGGCCGCGATCCGCATGCCGGCCGCGGCCAGCTTCTCGGCCACGCCGCGGTCGTAGACCGGCGCCGCCTCCGGATCCAGTGCAGCCAGCCCGAGCAGGGTGACGCGCGCCTCCGCGAGACGGCGGACGCCGGCGACCAGGCGACCGACCGGGGCACCTTCCTCAAAGTCGCTGACCAGGACGCAGATCGTCCGGCTCGGCTGTGCCACAAGCTGCTCGCAATAGCTCATCGCCTGGCCGATGTCGGTGCCGCCGCCGAGCTGAACCGACATCAGCACCTCGACCGGATCCTCCACATGCTCGGTCAGGTCGACCACAGAGGTGTCGAAGACGACCAGGTGCAGCTTCAACGACGGCAGGCCGGCGAGGATCGCCGCCATGACCGCCGAATAGATGACGGAGTCCAGCATCGAGCCGGACTGGTCCACGCAGAGAATGATGGTCCAGGGCAAGCGCCGGCGCATGCGGGAATAGAAGCGCAGCCGGTCGGCGATGATCGCCTGCCGCTCGCTGTCGTAGTTCTTCAGGTTCTCCCGGATCGTCGCGCGCCAGTCGAAGTTCTGCATCGCCTTGAACTGACTGCGCCGGAAGCGGTTCGGGGTCCCGGCCAGGGCCCGCGCGACCTGGGGTCTCAGCCGGCGCACGATGTCCTCGACGACCTTGCGGGCGATCTCTCGGATCTTCTCCTGCACGGCAGGATCGGCCTGGCCCTTGAAGGCGATGAGGGACTTCAGCAGGTCGCCGTTGGGCTCCAGCGAGTCGAGCACCTTGGGGTCCCGCAACAGGCCGTGCATCTCGTAGCGGTCCAGGGCGTGGGACTGGATGGTCTCGAAGACGGTCTGCGGGAAGAGCGAGCGCACCTCGCCGAGCCAGCGCAGGGGCGTCAGCTGACTCGGATCGAGGGAACCGAAACGGCCCTTGGCCTTGCCGCGCAGGCCGCGCCGGGCAAGCTCCTGGCCGTAGATATAGTCCAGCGCCCGGTCCATGCGCCGGTCGCCGCGGCTCAATCCGCTGCTGTCCAGGTTTCCCTCGGCGTAGCGGCCGAGGACCAGGCGCCAGCGCCGAAGATGGTCCGGCGGGGGTTTGCCGCCGCTCATCCCTCGCCCTCCGGGGCCAGGAAAGCGGCCAGGCCGTCTTCCTTGAGCCTGTGGACCAGGATCTGGGAAAGCTGCAGGTTGCGCTGGACCTCTTCGGCCGTGGCATCGTAGCGGACGCTGCCGGAGACCTCCGTCTGCGCAACCCCCAGGTGCGTGGCCAGGTTCTGCGCCAGCCGGTCCGTCTCCCGCGGATCGAGCGCTGAAAACGCGAGCCGCAGGTGCGGCAGCAGGGTGATGAAGTCCTCTTCGTCGAGGCCGGCGATGATCTCGTCCGCCGTCGCGGCCAGGCTCGGCACCCGCCACAGGACTTCGCGCGATATCGCCACCAGACCGCGCAGGAAGGCAATTCGCTCCTCCGCGTCCACATATGCGCCGGCAAGGTCGCCTCGCAGCCGTTCGTTCAGGGCCGCGCTGTCGATGAGACCGGAGAGGTAGGCCAGGGCCGACAAGGCGCCGGCCAGCGCCGGATGCAGTTCGGTTTCCAGGAGCGCCGAAAGGGCCTCGTGAAACAGGACCTCGTCGATGGCTTCGGTCTCGGACGCGGCGGTCGTCATGACCTCGCGCAGGCTGGCCAGGCTCTCGAGCAGGGGCGAGAGCTGGTCCTCCCGCGCGCTGCGCAGGTCGGGCAGCAGATAGAGCGCCCGCGCGTAAGCCACGCCGATCAGGCGCTCTACCGTCTCGGCACCGGCCATGCCGAGCACTTCGCGGCTGCGCCAGAGCAGGTAGAGCTCGCGCAGCGCAGCGACCACCGAGGGCAGTTCGGGGTCCGCCGTGACCTCGTCCTCGATGAGCGGCAGGATCTCAAGCGCGCGCTCGGCGATCCCGGCCTGGCAGGCTGTGAGGAAGAGCCCGACCGCTTCGCGGGCGTTCCGGCCGCGGCCCTCCTCCTCGAGCTTGCGCAGCCGCTTTCGCAGCTCCCTGAGGCAGGCGTCGGCAACCGTCTCGGCGCCGGCGGCCAGCTCGATCAGGCGTGCCTCGACCAGCGGCGACCAGGCATAGGTCCAGGTCTCGAACAGCAGGTCGAGCTTCACCCCCGAGAGGAAATCGGGGCCGCCCGTCCTGATGGCGAAGCGCGTGTCCAGGAACGTCATGGCGTGCAGAAAGCGACTGACCTCGCGGTGCCGGGGCTTCCGGTAGATGTCGAGCTTGCGGTTCCTTTCGTCACCTTCCTCGACGTTGAAGCCGAAGCGGCGGGCCTGCGCACGGGCGGCTTCGACCAGGGGCGGCGAGCCGGCGGAGGGCGGAACGTCGCCGATCCGGCTGCCGGTCAGGAAGTCCTTCAGCAGGCTCATGACCGGTGCGATCTCGCCCAGCTGTTCGCCCTTGAGGAGGGTTGATCGGCAGGCGTCCAGCAGGTCCTCCCGCGCCGGTCCCGGCCGCCCTCTGAGCTCGGCCAGGCGCGCGGCGCCTTCCAGGGCGGCGGTCAGGACCGGCACCGGCGGAGTCAGCGAGGGCTGAGTCTCGCGAAGATACTCGGTAAAGCCGGTCAAGATCTCGACGCTGAGGCCGCGCCACAGATCGTCGCCCGACGTTCCGGCCGCCAGGCGCTGCCAGAGCCGATCGTAGAAGCCCGGCACCGGGAGCCCCGCCGCATAGCCGTTGAGGCCATCGAGCTGCCGGAAGCCGTAGCGAATCAGGTAGGCCTCGGTCTCGGCCTTGGCCGGAAGGACCTCCTCGCCCGACGCCTCGGAGGCAAGGTCTTCGATCAAGGCTGGCGTGTGAAAGCCGCCGGTGACCACCACGATCTTGCTGTCGGTGGCGGCGCGCGCCGCCCGGATCAGGGCCGCCATCTGCGCCTCGCGGGCCAGGGTACCGTCGCGCCGCAGGTCCTCGACGCTGGAGGCGGCCCGGACGGAGGCGCAGTAGGTGCCGACGTCGGCGAAGAAGCTGCGCCAGTCCGCGCCGTCGACGCGGGCTTCGAAGAGGTGGTCCCAGAGCTCGTTCTGGTCGCGGCAGCCCAAGCGCCGGCAGAGCGCCTTCACGTATTCGCTGGCGTCGAAGGCCCGCTCGTCGGTGAGCGACACCGCGATCTCCGGCTCCTCCTCCTCCTCTTCGTTCTGCCGCAGCTGCATCATGCGGTGGGACGAGGGCAGGTCGATGAAGCGTGCGACGCAGCCGCGCGCCAGGGCCTCGCGGAGCGCGACGTACTCGGGCGAGTGATCGCAGAACGGGAAGTAGCTGACGATCGAGGTCTCGTCGGACTTGCCGCGCTCGCGCTTCGGGAAGGCGACGATGGCGACGGGTGGTCGGGTCTCTTCCGATGTGATCAGGGGAATCATTGGATCGAAGTCGCAGGGGCCTTCGACCAGGATCTGTGCCGGCGAGACCTCTTCGATCAGGGCCTGGAGGTGACGGGCGCAGGCCGGGCTGTGATGGCGCAGTGGGACGAAGTAGAGCCTCCGCGCTTCGTCCCACAAGCGGGGTGCCAGCCGGCCGTCGCCTGCGTCGGGATCGTGCATTGCTGTTCCTAGACCAGCTTCAGCTTGCGCGCGGTCTGGTAGAAGGCCTTCCAGTGCCGGTCGCGGCCGGCCCGGTCCTTGGCGACGTGATCGACATAGGCCTTGAACTTCTTGCCGTCCTCCGGGTTGTCCTTAAGAACGACGCCCTGGACCTGCCGGGCCAGATGCGCGCCGGTGACCGCCGCGTTGTCCAGGAAGGCCGCTTCCAGGGCCGCGGCGTGAACGACGTTGACGGCCTCAGCGGTCGACATGACGGCCTCCGGCCGGCTCAGGCTGGTGCCGTCCTGGGTGCGGCCGGTGCGCAGGTCGAGGAAGGTTTGCACGAGGACGTCGACCACGCCGGACTCGATGTCGGTCCTGGCCTCGAGGCCGGCGAGGCGCTCGTCGAGCTGCTTCAGGATCAGCTCGCGCTCGAAGGCGGGATCGGTGATCGGGTGCACGGTCTCGAAGTTGAAGCGCCGCTTGAGCGCGCTGGACATCTCGTGCACGCCGCGGTCGCGCAGGTTGGCGGTGCCGATCACGTTGAAGCCCGGCTTGGCTCGTATCGTCTGGTTCTCCCCCAGCTCCGGAATCGCGATGGTCTTTTCCGACAGTATGGAGATCAGCGCGTCCTGGACCTCGGGCGGGCAGCGCGTCAGCTCCTCGAAGCGCACGATGCTGCCCGACTGCATGGCCTGGAAGACCGGCGAGGGCACCAGGGCCTTCTCGCTGGGCCCCTCGGCCAGGAGCAGGGCGTAGTTCCAGGAGTAGCGGATGTGGTCCTCGGTGGTGCCGGCCGAGCCCTGGACCACCAGCCCGGACTGGCCGCAGACCGCCGCGGCCAGCAGCTCCGAGAGCATGGACTTCGCCGTCCCCGGCTCGCCGACCATCATCAGGCCCTGGTTGCCCATCAGGCTGACGATGGCCCGGTCGACCAGGGGATCGTCGCCGTAGAACTTGCGCGACACGTCGAGCGCCTCGTCGCCCAGGATGAAGCGGCGCACCGCCCGGGCGGAGAGCGCCCAGCCCGGCGGCGCGGGCGTATCGTCGGCTTCCTTGAGCTTGGACAGCTCGGCGGCGTATCTCTCTTCTGCGGGTGCGCGCAGCACCTCGTCCATGGCCGTCACTCCTTCGGCGTTCTTCACCAGTACCTAGCCTCCCTTTCCCGGTTCGGGTCAAAGCCCGTGCCGGCGGCCGCGATCTGGCGATAGTCAATCCAGGTCTCGCCCAATATGACCGCGTCTGCTCCGCCGTTCACCAGCATTGAACCTTCGTCTCCCACTCGGGATCGAAGCCGCTGCCGGCTTCGGCGATGCTGTGGTAGTGCCCCCAGGCCTCGCTCAGCAGTACCGGCGGCACCTCCTTCAGGGGCAGGGGCTTGCTGGCATAGCGGTTCTTGCCCGTCTTCAGGAAGGTCAGCTCGGTCAGGGCGACCGGGACGTTCTCTTCCGGAACGAAGTTGCCGGAGAAGGCCAGCGACACGTGGATGCCGAGGCCGGGAAAGGCCAGCTCGTAGAAGTCGAAGTAGCCGGCATCCATGACCTCGCCGCGCTTGTAGCCCAGCTTGCCGGCCTTGCCGCGCAGGGTGAAGGCGTCAAGCAGGTAGCCGCGGCGATCATCGATCCGCGTCGCCTCCAGCTGTGCCGGCGTCGGGCTGACGTGCGTCTCGGCGAGCTGCGGGAACAAGGTCACGACCTCGTAGTCGGCGAGGTGCCGGCGCCAGGCCGCCGCGTCGCCTTCGGGCAGCAGGGCGCTGTGGGCCAGCAGGACCTCGGCGTCCTGCGGCAGCTCGACAGCCCGGTCCTGGCTGTCCGACAGGCTGCCGTCCTCCAGCGGGCGAAAGACCGACAGCAGCCGATCCTCGGCCATCGCCAGCCAGACCAGGCGCTGGCAGAGGCGCCCGACGATCGGATGCGCCAACAGGTAGCTTTGCCAATCCTCAGCCGGCCAGCGGCGCCCGGTGCAGAGGGCCTCGTGCAGTCTCTGCGTCTGCAGGGTGACAACCGTCTTGAGCTCCTTGCGGGCCTCTGCGAGCTGCTTCTTGGCCGCCTTGATCGGCCCCGGATCCTCGCCCTTGCGCGGCGCCGGTAGCGCCTTCACCACCTTGCCGTCGGGGTTGACCAGGCTCAGCGTGAGCGCCTCGTCCAGGCGCGCGGTAAAGCGGCGCGTTCCGCAGTCGAGCTCCCGCTCCCCGCTGTCGTCCAGCCCGGCCGCCGGGATCGTGCGGTCGGCCAGCTGGTCCGGCGCCCAGCCGTTGAGCTCGGCAATGCGGGTGGCCAGGTCACGGGCCTTGTCCTGGACCGCCTTGTTGCGATAGCGCTGCGCGGTGGCCAGGAGCAGCTGCGTGCCGGCCATGTCGTTGGCGGGCACCAGGGTCTCCAGCAGGGCCTCGATCTGGGCGCGGCGCAGGTAGTGGTCGCGCATGAAGGCCTGCAGGAGCGGAACGGCGTCGCGCCCGGGGACCCGCGTCGCCAGCGCCAGGATCCCCTTCTCCTTGATCGCCGAGCCGAAGTACTCGCTGAGCTTCTCACGCTTCAGCGTGTTGAAGACCTGCTCTTCGGTGATCCCGGGGGCCCACTTCTTCCAGCTTCGATAGCTGCTCTCGACGTATGCTTCGGCATAGGCATTGGCCTCGTCCAGGCTGGGCCGGCGCGAGTCCTGGGCCATGAAGGCCTGAAGCACGAAACGGCCCAGTGCCGCGGCGTCCTCGGGCTTCAGCAGGTCGAGGTAGCGCTCCAGCAGAGCAGTCCCACCCGGCCGCTTGAGCTGGCAAGCGATAACCAGCCACCAGGTAACGATCTTGGGGTCGACCGGCCGTCCGTCGGCACGCCAGCGCACACGCGGCAGGGCCTCGAAGGGGAACCAGGCGGCGAGGCCTGCGGGCGGCCCCTTTTCCAACGCGGCTTCGGCCTCCCGCAACAGCCTGGCCGGCCCCAGAAAGGCATCCAGGTCACCGCCCAGGCTTTCCAGTACGGCCAGGAAGACAGCCTTGGTGACCGCCTGATTCTCCGTGTCCAGCGCCGCCTCGATCGCCGGCACCGCTGGGCGGTGGCCGATTTCCGCCAGCCATTCGGCGGCCAGCTCGCGAACCTCCTGCTTGGCCGAGCTCAAGCCCAGGAGGATCCGCTCTTCCTTGCCCGGAACCCCGGCGAGGCAGGCCCTGGCCAGGGGCCGGAGGGTCTTGGTCGGCCCGAAGGCGAAGTCGAAGAGCGGCGACACCAGCGCCGCCGGCGGGGCCGGAAACAGCGTCAGGTACTGCAGAGTGCGGATGCGGTCGAAGCGCAGGTCCTGGCCCGCCGACTGGAGGCCCAGCCCGCAGGCGATCAGCGCGCTGCGCTCGGCGAAGTAGGGCCAGACGGCGTCGGGCGGCAGCGCGATCTGCGGCTCCCAATAGCTTTCCTGCAGCAGGCTGTGACCGATGCGGTCGGGATCCGACCCGGCGTGCTCCAGGACGTCGGCCAGAACCCTAAGGTCGCCGATCTCGTAGAGGCTCCCGGCCCCGTCGATTCGAAGTTCGGGGTCCCAGAACCCTTTGAGGCGCCAATCGGCGCGGTAATCCAGCAGGATCAGCCGCACCAGGTGAATCAGCTTGAAGTCGGGATGGTCGAACAGCTTTAGCAATTCCGCGGCCGGCGGCTCTTCCAGCAGACGGGTGACGGCACGCCGGTGGCCTTCCGAATCCGCGCCGCTGGGCCGCTTGCCATCGATCAGCGCCGTCAGGGCGACCGCATCCGTCAGGCCGAGATCCCTGGCGCGCTTCTTGTCCTGCCGAGCCAAGGCGGTCTTGCAGGCTCCGATCGCCTCGTCGAGTCGGGCGGTCCAGTCTTTCCCCAGCCGCCCGTCGAGCTCGGGGCGCTGGTAGTCCGGGATCATCGACGCCGCCAGGGTTCCACCTTCCGCAGCGCCGTCCTCGGTCAGCGCCGCGGCGGAACCTTGTTCGGTCGCAGCCGCATCGGGAACATCGTCCATGACCACCACTTCGTCGCGTCGCCTACCAGAACTCGGCCTTCTTCTCCCAGTCCGGATCGAAGCCGGTGCCGGCGGCGGCGATCTGGTGATAGTCGTTCCAGCATTCGCTGAGCAGCACCGGCGGCACCTCGCGGAGGGGCAGGGCCGAGCTCCAGTAGCTCGACGACTTGCGGATCCGGTAGAACTTCAGCACCAGCAGGGCGCAGGCGATGTTCTCCTCCGGCAGGGGACTGCCGGTGAACTCGACGGCGACGGCGATGCCGGTCCCCTCGTAGCGCTTCTCGTAGTGCATGAAGATACCGCCGTCCTCGGCCTGGCCGCGCTGGTAGCCGAGCTTGGTCGCCGCACCGCGCAGCTTGAAGGACTCGATCATGTGACCCCTGCGGTCGTCGATCTCCTCCGCCTTGGCTCGGTCTTCGCCTGGCTTCAGCAGGGGGCGGGAGAACTGGTCGAAGAGCGGCTTGACCTCGTAGTCCGCGAGATGGCCGAGCCACGCCGCCTTGGCCGCCTCCGGGATCAGAGTCTGGTGCGCCAGCTTGACCCCGGCGAAGTCGACGAGGGCGATTTCCTCGTCCTCGGGCCCGGTCAGGCTGCCGTCCTCCA
>JAAUYI010124186.1_pt1 | contig 10131 bp, 7 predicted proteins | sample 7278041 | NCBI WGS metagenome assembly JAAUYI01 (sample SAMN14350216, study PRJNA611818) | marine sediment metagenome | isolation source: surface marine sediment (0.6m) | place: French Polynesia: Moorea | collected 2018-08
CACCGAACATCCGTGCGGCCGTCGCCGAGCGTGTCGACGATCCCACCTTCCCCTCCGGGGCCGTGCGCACCACTGGCGAGGTCCTGTCGTTCGTCTACAAGGCGGCGGCCGAGATCGGCGAGCTCGGCGACAACACGCGAGCCCTGCGTCAGGCGATCCGCGACGACGCCCTGCTGCGGCAGGCGCTCGGCAACACGGACGCCGAGGCGACGATCCTCGGCCACACCCGCTGGGCCAGCGTCGGCATCATCAGCGAACCGAACACACATCCGCTGAACTCCTACGAGCTGGAGACCCCGGGCGGGGTCGAGCCGCCGTACGTCGTCGCGGCGCTCAACGGCGACGTCGACAACCACGCCGATCTGCGTGCCGCACACGGGCTGCGCATCGCCGGCCCGATCACGACCGACGCCAAGGTCATCCCGACGATCGCCTCGCGTCACCTCGCCGACGGTCTCGAGCCGGTCGAGGCGTTTCGCCGCACCGTCGCCGCGTTCGAGGGTTCCGTCGCGATCGGCAGCGTCTCGGCCGACGACCCCGCGCAGCTGCTGATCGCACTGCGCGGCAGCGGTCAGGGCCTCTACGTCGGTCTGGCCGACGACTGCTTCGTCGTGGCGAGCGAACCGTTCGGCGTGGTCGAGGAGACCGATCGCTACGTCCGGATGGACGGCGAAGCGGGCGGGGAGATCATCGCCCTCGACGCTGCGCTCGCCGGCGAACTCGCCGGCGTGCATCGTTGGTCGTACGACGGCACCGAGCTGCCGGTCACCGACGACGACGTGACGATCGCCGAGGTCACGACGCGCGACATCGACCGTGGTGACGCCCCGCACTTCCTGCTCAAGGAGATGTCCGAGGCGCCGTCGAGCTTCGCCAAGACGCTCCGCGGCAAGATCGTGGCCGGCGCCGACGGCGCACTCCGCGCCCACGTCGGCGAGCGGGCGCTGCCTGCGGAGGTGGCCGAGGGCCTCGCCGCCGGGAGCATCCGGCGGATTCGGGTGATCGGGCAGGGAACCGCGGCCGTCGCCGGCCAGAGCATGGCGACGGTCCTGAACGAGTTGACCGATGCGACCCTGGACGTCGATGCGATCACGGCCACCGAGCTGTCCGGATTCCACCTTCGGCTCGACATGAGCGACACGCTGGCCATCGCCGTCAGCCAGTCGGGGACCACGACGGACACCAACCGGACCGTCGACCTCATCCGCGCCCGGGGCGGCAAGGTCATCGGCATCGTCAATCGCCGCGGGTCGGACCTCGTCGACAAGGCGGACGGGGTCATGTACACCTCGGACGGGCGTGACGTGGAGATGAGCGTCGCCTCCACGAAGGCCTTCTACGCGCAGGTCGCCGCCGGCGTGCTGCTCGCCGCCGCCATCGCCGACGCCGCCCGTGTCGGCGACCCGGCACGCCGGAGCGCGCTGCTCTCCTCGCTCCGGGTCATCCCCGATGCGATGCGCACCACCCTCGAGCGACGCGGGGTCATCGCGGAGGCCGCCCGCCGGGTCGCACCACCCAAGCGGTACTGGGCGGTCGTCGGCAACGGCCCGAACAAGGTCGCCGCCGAGGAGGTGCGGATCAAGCTCAGCGAGCTCTGCTACAAGTCGATGGCCTGCGACTCGACCGAGGACAAGAAGCACATCGACCTGTCGTCGGAACCGCTGATCCTCGTGTGTGCCGCCGGCCTGGAGGGGTCGACCGCGGACGACGTCGCCAAGGAGGTGGCGATCTTCAAGGCGCACAAGGCGACCCCGGTCGTCTTCGCCACCGAGGGCGAGACGCGGTATCAGGCCGACGCCGTCATCGAGGTCCCGCCGGTCGACCCGGCGCTCGGCTTCGTCCTGTCGGCCATGGTCGGGCACCTCTTCGGCTACGAGGCGGCGCTCGCGATCGATGCCTCGGCCAACCCGCTCCGACAGGCCCGCGAGTTGGTCGAGTCGCTCGCCGGCGACGATGCCGATGCGGCCGCAGTGCTGGCACAGCTCCGGACCCGGGTACCGCCGATGGCGGTGGCGTTCACCGACGGGCTCCGATCAGGCACCTACGACGGGCACCTCGAGGCGTCGACGGCGGTCGGGTTGAGCGGCATGCTCCGCGATCTCCTCGCCGAACGACCGGTCGAGTCGTACCACACGTCGAGCGGCAAGGTCGCCACCCCGGCGTCGCTGATCGACGACCTCGTTGGAGCGCTCAGCAGCGCCATCGACGAGCTCACCCGACCGGTCGACACGATCAAGCATCAGGCCAAGACGGTGACCGTCGGCATCTCGCGCAGCGACGAAGGTGTCATCGACCGGCCGCTCGTCCAGGCGGTGCTCGCCGCCGGTGCGGGTCGCGACGTGCTCGCCTACCGGACCCTGCGGGTGCTCGCCGACCTCGACCCGGCGATCGCCGAGGTGCGCGGGTACACGAGGTACGGGATCGACGGTGATCAGATCACGGTCATCGATCGAGGTGGCATCTCGCGGGATCTGCCGAGCCGTGTGGACGGCGTGTCCGAACTGCGAGGCACGAAGCGACGGGTGGGTTCGGAGCGCGAGGTGCTCGTGGCGCGGGGACGCAGCGACGGCCGCACCGTCCTGATCGTGCCCGAGGTCAAGTCCGGCGAGACCACCGGCCTCACCCTGCTCCACGTCGCCTTCCACGACACCCGACCCGCCGACGTCATGCGTGGGGTCCTGCAGGGATACGACCGGCGCTACGACCGGCTGGTCGACTGGGTCACGGAGACGGAGGGGTCCTTCGACGAGACCCTGCTCGGCGAGGTCTCGGTGGAGGATCTGCTGATCGGCCCGATCTCGCAGACCGCCGACCACTGGCGATGATCATCGGGATCGGCATCGATCTGGTCGACATCGACCGGTTCCGTCGCTCGCTCGAGCGCACGCCGTCGATGCGTGCGCGGCTGTTCACCGCCGACGAACTCGAGTACGTCGCCCCGCAGCGCGACGACGCGGCGTCGCTCGCCGCCCGGTTCGCGGCCCGCGAGGCGGTCATGAAGGCGCTGGGGCTCGGGCTGGGTGCCTTCGGATTCCACGACGTGTCGGTCGAGCGGGCGGAGTCGGGGGCCCCGACGTTGACGGTCACCGGCACCGCGCTGCGGTTGGCCGAGGAGGCCGGCGTCCGCCGGTGGCACCTCAGCCTCACCCACAGCGACACCACCGCCGGCGCCTACGTGGTCGCCGAGGGCTGACCGCCGTCGTGGCTCAGCCGGCGAGGAGTGTGTCGCGCAGCTCGCGCTTGACGAACTTGCCGTTGGCGTTGCGCGGGAGCTGGTCGTCCATGAACCAGACCTTCTCGGGGATCTTGTACTTGGCGAGCTTGTCGGCGAGGAACGACGTGAGCTCCTCCTGGGTCAGGGCGGCGTCGGGCGCCAGCACGACGGCCGCTGCGACGAGCTCGCCCAGGCGATCGTCGGGCACACCGAACACCGCGGCCTCGGCGACGGCCTCGTGTTCGTAGATCGCCGCCTCGACCTCGGAGCAGTACACGTTCTCGCCGCCACGGAGCACCATGTCCTTGGCCCGGTCGACGATGAACACGAAACCGTCGTCGTCGATCTCGGCGATGTCGCCGGTGTGGAACCAGCCGTCGACGATCGCCTCGGCGGTCGCTTCCGGTCGGTTCAGGTAGCCCTTGATCACGACCGATCCCCGCACGGCCAGTTCGCCGCGGGCACCGGGTCCGGTGACCTCCTCGCCCAGTTCGTCGACGAGCTTCGCGTCGAGCACGGGGACGACTCGGCCGCACGAGGCCGGCTTCGAGACGTACAGCGCACCGGAGTTGGCGGTCACGATGCCGTGGGTCTCGGTGAGGCCGTAGCCGGTCGAGGGTGCGCCACCGGAGAGCGACTTGTCGATCTTGTCGACGAGGTCGGGCTGCACGGGTGCGCCACCACCGCCCATGCCCTGGAGGGAACTCGTGTCGCGCGTCTCCCAGTCGGGGTGCATGAGCATCTCCCGGCTCATCGTCGGCACCCCGGAGAAGGTCGTGACCCGCTCGCGTTCGATGAGCTCGAGTGCGCGGGCTGCGTCCCACTTGTACATGAGCACGAGGCGTGAGCCGGTCAGCGTGGCCGGGTGCATCAGGCAGTTGTTGGCCGTGACGTGGAACAGGGGCGTCGGCGCCATGAACACGGTCTGGGGTGGGGCGGCGTCGCCGTCGCCGGGTTGCGCGGTGAGGTCGGGGACGCCGGCGGCGACTCCGGCCGTCGCCGCCGCCATGGCACTGACCGTGCCCATGAAGGCGAGGTCCATGAGGTTGTGGACCGAGCCGCGGTGGGTGAGCTGCGCGCCCTTCGGAAACCCGGTCGTGCCCGAGGTGTAGAAGATGCAGGCGTCGTCGTCCGGATCGATCTCGGCGGGCGGCAGCGCGTCGGGTGCGTTCGCCGGATCGAGCACGTCGTCCCAGCGGCTGGCGCCCTCGGGGAGGTCGCCGTCGTAGCGGACGGTGATGACGTGCATCGGCTGACCACCCTCGCCGCCGCGCAACTCGTCGAGGATCGGGAGCGCCCGTTCCGTGCGCTCACCGTCGGCGATGAGCACCTTCGGGCGGGAGTCGGCCAGGCCGTACTGCATCTCCTCGGACGTCCACCAGGCGTTCATCCCGACACACGCCGCGCCGAGCGAGACGATCGCCCAGTACGAGATGACCCACTCCGGATAGTTCCGCATGGCGACCGCCACACGGTCCCCGCGCGCCACGCCGTGTGTGTCGACGAGGTGCTGCGCGAGCGCCTTGACCAGCCGATCGGTCTCGGCATAGGTGAGGCGCTCGTCCTCGAAGACGAGGTAGTCCTTGTCGCCGTGCAGTGCCGCCAGCTCCCATGCGAATCGCATGGTCGGCGGCGCCGAGTCGAACACCCGCATCGGGATGCCGCGCACCTCGATCTCCGACATCGCGAACTGTGCGCCCGGCGCCGTCAGCTCGTCCCACGCTTCCTGGTAGTGCTCGATCACGCCGGACATGGTGGCACCGGGCGACTCCGGCCCTCCAACCCGGCGCCGCCGTTCGAGTGGGCCGTCGGCGAGCCGGTCGATGACCGATCTGGGAGGATGTGACCGTGCGGCCGATCGTGACCCCTGACGAGATGCGGGCGATCGACGCGGCTGCCCCCGAGCCGCTCGACGTGCTCGTCGGCCGGGCGGGCGCGGCGGTGGCGCGGGAGGCCGAGCGGCTGCTCGGCGGCTCCTACGGCAGGACGGTGAACGTCATCGCCGGCAAGGGAAACAACGGGGCGGACGGACGCGTCGCCGCCGACCGTCTCCGACGGCGCGGCGTGCGCGTGCGGTGCTTCGAGGCGGCCGGGTGCCCCGCGAGCCTGCCGCCGGCCGACCTCGTGATCGACGCCGCGTACGGCACCGGATTCCGCGGGGAGTGGATCGCACCCGCCGTCGGCGATGCAGCCGTCCTGGCGGTCGACGTGCCGTCGGGCCTCGACGGGCTCACCGGTGCGGCCGGGCCCGGCGTGCTGCGCGCCGACCGGACCGTGACGTTCCAGGCGCTCAAGCCGGGCCTGCTCCTCGGCGAGGGCCCGTGGCTCGCCGGGGACGTCGTCGTCGCCGACATCGGTTTGGACGTCTCGACGGCCACGCGGTTCCTCGTCGACGCAGGCGACGCCGGGCGATGGTGGCCACGACGGCGGACCGACAGCCACAAGTGGCGTGCCGCGGTCAAGGCCGTCGCCGGATCCCCGGCCATGCCGGGTGCGGCGCAGCTCGCGACGTCTGCCGCCTTGCGTGCGGGCGCCGGCATCGTCTCGCTGGTGAGCCCGAGACCGACCGACGACCTGCCGATCCCGGTCGACGCCGAGGTGATCGCCACGGCGGCACGACCCGACGCGCTCGCGGCCGCGGCGCTGGCCGATCTCGGACGGTACGGGTCGATGATCATCGGGCCCGGTCTCGGGCGCGACGACGCCGTCCTGCTCGCTGCGCGGCAGTGCGTCGCGGACGCCAGCGTGCCCGTCGTCATCGACGGCGACGGGCTGTACGCGTGCGCCTGGAGCGCCGACGGCGCCGGGCCGCTGCTGCGCGATCGGGTTCGTTCGACCGTGGTGACACCACACGACGGCGAGTTCGCCCACCTCACCGGCGCAGCGCCCGGAGCGGATCGGATCGAGGCGGCCCGAGCGGCCGCGATCGATCTCGATGTCGTCGTGCTCCTCAAGGGCCCGACGACGATCATCGCGGCACCGGCGAACGATGACGAACCGGCTGCGACGTATCTCGTCGACGTCGGCGACGAGCGGCTTGCGACGCCGGGCTCGGGCGATGTGCTCGCCGGCATGATCGGCGCTGCCCTGGCCGCCGGCGCACCGGCGCCGATCGCGGCCGCCTCGGCGGCGTACCTCCACGGTCTCGCCGGTCGGCTCGGACCGGCGGAGGGTCTCGTCGCCGGCGACCTGGTGACGCTGCTGCCCGAGGCGATCGCCACCTGTCGGGCCGCCGCATGACGGGCCGCTCGTCGTCCGCGCCGGACCGGTGGGCGTGGGCCGACATCGATCTCGATGCGATCGCGCACAACGTGACGCTGCTGCGAGAGCGGGTCGGGGACGCCGAGCTCTGGGCCGTCGTCAAGGCCGACGGGTACGGCCACGGCGCCATCGAGGTGGCGCGCACCGCGCTCGCCGCCGGAGCGGCCGGGCTGTGCGTCGCGCTGACCCAGGAGGCGATCGAGCTACGCGACGCCGGCGTGGTATCGCCCATCCTGCTGCTGAGCCAACAGCCACCCGAGGACTCGGGGCTGATCGTCGAACATCGGCTGACCCCGACGGTGTACGACCTGGCGACGATCCGTGCGCTGGCCGAGGTGGCGGACCCGGCGTCCCCGACCGAGGTCCATCTCAAGATCGACACCGGGATGCAGCGCGTCGGCGCGCATCCGCATGATGCGGGCGAACTGGCGTCCTCGATCGCATCGTCCGGCGCCCTGCGACTCGGGGGCGTGTTCACCCACCTCGCCGTCGCCGATTCGGACACGACCGAGCACCTCGGCGTCACCGCCCGGCAACTCGCACGGTTCGACGAGGCGCTCGACGGACTGTCGCTCGACGACGATGTGGTGGTCCACGCCGCGAACTCGGCCGCCGCACTCGCCCACGACCGGTCCCGCCGGCGGCTCGTCCGCGCCGGGATCGCCCTCTACGGGATCTCTCCGGGGTCCGGCGTCGATCACCTGGCCGAGGGGCTCCGCCCAGCGATGGCGGTCCGAGCTCGGGTGTCCTTCGTCAAGCGCGTCCGGGCCGGGAGCTCGATCTCGTACGGGCACCGCCACACGTTCGAGCGCGACACGACGGTGGCGACGGTGCCGATCGGGTACGCCGACGGCGTGCCGCGGCGGCTGGGTTCGGTCGGCGGCCAGGTGTTGGTCCACGGCGTCCGGTGTCCGATCGTCGGTGTGGTGACGATGGATCAGCTGATGCTCGACGTCGGCGAGGTGCACGCCGCGCACGGTCGGCCGGTGCAGGTCGGTGACGAGGTGACCCTCATCGGTGCGGAGGGGAACGAGCGGATCCGGGCGGAGGACTGGGCCGGCCTCCTGGACACGATCGGCTACGAGATCGTGTGCGGCATCTCATCCCGGGTCGGTCGGCGTCATCTGCCGGCCACGCCGTAGCATCACCGGCGATGTCCGAGCACGGAGTCGAGCTGCGCGCGCCCTCGGTCGCGGCCACGCACGAGATCGCGACGGCGATCGCGTCGTCGGCTCGCGTCGGTGACGTGATCCTGCTCGTCGGCGAGATGGGATCGGGCAAGACGACCTTCGCGCAGGGGTTCGGGCGTGCGCTCGGCGTCGAGGAACCGATCACCTCCCCGACGTTCACGCTCGTGCACAGCTATGACGTGCCCGGCGGCCGCATCACACTCCATCACGCCGATCTGTACCGGCTGGAGCGAACCGCCGAGATCGTCGACCTCTCGCTGCTCGAACTCGCCGAGGATCGTGGCATCGTGCTCGTCGAGTGGGGCGAGGTCGCCGAACAGCTGCTCGGCGACCACCTCGCGGTCGTCCTCGAGCGCGACGAAGACGACCGCGAGGACGACGAGGACGACGAGCAGGCCGGTGACCCGACGGACGACTTCGGGCTCGACGAGGCCCGCCTCGTCACCGTGTCGGCCTCGGGCGCGACCTGGGCCGGAAGATGGAGCGCACTCGTCGACGCACTGGGAGCCCACCGATGCTGATCCTCGGCATCGAGACGGCGACCGAGCGCGTCAGTGTCGCCGTCGGCGGCCACGAGGGTGTCATCGGGCTGTTCGAGGTGACGAAGGGACGACGCCACGCCGAGACGCTGGTGCCGGCCATCGAGTTCGTCTGCCGCCAGGCCGACATCGATCTCGAGGAACTCGGCGTCATCGCGGTGGACGTGGGGCCCGGTCTGTTCACCGGCATGCGCGTCGGGCTCGCGGCGGCCAAGGCGATGGCGCAGGCGCTGCGGATCCCGATGATCGGGATCTCCTCGCTCGACCTGCTCGCCTTCACCGAACCACACGCCGACCGGATCGTGGTGCCGGTGATCGATGCTCGGAAGGGCGAGGTGTTCTACGCGATGTACCGGCCGGTGCCCGGTGGTGTGCAACGCGTCGTCGAACCTCAGGTCGGCTCGATCGACGATCTCGTCGCCGACCTCATGGCGCGGAGCGAGGACGTGCTGTTGCTCGGCGACGGCAGCCGCCGCTACCGGGAGGAGATCGTCGCCGGCTACCGCTGCGAGATCGGCGGCGACGATCACCCGTCGGCGGCGCCCCTGGTCCAGCTCGCGCACGCGAAGGCGCTGCGCGAGGACTGGGTGCAGCCGCGCCACATCGAGCCGGTCTACCTGCGGGCGCCCGACGCGGTCATCAACTGGCAGAGGCGGGCGGCGCGATGAGCGTGGTCGAACGCATGCTCCGACGGAGCGATCGTCAGGAGGCGGTCGTGTTCGGTCGTGGCGAGTTGGTGGTGGAGCCGATGCGCCGCCGCGATCTGCGCGCCGGGGTCCTGGACGTCGAGCGCGCCGCGTACCCGACCGGCTGGTCGCAGCGAGTGTTCCAGAGCGAGCTCGATCAGGTTCGCAACGGCAGCCGCTTCTACGTCGTGGCGCGAGGAGGTGGCGTCCCGACCTCACCCGACCGGGCTCGACCACCGTCAGCCCCGATCCACGGTCACGCCGGCCTGATGTTCGTCCTCGATGAAGCCCACGTCACCAACGTCGCGGTCCGGCCGGACCGTCGCCGGACCGGAACCGCGAGCAGGTTGCTGCTCGTGCTCGTCGAGGAGGCGATCCGTCGAGGTATCGGTGCGCTCACGCTGGAGGTGCGGGCCTCGTCCGTCGGTGCTCAGGACCTCTATCGCAGCTTCGGCTTCGCACCGGCCGGTGTCCGCAAGGGCTACTACGACGTGCCGCCGGACGATCCGAACGGCACGCGGGAGGACGCGATCGTCATGTGGTGCCACGACCTCGGCTCGACTGACCAGCGCGCCCGCCTCGACGAGCTGTGGGAGCGCTACCGATGAACGTCACCAAGATGCTGCCGGACCCGACCGACGCCACCGCCGGGCTGGCATGGCCCGCAGACGACGCGACCCTGGTGCTCGGGATCGAGACGAGCTGTGACGAGACCGCCGCCGCGCTCGTGATGGGTGGTCACGACGTCGTCTCGAACGTGGTGTCGACGCAGATCGACCTGCACGCGGAGTTCGGTGGTGTCGTGCCCGAGGTGGCGTCACGTGCCCACCTCGAGGTGCTCAACCCCGTCGTCGCCCGAGCGATCGTCGAGGGCGGTGTCGACGAGGGCCGGATCGACGCGGTCGCGTGCACCGTCGGCCCCGGCCTCATCGGCGCCCTGCTCGTCGGGGTGTCGGCGGCCAAGTCGCTGGCGCTGGCCTGGGACGTGCCGTTCATCGGCGTGAACCACATGGAGGCCCACCTGTACGCCGCCTCGCTGGAGGACCCGACGCTCGAGGTCCCGCTCGTCGTGCTGCTCGTCTCCGGGGGCCACACGATGCTGGTCGAGATGCGCGGGCACGGGCAGTATCGGCTGCTCGGCCAGACGATCGACGACGCCGCGGGTGAGGCGTTCGACAAGGTCGCCCGCTTCCTCGATCTCGGGTATCCGGGTGGTCCGGCGATCGATCGCGTCGCACTCG
>JAAUYI010037336.1_pt1 | contig 10129 bp, 6 predicted proteins | sample 7278041 | NCBI WGS metagenome assembly JAAUYI01 (sample SAMN14350216, study PRJNA611818) | marine sediment metagenome | isolation source: surface marine sediment (0.6m) | place: French Polynesia: Moorea | collected 2018-08
CGTTCCACGCCTCTTGCTCCCTTCGGGAGAGCTGAGTCGCTTTCGCGACACGCTGCGCGAACGCTAACAGAGGAGCTACGCTCTAAGCGTTAGCGCAGCCATGCCCGAAGGGCTATAGCCATGCCGCAGGCTTTACGCTGCGGACATACTATGGGTATGCCCCCGGACATGATATAACAAATGACTTTTGACTTTTGATTTGGAGCAAAGCGAATGGATGGATTGATAAATCTACTGGTTCCGAGGGAGGAACAGGGACGCTTTTATGGGGTGACTGTGGGTGTAGTGACCAATATTAAAGACCCTGAGGACTTGGGACGGGTGAAAGTTAAGTTTCCTTGGTTATCCGATCAAGATGAGAGCCATTGGGCGAGAATCGTCACTTTGATGGCGGGTAATCAACGGGGAATGTATTTTCTCCCAGAAGTCGATGATGAAGTTATTGTAGCTTTTGAACAAGGGGACGTAGAGTTTCCGTATATTCTCGGAAGTTTGTGGAATGGTAAGGATAAACCGCCAGAATCCCACGAAGACGGGAAAAACAACAAACGAACTATTAAGTCCCGCAGCGGTCATATTATTCGCCTTGATGATACTGAAAAAAGCGAGAAAATTGAAATTATCGGCAAAAGTGGCAAGACCAGTATTACCTTTAACACCAAAGATGACGATAATAGCATCACCATTACGGCAGATGCAGATATTACCATCAAGTCCAAAAATGGCAAGTTGATATTGAATGGGAAGAAGGGAGTTGAAATCTATTCCGGGGCTGAACTCAAGGTTGAAGCAGGGGAGAATATGGATTTGAAAGCAGGTCCTCAACTGAATATCAAAGGAGAAATGGTCAATATTAATTAGATTACTCCCTTCGGTGGTGCAAGATTACCGATCTCCTCCGTCTCTCTATTCTCTGCGTTCTCTGCGCCTCTGCGGTTTTTTGATCGGTAATCTTTGGGCTTTTCGTCAAATCTGATAAATTCCAGCAAATTGGAGGTAGTAAAAATGGGACAACCCGTAGCTAGACAAGGGGATATGATTACCACGGTTTGTATACATAAGGTGAAAGGACAACCCCCAGGACCATCATCCCCTGTTGTCGCGCCAGTTCCCCATCCTTTTAATGCCACCCTTGACCAAGAATTGAGTACCAAAGTCAAGATTGGTGAGAAATTTGTCGCCCTAAAAGGGAGCAAGGGTATGGCTAAGGGACATGTGCCCCTACCCCCTCCGGGAACAGCGCCCTTGGGGTTTGTTAAAGAACCCGACAAGATTGGGGAGATTGTCAAAGCAAGCAGTTCCGTCAACATTGAGGGAAAGGCTGTTGCCCGGATTGGAGACTCTGTCAAGACTTGTAGTGAAGGACCTGAACCCCACGGAGTGGTGGCTCCGGGACCTGGTAGTCCAGTACAGGTGTTTGTGGGGGGATGAGTTAAGAGTTGGGAGTTAAGAGTGAACTCGTTTCCAGGCTGAGCCTGGAAATGCATCCGTTGGAGGCTCTGCCTCCCATGAATTCTGGAGGCAAGGCGGGTTCAAAATACATTGTTCCTAATCTTCAGTCTAGGAACATATTTCCAGAGGGCTGCTGCCTCTCGTCAAGTTTCTGGAGGCAGAGCTTCCCACTATGGATTTCCAGCCTCCAGGCTGGAAACCAGTCAGGGCAAAGACTGTGTCTTAACAAGGATGCTATTCGACCAATGACAAATAACAAATAACAAATGACCAATGACAACTGATTTTGAATTTGGAGGAAAGTGATGTGACTAGTGATTTTTTGGGGGTGGGATGGAATTTCCCGGTGAAGCTAAATAATAATCAGCAAATTGCTCTGGCGGAGTATGAAGAAAGTATCCGCCAAGCAATTTGGACGATTCTCAGCACTGCACCGGGGGAGCGATTAATGCGCCCGGATTTCGGTTGCGGTATTCATAATTTGGTGTTTAGTCCTAGTAGTACAGGGACAGCAGGTCAATTGGCAATTGAGGTGCGTCAAGCACTGATTCGCTGGGAACCGCGCATTGATGTGCTGGGAGTTGATGTCTATGGCGACGAAAACCAAAAAAGCCGAGTGCTAATTGAAATTAATTACCAGGTTCGCCGCACAAATAATCGTTTTAATTTGGTTTATCCGTTCTATTTGGAGTATTGATTGATGTCTGGCTCGCCTCCAAAAATTGACCCCCGTACCTATGCTGAAATTGTTGACCAAACGGTGCAACTGGCGCAGTATTATACCAGTTGGGTGAAATCAACACCACGGGCATTGCGCGATCGCACTTTGGCCCAGAATATTGCCAACATCGCCCAAGCTGGGACAGTTATAGATGAGTCCTTAGGGACAAATATTAGTGAAAATCATCAGGGATTGGTAAAGGTCGAGGGATGGAATTTCCAATCATCCCAGCCAGATGCTGGAGCAGCTTTGGTGCAGATATTTGCCCGGATGGCGGCTCTAGTGAGCGATCGCCTGAATCAATCACCGGATAAAAATTTCCTGGCTTTCCTGAATCTAATTGGTACCCAAATTCAACCCCCCCGACCAGCACGGGTTCCTTTGACTTTCACCTTGGCAACGGGCAGTACAGGTGCTCTGGTTCCGGCTTATACCCAGGTAGCAGCGACTCCCCAAGCAGGAGAAACTGAGGAAGTTGTGTTTGAGACGGAACGGGATTTGGCAATCACGGCGGCGCAATTACAAGCTGTATGGATTCGCCAACCCGAAACAGATAAATATGGGGACTGTACTCAATTAGCCACTGGGGAAGAGGATGGAGCTTTCACTGTCTTTGCAGGGGAACGGCTTATAGAACACAGTCTTTACCTAGCCTGCGACGAGCTATTTACCTTGTCTGGTTTCAAAACAACTACCTTGACAATTAACTCATCTAATGTTAAGGGATTGTTGGCTTTACCAATTACCTGGTCTTACTGGGATGGTAGCGTCTGGAAGCCTTGTCTGGGGATTATAGAAGGGTTAACTGTGGTGGTAGAATCGGCTCAAAATCAAGTCAGAGTTTTACCAGGCAAAGCTGTTAATGGTCAAGGACAAATCATTGATTTGACCCAAGAGTTCCCACTGAATCTCAGCGGACAAAATAATCAAAACGTAGTAATTGTGATTTCCCATGTTGCTGATTCAGCACCATCCATCCAAGCCGTTGACCCAACGAGTACCAGTTATCCTGCCCATAATTACATTCGCCTAGCCCATTTGCACATCGATGACCAAGGTGACATTAGTCAGCAGTTACCAGCCCCAGGCACTTCAAGTAGTTCCCAAACCATTACCTTTAACAACTTACCAGATCAAAAACAGGTGAGTGTCAACGGTGTAGAAGCAGCTTGGTTGAAAGGACAACTGCAACAAACGGCGGTATCTCCTGGGGAGCAAGTGCCTAATATCAACCAAATTACCACCTCGGTGAATGTTAACCGCAGTAATATCACCCCTGACCTTTGCTTTTTTAACACCTCGGCGATTGATCTGAGTAAAGATTTCTATCCCTTTGGGGAACAACCGCGCTTTAATGATACCTTTTATCTTGCTAGTCGGGATGTGTTTGCTGAAGCTAACACTACGGTGACAGTGGAAGTGACTCTCACCGATGGTATGCCAGTGAAAACCGATGGGGGAGCAGAAATTTTGTGGGAAGCCTGGGATGGTCAAACCTGGCAGGTGGCGAAACAAAATAGTGCTGGGGTTTCGGCAGCTAATTTGAACCAAACCGGCACCAACACATTCGACTTGACAGTTCCAGCCAACATGGAACCCCACACGGTAAATGGGTCAAGCAACTATTGGATACGTGCCCGCCTAGTTAAAGGTAATTATGGCACCCCAGCTACTACCAACCGACAAACTGTAAATAACCAAACTACCTATGAATATGTGGAAGCTAGTTTTCAGCCTCCATCAGTAAAATCACTGAAGTTAAGTTACACCTATCAATCAGGCGATCGCAATTTATCGGCTTGCCTGACCTACAATGACTTTGCCTATACAGATTGCACCGGGTCAACCTTCAACCCCTTTACCCCCACTACAGATACCCGTCCTGCTATTTATTTGGGCTTCAACCAGCCCTTTGCCAACGAGTTGACCACCCTCTACGGTCAAACAGACTCTCCCCTACCAGGGGAAGTAGCAACTCGACAAGCAGTAACTGAGGCGGCACAGGTGGTTTGGGAATATGCCGCAGGTTCGGGAAACTGGAAACTTTTAGGGGCTGAGGATGAAACCCAGGGATTTAGTGAGCGGGGTACCATCCGATTTATTGGTCCTGTGGACTGGGTAGCAGCTTCTGAGTTTGGTCAATCCCTATATTGGTTGCGTGCCCGTTGGTCAGCAGGACAGTTTCCCATTCCTCCCCGACTGCGGCGACTAATGACTAACACCACTTGGGCAACCCAAGCAACCACCATTACATCTGAGATTTTGGGTTCTAGCAATGGCAATCCCGATCAGGAGTTTGTCACTTCCCAGTCTCCAATTTTACCAGGACAACATCTGCAAGTGCGCGAATCGGATATACCACCGGACTCAGAAGCAGCGGTAATTAACAAGCAAGGGGGAGAAGATGCCATTACCGTGATTAGAGATGAGACGGGGCAACCCTTAGAAGTCTGGGTGCGTTGGCAGGAAGTGATCGATTTCTATGGTTCCGGTCCGCGCGATCGCCATTATGTCCTAGATCGCCTAACTGGTAAAATTACTTTTGGCAACAACCGCTATGGTATGGCTCCCCCCGCAGGTCGGAATAATATCCGCATGGCAGTTTACCGCACCGGGGGAGGAGAACAGGGCGATCGCGCCGCCGAAACCATTACAGAACTGAAAACCACCCTTCCCTATGTAGATAGTGTCACTAACTTAGAACCAGCCAGTGGTGGTGCAGATCGGGAGTCATTGGAGCGGGTGAAGGAACGAGGACCAAAAGCATTGCGCCATCGCCAACGGGCTGTTACTGCCCAAGATATAGAAGATTTAGCTTTTGATGCCTCCGCCGATGTCGCCCGCGCCCTGGCAATCACCCCCCATTTTGCCACCAAGGGGTTAAATTGGCTACCCCAGTATTACTTCCAGGTTGAGCAACCAGGTGACATTCAAATTACAGTCAAAATCACCGATCCGGGAGGACCCCAAACCTTACAAATCCGCCTCCATGGTCCAGCACAGACTATTCCCTATCGGGAGTACACCTTTACAGGCAATCAAGATAGCCCTCCCAGCAGTCCCCAACTCACCTATACCGTCAGTGCTGAAACTATGGCACTAGGGCAACAATGGTCTGTCACCTTGGTGAACCAAGGGAGTGACCTTGTGGACGGTCAAATTACCATTGGGCATTCTGGGCAATCATTTACCCGAGACTTTAGTGATTTATCCTCCAGCCCCCACAGTAATATCACTGATGCAGGGCAGGTGACATTTATGATTGTTCCCTACAGCGAAGCCCGCCAACCTACCCCCAGTATGGGTCTGATTAACCGAGTTGAAACCTATCTTAAAGCCCGTTGTGCAGCTAGCATTGCCAACTTAGAGGTGACAGAACCCGATTGGGTGGAAGTGACGGTTACTACCACCATTGTGCCTACTTCCCTAGAAGTAGCAGATCAAACCAGGGTGGATGCCCAACAAGCCCTCACCCGCTTCCTCCATCCCCTAACTGGAGGAGTACACAAACGAGGCTGGGACTTTGGTCGCCATCCCCATGATTCAGATTTATATGCACTGCTGGAATCTATTCCTGGAGTAGATCATGTTGAATCATTGACAATTGTCAGTAAATCTGCTATGGACGGCAGCACAGTGACAGCCCTCAGCGAACGGCAACTGATTTTCTCCGGGACTCATCAAGTAAGTTTGGTTACATAAAGCTGAATTTCTCGTTCCCCATTCCCTGTTCCCTATTCCCTATTTTCTCGTTCCCAGGCTCCAGCCTGGGAAGGCAATTCCAGAGGTTCTACCTCTGGTGAGTTCAAAAGGCAGAGCCTTTAGGACTGCATTCCTTGCCAGAGACAAGGAACAAGTCACACAAGTCACGCCTTACTTGCAGCATTCTCAATTAGCCCAAATGTCCGCCTAGGAATGAATTCCCAGGCTCAAAGACAAAGTCTGATAAATCAGACTGGGAAAGACAGGAGAGCGCGTTTCAACGTGCTTGGTTTGTTAGCCTTGAAATTTATTTCAAGGTGGGAATGTGGGCTAAACGACATTGGTGCAAGTTATCAGTTTTAACGCACTTCGTCTACTCGCTGTGGAAATTCATTTTTCTCGTTCCCAGGCTCCAGCCTGGGAAGGTAATTCCAGAGGTTCTACCTCTGTTGAGTTCAAAAGGCAGAGCCTTTAGAACTGCATTCCTTGCCAGAGTCAAGGAACGAGTCAAAACTCCGAACTCCTCTAGGGCGGAAGCATTGCGCCCCTACTCCGAACTCCGAACTCCGAACTCCGAATTCCCTATTGCTTATGTCATTACCATTACCCAATTTAGATAACCGCACTTATGCCGAACTGCTGGAGGAAGCGCGATCGCTCATCCCCAGTGAGTATGCCAAGTGGACTAATCACAATCCTAGCGACCCCGGCATTATCCTGATGGAAATGCTGGCTTGGTTAACTGAGATGCTGCTCTACCGCGTAGATCAGGTGCCAGATAGCAATGTTGAGGTGTTTCTCAAACTGCTAAATGGACCAGATTGGCAGCGGACGGGGGATTTAGATGCTGCTATCCGGCAGACAATATTGGAGTTGCGTCAACGCTACCGAGCAGCCAGTTGTGAAGATTTTCAGCAGTTGGTATTAGAAGATTGGCACCAGACACAGGCAGCCCAAAACCTGGGTGCAGATGGTCAGGTCGCTAGGGTAAAATGTCTCAAAGAGCGTAATCTCGCTGCGAGCAGTCCCAGCGCCAGAGCAGAGACTGCACCCGGTCATGTGAGTTTGGTGGTGTTACCCCAACGTCCCAAGCCAGCAGCTGAAACCCCAGATTCTGTGTTGAGTTTTGATGGATTGAGTAGTTATGTCGATTTGGCGAATGGCATTTCTGCTTTGATTGATAATCAAATTACCGTTGAAGCCTGGGCTTACTCTAACGATCTTCTCCAAAAGAGTAAATATAGAGCAATAGCAAGTGATAAGTATCCAGACGGTGGAAAGAAGATCAAGTTTGAACTATACCTGAATCAAGCAGACGATAAACTTTCAGGGGGTTTCTATGATCGATCATGGTATTCAGTATCATCAGACTCTGGCTTCCCCATGAAAGAATGGGTACATGTAGCGGCAAGTTATGGTGGGGAGTCAATCAAACTCTACCAGAACGGTAATCTCATCCAAGAATCTAATAATCTAAATAGGTCACTGCCAACAACTGGATCAGGATGGCGAATTGGGCGACGACACGCTTCTAGTAAACCATCTAACTTATGGAACGGTAAAATTACTGAAGTTAGGATTTGGAACCGAGTCCGCAGTGCTGATGAGATTCAAGCTGATATGCACCATCGGCTCACCGGAAACGAGACGGGATTGGTTGGTTACTGGCCTCTGAATGAAGGCGATGGCACTATTGTTTTAGACAAAACGGCTAACGAAAAGCACGGAACTATCTACGGTGCAGCGCAATGGGTGACGGATTCGGAACTGCAACTTGAACCACCACCGCCAGAAACAACTCCAGAAGCGAATTACTTGATGTTCCAAGATTCTGTGTTGAGTTTTGATGGAATCAATGATTATGTCGAGTTGCCACCAGCAAGCTTACCAACAGGAAATCAAATTACCGTCAGTTTTTGGACCTATGGCGGGAATTTATTACCTAAATCTAACTCCGTGATTGAGACCAAAGACGCAAATAATATTCGAGTTGTGAATATCCACTTACCTTGGTCAAATCAAAAAATCTACTTTGATTGCGGTGGTAATGGTGGTGCCTATGACCGGATAGAAAATATTGCAGCAGCAACTGACTATAAAGGAAAATGGTCCCACTGGGCTTTTACCAAAAATGCCAGCACTGGAGAAATGAAAATCTATCTTAATGGTGAACAGTGGCACAGTGGTAGTTCAAAGACACGAACTTTAACTCAAGCAACAAGATTCCGGTTAGGTAGCTATTGCGACGGTGGGACAAACTATCATGGCAAAATCGCCGAAGTCCGCATCTGGAATCAAGCTCGCACCCAGACGGAAATTGCAGCCGATATGAACCGTCGGCTCACCGGAAACGAGACGGGGTTGGTTGGTTACTGGCCTCTCAATGATGGGAATGGCAGTGTCGTTTTAGACAAAACGGCTAACCAAAATCACGGAACCATTCACGGAGCGCAATGGGTGAGGGATTCGGAACTGCAACTTGCACCACCACCATACTTAATGCTCCAACCAACTACAGCCCTCTGCCAAAATCTGTGGATTTACTTAGATGAACGGCGGCTACTCACTACTCGTCACCATGTAGTTGGTCCGGACTATGTCATAGTCCAGATTACTGCAACTCTGCACCTGCAAGCGGGGGCTAGACCGGATGCCGTTCGCTCCCAAGCCGTAACCAGCCTCAAGCAGTTCTTTGACCCACTCCAGGGAGGAACAGAAGGCAAGGGCTGGCCCTTTGGACGCGATGTTTATATTTCAGAAGTATACGAACGTTTAGATAGTCTTCCCGGTGTGGACTACGTTGAAAATATCACACTCCAGGGTGATGCCAGTCAACGACAGGTAACACTGGAAGATCATCAGTTAGTCGCTTTGGATGTGGATGAAAACAGTTTCACAATTAATTGAATGTGAGTTAACTCGTTTCCAGGCTCAGCCTGGAAACCCATATAAGGAGGCTCTGCCTCCCGTCAAGTCTGGAAACAACACACCCACCGTCATGAACTCGTTCCCAGGCTGAGCCTGGGAACCCATACAAGGAGGCTCTGCCTCCCGTCAAGTCTGGAGCCAGAGCCTCCCTGAAACTCATTACAAGGTAAAACCTTGTAACCAGAGCAGAAAAACCTTCTGCCTCCCATCAAGTTTGGAAACAACACACCTACCGTCATGAACTCGTTCCCAGGCTGAGCCTGGGAACCCATACAAGGAGGCTCTGCCTCCCTGAAACTCATTACAAGGTAAAACCTTGTAACCAGAGCAACCAGAGCAAAGCCAACACACACATTTATTTGCTTATGACCAGTAGCTATTTAGACCATTTACCCGCCATCTTTCAGGAAGACCCCTTCCTAGGTCGCTTCCTCTTAGCCTTTGAGCGCATTTTCAGCGGTGTCCCAACTGAGACGAATCAACCATTTCCAGACCAAGCCGCCTTAGAAACCTATCTCGATCGCATTCACACCTATTTTATTCCCGAAGCTGACGACACTAACCCCAATGTTACCCCGGCTGAGTTTCTCCCTTGGCTAGCAAGTTGGGTAGCGTTAAGTTTGCGGGATGATTGGAATGAAGACTTCAAGCGTCGGTTCATCAGCAGGATGGTACGCCTGTATCGCCAACGGGGAACCAAAGCAGGTTTAGAGGAATTGTTACATCTGTACACAAACGAAAATGTGACGATTTATGAATTTGACCACTTACCGCACTACTTCCAAGTGGACATGACCCTGGCTGACTTGCGTGATTTAGTACAAAAAGAAGCGATCGCCAAAGCACTTTTAGACCAGGAAAAACCCGCCCATACATTCTATGTCCTGCGGTTACTAATTGCCACTATGCAAATCAACAATACCTATTACTGGCCCGATGATGCCACAAAAGAGAACTGGAGCGAAAAAGATGTTACAGGTCTGCGTGTTGGCTGGAATACCATCTTGGGAACAACAACCACTTAGGGGACGGGGTGATGGGGTGATGAGGTGATGGGGTGATGGGGTGATGAGGAAGAAAAAATTGCTCCCCTCCTATTAGGAACTTGCAATTAAAAAAATATCACAAAATATCTTGTGGTGCGGGCATCTTGACCGCTAATAAGGAACAGGCAAGGATGCCCATCCCACAACAAAAGCATACCCCTCCCACAAGGCTAATCATAAAGGACAGGCAAGGAAGCCCATCCCACAATCAAAAAATCCCCATTTCATCCGTGACATCCGTGAAATCCATTATATCCGTGATCAATTGAGGAGATTTTTA
>JAAUYI010179018.1_pt1 | contig 10128 bp, 10 predicted proteins | sample 7278041 | NCBI WGS metagenome assembly JAAUYI01 (sample SAMN14350216, study PRJNA611818) | marine sediment metagenome | isolation source: surface marine sediment (0.6m) | place: French Polynesia: Moorea | collected 2018-08
ATTGGAATATGAATTTACAAAATACACCTCACCACGCCACTTGCTACAACGCGCTTAACCATAGCCCAGCAGTGGCTCCCCTTCCCCTCTCCGCGAGTTCGGAGAGGGGTGGCTTTAGCCGGGGTGAGGTTTTTATTTCAGATTCATAGCTATATTCAGCAACGCCAGATAGTCTATGCCATTCCTACTTGAGGGTTTTGTCGTTGGGAGAGTTTTATCCATCAAGACTATCTGACAACGGATGATTAGCTTCTAGAACTGAGAACCCTTATCTGTTATATCTGTTATGACATCCGTTGCCAACTACACTTTTGTCTCCATCCTCTTAGAGTAAGGATATTGGTGTATTCCTATCTCAAGATCAGTTCAAAATCCAATCCTTGGATGTAACATCCTATGGGGGCACGGCGTTGGTAAGATTATTCTATATCCTTGGAGATTGTAGATGCCGTGCCCCTACAATTTGTCTGATTTTAATTTTTCAGGTTCAATTCCTCAGTACTTTTGGGTGGCAAAATATAAATCATACCAGAAATTAACGTCAGAGCAACAGATATCCAAAAGACGATGAGGGACGGTACCTTCCATGATGGAGGTAGAGGTGCAATCAGTAGGGCAATGGCAATTATTTGACTTACTGTTTTGAGTTTACCCCAAATATTTGCCCCGCTAATTTTAGGTTGATTTACACGCCAACCTGCGATCGCTAATTCTCGTCCTAAAATCAGAAATACTCCCCAAGCTGGAATTTGTCCTAGTTCAATTAAAGCTAGTAACGGTGCAAGTACTAGCAATTTATCCACCAAGGGGTCGAGAAATTTACCTAAATCGGTGATTTGGTTGAGTTTCCGTGCTAAATAGCCGTCTAACCAGTCAGTACCAGCAGCAATCAGAAAAATTACTAAGCAGATCCATCTAGTTTGGGTTGTGGGGTTATGTAAAATGTACAAGATAAATGGTAACCCCAAAAGTCGAGAAAAGGTAATCGAGTTAGGTAAATTCATAAACAGACGTTAATGGGTAATGGTTAGTGGTAATCTTTGACAACTAACACAATATCCAATCCAAAATTTAACATCCAAAATCTAAAATTGCTATGACTCAACCTCCAGATTCCCAATATAGAATTGAACGGGATTCCATGGGCGATCGCCAAATCCCCAGTAGCGCTTATTACGGCATCCAAACTCTGCGGGCAATAGAAAACTTTCCTATCAGTGGTTTAAAGCCCCTACCTACTTACGTAGATGCCTGTATTACTATTAAAAAAGCTACAGCTATTGTAAATGGTGAATTGGGTTGTATCCCCGAAGATATCAGTCAAGCAATTGTCCAAGCTACAGATGAAGTCCTAGCTGGCAAGTTCCGAGATCAGTTTGTAGTTGATGTTTATCAAGCTGGTGCCGGGACTTCCCACCATATGAATGTTAACGAAGTCCTAGCAAATCGTGGTTTAGAAATTCTAGGCGACCAGAAAGGCAATTACAAACGCCTTAGTCCCAACGACCATGTTAACTACGGACAGTCTACCAACGATGTGATTCCCACTGCCATTCGCATTGGTGGTTTAATGGCGTTAGCAAAAACGTTGCATCCAGCCTTAGAGAAAGCGATCGCCATCTTAGGGGTAAAAGCCACAGAATTTCAAGAGATTGTCAAATCCGGCAGAACCCATATGCAAGATGCAGTTCCCGTGCGTTTGGGGGAAAATTTCCGCGCTTGGGCACAAATTCTCACAGACCATCAAAACCGGATTTACACCGCCAGCAGTGATTTAATGGTACTAGGTTTAGGCGGTAGTGCCACCGGTACGGGGTTAAATACCCATCCCCAATATCGTGCCCGTGTGGTAGAAATTCTATCAGAGTTAATCAACTGTCCCCTAGAACCAGCCCCCCACCTAATGGCAGCAATGCAGAGTATGGCACCATTTGTCAATGTCTCCGGTGCTTTACGTAATCTAGCTCAAGATTTAGTCAAAATCTCCCATGATTTACGACTGATGGATTCTGGTCCCAAAACTGGTTTCAAGGAAATTCAACTACCACCAGTACAACCAGGGTCCTCAATTATGCCCGGAAAATACAACCCAGTGATGGCAGAAATGACATCCATGGTATGCTTCCAAGTGATGGGTTACGATAGTGCCATTGCCCTGGCAGCACAAGGGGGACAATTGGAACTAAACGTGATGATGCCCCTAATTGCCTATAATTTAATCCACAGCATCGAAATTCTGGGTAATACCATTGTTGCACTCACCGAACGTTGCATTCAAGGGATAACTGCCAATCGGGAACGGTGTCTTGCTTACGCTGAGGGTAGTTTAGCCTTAGTCACTGCATTAAACACCCACATTGGTTATCTTAATGCTGCCGCAGTCGCCAAAGAATCCCTAGAAACAGGCAAGTCCCTACGGGAGATTGTACTAGAAAAAGGACTAATGAGCGAGTCAGAATTATCCGAGGTGTTGAATTTATCCCAAATGAGTAAAATTATACCTCTAAGTTCATCTTAGTGTCTAGTGGTTCACCAATAACTCGTTTCCAGGCTCAGCCTGGAAACGCATCCCTTGGAGGCTCTGCCTCCAGATTTCATGGGAGGCAGAGCCTCCTAAGATGCATTACAAGGTAAAACCTTGTAACGAGGGACGAACGAGGGAAACGAGGGGACGAGGGATTACCAATAATAAACCCGGTTTGTTTAGGCATGAACAGGAAATCCTAGTTAAGGTATAAAAAAGCTTGGATATGAATTTAGATCGATGTCGAAAACACCATCTGTCAGTTTAATTCGTGCCAATTCCTATGAACAGGAATTACTAAGGGAGTCTTTGTCAACGCTGTTAGCACCTTTGGGGGGAATAGCAGCATTTGTGAAACCGGGTAACCGCGTCTTACTTAAGCCTAATTTGCTCACAGGGGCACGTCCTAGTAAAGAGTGTACCACTCGCCCGGAATTGGTTTATGCAGTGGCACAGATGGTAATAGAGGCTGGTGGGGAGCCATTTTTAGGGGATAGTCCTGCCTTTGGTAGTGCCAGGGGTGTAGCGGAGGCTAATGGCTATTTACCGATTTTAGAGGAACTGAAGCTACCGATAATTGATTTTCATGGCAAACGTTATCAAACTGTGAGTCAGGAATTTAACCACTTGCTGCTGTCTAAGGAAACAATGGAAGCGGATGTGGTAATTAATTTACCCAAAGTAAAATCCCATGGGCAGTTGGTGCTAACCTTAGGGGTCAAAAATCTGTTTGGTTGCGTTCCCGGTAAAATGAAAGCTTGGTGGCATATGGAAGCGGGGAAAGATGCTAACAGATTTGGTGATATGTTGGTGGAAACTGCTAGGGCAATTAATCCCAATTTAACCATTATTGATGGCATAATTGGTCATCAAGGCAATGGTCCTAGTAACGGAGAACCTCGTCAGCTAGGGATTTTGGGGGCATCACCAGATGTATTTGCCTTAGATCGGGCAATGGTGGAAATTCTCAATGTTGCCCCCCAAAAAGTTCCTACCGTTGCTGCATCTATAAGACAAGATTTGGTTGGGGAAATTGCTAACATTAATTTTCCTCACTTACATCCCCATTCGCTGCAAATAGATGATTGGCAGTTATCAGACAAGGTTATTCCTATAGATTTTGGTATGCCCCGCGTCATTAAGTCTACCTTTAAGCACCTTTACATTAGATTTATTAAGGAACCCATGAGTGCTTATGGTAGGAGTTAATAGCTGTTGATTAACCCTTAAAACTTAATGGTACAACCTAATTGCATACTTGGCTACAGCAATTCCTATTTTGAGTGGATTAAGCTGTAATTACCCTCCGATTGCTTAACCAGACCGCCCTTTTTAGTGGCGGTTTTTTTATTGGTTGATATGGGAATCAAGTTTGACTAATTACTAACCAAATGAGTTCTTGTCTATGTTAGCAAATAGTAAATGGTCAAACTATTATCCATTACCCATTACCAATTACCAATTACCCATTACCAATTACTTAGTAAATACCTCTATGGGCATAGATGAAATCAAACAAGCCTTGTGAACTACTTCATACAGTCTACCTATATACAGATTGACAAAATTAAAGTCTTGTATATCGGATTTTGCTGACCATAATTTAACAATTTTTATAGGGTGTTATTACAGATGATTACTTGATGAAAATGTGAATTCCTCTGTATTTTTGCGGTATAGATTCATGGTCAAAATGTTGATACCGATTATTGTCTATCTCCAGGTTTCCAATATTTTCAGCAAAAATACTTATTATATTATTGAGACAGCGATTGCTCCCGACTAATTATTCATAGCCGGGGAGATACAACCACGAGCAAATGAGGCATAATCCCTATATATTTAGGTTTCAGGAATTTTTGTTCACAAAAATATTTGAGGATGGAAATCTGGAAAAATTACATAATTAACTAGTGCCATGTAAATTTTCATGCATTAATATTATTCTATCCTTATCCAAGAAAATATACGGTATTCCTTCCGTAGATTGCAAGATTAGTTACAAAAAAATCATTTTAAATTTCCCGAGAGATTTGTATCAACGACTGACAACAGATAAAAATTTTTAATCACAGTTTAAAAACAGGTTAAGGTTCTTGACGACAGAGCAATTTACGGTTAAAAAAAAGCTAAAATAGAAACAACACTCTCCACAAGAGAGTAAACCAACAAGAGATCCCAAAAGCTCAAATTTTTTATGAATTCAACTAGTCAGTCTGTCAATACCGCCGACCCTCACAGTCATAGATTGGCAGATGTTGTGGGAACTGCAATTGCTGTGTTAACTCTGACTCTACCCTTGTTTTTCATTGCTCACTATTCTTCCACAAGCGTTCCAAATAACGCATCATCCTTGACCTACAATGTAGGAAGAAGTGGCAAGTAAGATGAAACAAGTAAGTAGCATTTCCAGGTCAGGAATGCTCGGAGGTGAGACAACTGATTTGTAAACCAAATTTGGTCCATAGTATTTGAAGCACATCGAATCTGAATGATACCTGTTTTGATTCCAGATTCGGTTAAACCAATTAGGGGCTTATAAGCCCCTAGAGGTTTACTGGAAGTTGATCTACAGTTTCTGGCGGTATAGGATAATTTTCTCCACTTTCCTGAAAGGATAATTTGTGATTTAGTGTTCCCTAAATGACCCCTTTTTTTGGAATATGTAGGTAGGAGTGACGTGAGTTTGTTGGGAAGAAGCACATCTTAGCCTAAAATTCTACACGGGGAGCTAAGCTAAGTGCGCCCAAATTGTATCGTTACTTCAGGAGTGTTATTGTGGATTTATCCCTAATTCCCGCCCAGCCAAAACCAGGTATCATCAATGTTTTAATTGAAATTACTGGGGGAAGCAAGAATAAATACGAATTTGACAAAGACCTACAAGCTTTTGCCCTAGACCGAGTACTTTATTCTTCGGTAAAATATCCCTATGATTACGGCTTTGTCCCTAACACATTAGCTGATGATGGCGATCCCTTAGATGGAATGGTGTTAATCGACGAACCAACCTTTCCAGGGTGTATAATTGCAGCAAGACCAATTGGAATGTTAGAAATGATTGACGGCGGCGATCGCGATGAAAAAATTCTCTGTGTTCCCGATAAAGATCCGCGCTATGCTGCCGTAAAATCCCTGAAAGACGTGGCACAACACCGTTTAGATGAAATTGCCGAATTTTTCCGCACCTATAAAAATTTGGAGAAAAAAGTGACCGAAATCCTTGGTTGGCAAGATGTAGAACAGGTTAATCCCTTGGTGGAAAAGTGCATCAAAGCTGTTAAGTAAGTAACGAAAAAAGGTAAAAGATAAAGGGTAAAGGATAATAGCAACTCCCAATCCCCATTTCCTATTTACCAATCCCCATTTCCCATTTACCAATCCCCATTTCCCATTTACCAATTCAATGCAGCGCACGCTCCTATTGGCAAAAATTCACAACTGCACCCTCACGGGGGCAAATATTAATTACGTCGGTAGTATCAGTATCGATCAAGTTTTGTTGGACAAAGCTGGGATATTACCCTACGAGCAGGTGCAAGTAGTGAACGTTACCAATGGCGAGCGTTTTATTACTTATGCAATTCCGGCGATCGCTAACTCAGGAGCAATTGAGCTAAATGGAGCTGCGGCACGTTTAGGTATTCCAGGGGACCGCTTGATTATAATGACTTACGGACAGTTGACCCCAGAAGAGTTAAAAAATTACTCTCCTACAGTTATCATTGTGGACGAAAAAAACCGACTCTTGGAAGTTCTCAGTTATGATGACTTGCTCAGTGAGGTCTAATTTCAAGGAACAATGTCAAATTCTCAACTCTCAAGTCCCCAAAATAACTTAACCAGAAATCAAGACACCCTCCTTAGCAATCAACAGGACAAATTTACAGTTCAATTTTGGGGTGTGCGTGGTTTAATTCCTAGTCCAGGTACCAATACCAACCGTTACGGGGGTAATACTGCTTGCGTAGAGATGCATGTAGCCGGAAAACGATTGATTTTTGATGGGGGTACTGGTCTGCGTTTATTAGGCAAAAATTGGCTAAAATTGCAACAGCCTATAGAAGCTCATTTGTTTTTTACTAATTCCCAATTAAATCGCATCCAAGGGTTCCCATTTTTTGCTCCTGCATTTATCAGAGAAAATAGCTTTCACATCTATGGAACCCCTGCTTTCAATGGAGCCTCAATCAAACAATGCTTGTGTAATCAGATGATACAGCCGCACTTTCCTTACCCTTTACAAGTGATGCAGTCTGATTTACATTTTCATAATTTGACTCCAGATCGGGAAATCAACTTAGATGATGTCACAGTCAAAATGGCATTGATTAATCACAATCAAAACTCCATCGGCTACAGAGTAGATTGGCAAAATTATAGCGTTGGCTACTTGACAGATTTACATACTAATGCTAACGAAATAGAACAAAAACGAGCAATAGAGTTAAGCCAAGGTGTGGATTTGTTGATTGCCAATTCTACTTATACACCTCCAAGATTTAATCATTGTAAATCTGGTGAGTCTCACTGGCAAACTGCTGTGGATTTAGCTCAAACTGCTGGGGTTAAACAGTTGGTAATCTCTCACCATCATCCAGATGATGACGATGATTTTCTAGATCAAATACAAATAGAAATGAAATCTGCCTTCAGCGAAGCATTACTAGGACATGAGGGATTGATATTAGTTGTTATTTAAGTAGTACTTCTATTACTGTTGATTTATCAACTTGTTCGTGAAGACAGGGAACTATTAACAGGGAAAAGCCAATATTAAGTATATATTTAAGCCCTTGGTGGGCGCAAGCTTTGCGCCCCTACATTGCATTGGAGGCAGAAATCGCCTCAAAACTGATCGTAAAGACGGAATTTACCATTTGGGTGAGTTGTTGTAGTTTTTCAGCCACCGCACCAGTAATTAATAATTCTTCTGCCTTAGCTATACCTGTTTGTATATCCGTACAGATTCCGGCACGCCATAGGTAAAATCCACCATTCCATAAAGCAGTTTGCATAAGTTCTGAAGATTTGCCACTCAAAACCCCCTGCATATTTTCTATTAATTCTGCTGTAGTACCAAGGGGGACATTTTTGTTACTAAAACCATATTCCCAGGGTACTAGGTGTAAACGTTTTATGGTTGTACCTTCTCCTAGACCAATAATGGCAGTGCGATCGCGGGGTAAGTCACAACTCCCTTCTAATCCCTTAACTGTGGTAAATTGAGTCACACCTCTCAACTCTAAGGCTGTTTGAAACATTCCTTCGGTGGGTGGATGGACAAAGCCAGCTACAATGTGAGCATCGCCAGCATAAGGACACCAAATCAACTCCATGGTGGCAAAGGGTGGACGCTTGCCTATTTGGTCGCGGTATTCCCACATACTGTTAATTAAGGGAAAATGCCGAGGTGTATAAACAAAGCCAATTCCCGTTTGTTCAAATATTTTTTGGGTTCCCTCCAGGGTTAAATTAGTCCAATCAACTCCTAAACCCTGCCAAATTTCTACTAAGGGTAACCCGTATTTGGTTGGTAAGCGATCGCCTCCATGCATTACCACGGGTTGTCCAGCAGTTGCCAATAGCAAAGCGGTAATGGGTGTAATCGGTGCGGTGCGGGTTCTACCGTCATGGGGTATACCCAGAACCATTACTGTTCGTTGTGAAGGGATTGGTTGCAGTTTGGGACCGAGTTCATCGTAAGTATCCAACATGCCTGCCAATTCTTCCCCCGTAGGACGTTTAATACGGTGGGCAATTAAAAAAGCCCCAATTTGTGCTGGTGTAGCTTCACCCAGTAGCATCATTTTTGTGGCTATGGCAGCTTCTTTTCGGGTTAAATTTTCCTTGGTATGCTGACCGCTACCGACTTTTTTCAGTAAATCTCGAAATACTACACTCATTGAAATTTAGTTAGGAGTTAAGAATTAGTAGGGGCGCTGCGGCTTGCGCCCACCAGACTTTTAATTTTTAATTTTTAATTGTTTTGGGAATTGGCAGTTATTAACTCATAATTCATAACTCATAATTGATAACTTTCCTATTTTGCCAGTTAACAAGCTGAAGGTTCTAGAGAGTTCAATTGTGGGGGTATATTTTCTTTTACCAATTGCCAAAAATGCTGAATTGGAGGAATTTTCAGACGGTCTTGGGTTGTAACCATTACCACTTGGCGTGTCAGGGAAGTTTCAGACATAGATATATTACCATTTGCAGCTAAGCAACGAACCGCCAATGTAGAATCAAGACGTGCTTCCACTAGTGCTGATTGGGGTAGCAATGCTATGAATTCTCCCTGACGTACCACTCCTCTAAATGCGTCTAGGGTATTAACTTCTAAAGCAGCTTGCAGGGTAGCATCTAATTGTTCAAATCTATCCTGTACTAGCCGTTGCATTCCGTATCCATCCTTAAAAACCACTTGTGGATAACGAACTAACTCTGACCAAGGAATACATTCATATTGTGCTAATGGATGATTGGCTGCGGTCAGAACTTCTATAGATTCATCATATAAGACTTCCACTACCATTTCTTTACTGGTGGTTAAAAAGCGATTATTCATCACTATTGCTAGATCCACTAGTCCATCTTTGAGGACTTTGAGTGCGCGATCGCTACCCAAGGATGTTACTCGCAATTGCACTTGGGGATAATCGTGACAAAATTTTTGTAGCACTGGAGGTAAATAGAAAGCGCATAGGGAATGAATTGCAGCGATACAAAGTTCTGGCTGCTTCCCTGATACCAAATCAGTGATTTCCTGTCTGGCTGTTTGCCATTCTTGACATATTTTACGGGCACGTGGTAGTAAGCACTCACCCGCTAAAGTCAGCTTTGCATGACTGGTTCTGTGAAACAATTCTACACCCAAAACTGCCTCCAATGCCTGTATTTGGCGGCTGATAGTCGATTGCGTAACCCCACATTTTTTTGCTGCCCTTTGGAAACTACCTGTTTCGGCGATCCCCAAAAAGGCTTGCAACTGTTCTAGTCGCATTTTCGTGTAGCCTGAATTACATTTATGGCTGTAATTAACTTAACTAATTTTCAACCACAATTTAGTAGAGTTTGTTACAAGTATTTATCATTTATCTAGCGCTAGAGTTTTTTGAGGATTTGGAACTCTTTGTCTAGCGCTATAGTTTTTTGGCAGATTTGAAACTCTTTGTCTAGCGCTATAGTTTTTTGGGAGATTTGAAACTCTTTGTCTAGCGCTATAGTTTTTTGGGATTTGAAACTCTTTGTCTAGCGCTATAGTTTTTTTGGGAGATTTGAAACTCTTTGTCTAGCACTATAGTTTTTTTGGGAGATTTGAAACTCTTTGTCTAGCACTATAGTTTTTTGGGGATTTGGAACTCTTTGTCTAGCGCTATAGTTGTTTGGGAGATTTGAAACTCTTTGTCTAGCGCTAGAGTTTTTTGGGGGATTTGAAACTCTTTGTCTAGCGCTATAGTTTTTTGGGGATTTGCAACTGTTTGTCTAGCGCTATAGTTTTTTGGGAATTTGCAACTGTTTGTCTAGCGCTATAGTTTTTTTGGGGATTTGAAAATCTTTGTCTAAAGCTAAAGTATATTGGGGGATTTGAAACTCGATGTCTA
>JAAUYI010107151.1_pt1 | contig 10127 bp, 10 predicted proteins | sample 7278041 | NCBI WGS metagenome assembly JAAUYI01 (sample SAMN14350216, study PRJNA611818) | marine sediment metagenome | isolation source: surface marine sediment (0.6m) | place: French Polynesia: Moorea | collected 2018-08
GCACATACTCCCCCACTCCTTCCCTCCTTCCACCAGGTCTGTTATAAAAAGATCATACTCCGTACCCCGAACCCCCAACTCCCAACTCCCAACTCCTAACTCCTTCCCTCCGGGCGGGGAAACCCCGCCCCTACTCCTTCACTCCTACTCTGCTCCAAGCCGCTACCGCGTCTACACTCCTTCACTCCGAACTCCCTATTTTCAAGTTAACCCCACTCTGCGAGAAGCCGCGCTTCGCGCGTCTACATGAACGTTTGTACACAACCTGCAGATGAAAATACCTCAACTGCGGCTCCTACACCTAAGCTGTCAACTAACAACTAACAACTAATAACTAACAACCATTTTCAAGCTAGACATGGTTTAAGAGGAGAATATTAACATGGCTGATGAACGTCGTTCTCTACTAAAAGCATCGGACATTGATTCCATCAATGAGATTGAGTTTCACCACCCCCTCAATCCTAATTCAGAGGTGTACTTGCGCTCCCTTGGGGATGCTGTCGGTTTTCAGCGTATTGCTGTTACCATCGCTCGCATCCCACCAGGAAAGGAATCTTTCATTTTTCATGCTCATCATAACGAAGAGGAATGGATTTATATACTCTCTGGGCGTGGTGTCGCAGAGATTGGCGATATGGAATATGAAGTTGAACCAGGGGACTTTATGGGGTTTGGACTACCTCAGGAAGCACATCATCTTCGCAATCCATTTGATGAAGAGCTTGTCTATCTTGTGGGTGGAGAAAAAGTTAATTTCGATATCGGTGTTTTCCCTCGGTTGGGTAAACGAGGAATCCGAGATGGTGATTCAGCTTATATTGTGGATGATTCATCCCTTCAGGATTTTTGGCAAAGCAAAGAGTCGAAAGATGCTACCTAGGAACCACTAAAGATTGCAATTATCTCGCTTTTTTACGAATGACTAATCCAATCTCTCTGTGCTGTCCAATGCCTATCTGAATTTTGATATATTTTGACCCCTTCTAATCCCGCTTGGGTAATTAATTCTTCCACTTCTTCCAGGGTGAATGCGGCGTGGAGAGAATCACGAAATAATTTTTTCTGATGCTCATCGTATTCTGTACCAATACTGTCAACCAAAGTATTTACTGCTTCCTCATCAATAGGACGAAATAAGTCCCTAAGAAAGATACCACCGTTGGGTTTTAACACTCGTTTGAGCTCTTGAAAAAAAGGTAAGGGATTTGGTAAATGGTGAATGAGACTATTGGAAATAACCATATCAAACTGCCCATCCCTATAGGGTAGATGTTTGGCATCAACTAATTCCAGACGAATTTGGTTTTGCAGCCTAGCCTTTTCAATGTGTTTAGCAGCAACTTGCAACATACTTTCAGCCATATCAATGGCAGTAATTTGGTATTTTGGTTGCATTTGACACATTAAAACTGGAATTTGAGCAGTACCAGTACCAGCATCTAAAATTATAGGGGATTCTAATGGACAAAGAGCGATCGCATCTTTAGCAAAAGCGGTATTAATTTCAATCAAGTCCATTGCATCATATGCAATAGCTTCCTCCATACTATCCATTACTTCTGGTTCTAGTAATCTTTCCATTGGCGTGTTTATTTACCCATCTAGTATATTTTCCCATCTTCCTGACATCAATTGGTGGGGAAGTTAAACCCCCCATCATTAACAAACTAATTAATTAAAGTAAACTCCCGTTGCTTTGGTGTGAATACTAAATTTTGGATTCGCTCCCCTTGAATTACTGTAGCTAGACAACGGGCTGTAGATACATTAGGTGCAAATAAACCATAATTAATTTTAAGTCCCCCAACTGGCTGCAACCAAGTGTAAGTTAGTTGCAAATTGGTATGGGTATTAGTGTTAGTTTGGATATTTGCTGGTAGATTTTGGGATGATGCAACCTTTAGTACTCCTTTTTGTCCTTTACTATTTGTGAGGCGGACTTTTTTTCCTAAAAATTGTTCGAGTTCAGTTTTATGGTTTATAGTTTCTGCCTGGGAAAGTTGTCCATCTTGGTTATCATCACTAAAAGCTACTAAACTAGTAGGAAAAGTCAGTGTAATTGCGGTTTGCTTATCTCCTATGATAATTTCTGCAACCGACAAATCTGCCCAATGTGCAAAACTAGGGGTGCTAATACCAATTGATAGTATTAGTGATAGAAAGAAGAAAATTATACTTAGCCAGTACTTACGCCACAGATTTTTCATTGTCTAGTCCAAAATCTAAAATTTAAAATTTAAAATTCTCTAATCCCATTCCCAATGCAAGTCGCGCTTGTTTGTCGAAGGTGGGATCGACTTGCTGGGATAATTTTTGGTAAGTTAGAGCTTGCTGGTTATTACCTAATGCTTTTGCGATCGCACCTGCACGGTAAAATATAGCAGCATCTTTAGTACCTAGTTTTAAAGCCTCTTGGATGGCTTGTTGAGCTGACTCCATGCGTCCAGATTCGTATAATGCCCAAGCAAGGGTATCTAGGGTTTGAGCATCCCGACGAATTTTGATTTCTGCTTGCATTAAAGATAAGGCTTCAGCAGTATCTTGGGGATTATTCTTTTCCAATAACAACCAAGCTAACTCCCGTCGATGCCCAAAGGAACCGTTATCATGTCCCGTAGCATTCTCTTGTCTGAGTAAGGTTTCGGCTTGAGCTAATAATTTTACCGCTTGTTGTTGTTCCCCTTGCAATTGTTTGAGTTTGGCTTTACCCCGCAAAACAGTATGATCGTAAGTCGTGGATGATTTCTGGGAGTTTGGTAAGACTTGAGCATATAGACTCTCTGCTGCTTGATAATCTCCCTGTCTGGTTTTTAGTTCTGCCAAGTGTAATAGTGCTAGGGGATACCTTGGTATAATACGTAAGGATTCTTGGTATAATTTTTCTGCTAGTTGTAGTTGACCTCGTTTGTAGTAAAACTGACCAAGCATTACCCGTGTATATGCAGAGCTACCCTTTTCTCCGGCTTCTTCCGCAGCTAGGGCGAATTTAAAAGTATCAATTGCTGCTTGCTCTTGCCCTTGTGCTGTGAGAACTAAAGCTTGTAAGGTTAAGTTGCCTTGGGTGGGAATTTTGTTGACAAGTTTATCAGTAGCGGTTTTTGCCTGTTGTAATTTACCCATTGCTAAGTTGGATGTTGCTAAGATAGCGAGGGCATTTTCGTCACTGGGCTTAATTTTTAAGACTTGCTGGGATAAGTCTATGGCTTGCTGAAAATCATGTCTGGCTTGGGCGACACGCGCTAAAACTATTACCGCACCTTGATTATTAAAGGGGAGATTAGAGAGAGAACGTTTAGCTGCTTGTTCTGCTAGCAAATACCAATCACTTTCTCCAGTCGCCTTTGCCATTTTCAGATAATTTTGGGCTAGGAAAGTTAAGTTTAAGCCACTTTGAGGATTTTGGCGGACTTTTTGTTGGTAAAAGCTGATTTCTTTTTGGATAATAGCTCGACGATTGTTTGTTCCTGGTGAGGAACGAGAAAGGGAGTAACGATAAGGTGCTGGAAGTCGGGAAGATTGGGATTGAAGAAAATATGAGATTGTTAATGCTGTGGTAATTGCGATGGAAGTTGTAATTACAAGTACAGCTTTTGTTCGAGATATGTTGAGTTTTTGTGTATCAATTGCCTTAATCATCACCGTTATTTCCTTGACTTGATTTTTTAACTTGCTACCCTCGAAGTTAGAAGGAGTGGGGGAGTGGGGGAGTGGGGGAGTGAAGGAGTGAAGGAGTGAAAGAGGGAAAGAAGGGGACAAATTTTTTCTCATCATCCCATCAGCCATCAACCATCAACCATCAACTAACAACTAACAACTAACAACTATCAACTCCCCCACTCCTCTAATTAGGTAGTGCTAAGTAAGGAAATTGTGGTTCTAAGGGTTTATGACCCTGGGCTGGGTTATCGGGAGTACCTTCATAGGAAACATTATCGGTGGTAACTGCACCGTTAGTAAGTACACTTAAAGTTGTATCAATTACATCATCTTTCAGTAAACGTCCGGTAATGGGACTACCTTTAGCATTGAGGGCTTTACCATATCCACTTTCTTGGGTGGTGTCAATTCGCATCACATCGGGGAGGAACGCGCCTAGAAGTGCATTAGCCCTTGCATCATCATTTCCCAGAGCGAGGAGGGTTCTTTTTGCTTCTGCTCCCACAGGTGCTGCTGCACGACTTAAGTCCGCAGAAGGAGGAATACTATTAAAAGCATTCAGAAAATCGTTAGTTACAATTAAGCCTTCATTAATACCTGGTCGTGCGAGACGTTCAACCTGTTGAAATCGGCGAGTACGATGGTTTTTGAAGGAAATAGTTTCCCAAACATCGAAGGTTGTCGCTTTAGTATGTCCTTGTAATAAAGAGCGAGGGACTCTGACAACGATAGTATTGACATTGTATCCTTTGGCAAAGTCAAGGGCTTGGTCGGGAGAACGAAAACCAACTTGTGGTCCTATGCCTAAAGCACCTGCTCGAACCCGGAAGAATTGTTCCACATCGAAAAAGAAGGGGTCTTCCCGCAGTCCTGCGAATGCGGTAATTCTCGAATTACCTAAATTTAATTCATTAATATTGGGGTTATTTTCTGCACTTAAAGGGGTAGTCGTACCTATATCAGAACCAATTCTTCTACCATTAGCGATCGCAGTTAGTCTGAATTGCTGTTCCCCTTGACTATTGGGGCGGCTAAATTTAAATCTTAGAGTTATATCTTCTTTACCTGTGGGAGTTGCATCTTTATTGGCAACCCGGCTAATTTTGAACTCATACAAGGCATTACTACTAAAATAATATTGTTGACGTGCCAGCGATCGCGGATTGGTATTCATGACGAATATCAAGTCATCTCCATTAGCACTGGGATTTTGGTCTTTTTCCCGAAACACATATAAATCTGTTAGATTGAGGTTGCGACCTTTGATATCCACCTCACCATCATCATGATCGGAAGCATTAACATAGATGGGGATGACTGTGGCTGTACCCACAGCTAAACCCAAGGCTAGTACACTGGCTCCGATAATTTTTTTCAGATCCATGTTCTTTAAATTCCAAGAATGCCAGAATTTGGGAGATGTATGTGTTGTGTGTGTCATGTTGGTATTTACTCAAATTTCAATTGAATGAGACAGAAAATCTATCAGGGGTAACAGATCCCCGACTTCTCCAACTCGACTTTAGCCAATTTGGATTTCTGAGACTCATTGTCTCCAATAGCGTAAGCTGTGCGGATCAGAGCTATTTAGGGGTGAAATCCCCAAACCCTTTGAAGTCAATAATTTTGATGAAAACCGGAGTACCCAAAATCCGTAATCCGGTTTTATTCCCTGACAATTCCGTGAAAACCTAATGCTGCTGAAGTCTAGTAAACGTGTAAATGGCTAAAGTCGAATCCAAGAAGTCGGGGATCTAAAACATCAGCGACTTATCAAAGAACTCATGACCTGCAAAATAGCCTTTCAATAGAGGTATACGTCGATGTTTTGAATTTGGATCTCTAGATGGAAAAATTTTTTTATTGCCCTCGCAAATGCTATGGTGAGCAATATATAAAAGTGATAGTATAAATTTCCGGCTTTGCCACATCCCAGCACTAAATGACCGCACAATCAAATATTGATGAAATAGCCCTTGTTACCAAAATCGCTCAACAAGACCAAACAGCTCTCGCTGAACTTTACGATCGCTATGCCCGTATATTATATGCTGTCGCTTTTAAAATTTTAGGTACACAAGAAGAAACAGAAGAAGCAGTGCTGGATGTTTTTCAGCAGGTGTGGCGAACCGCAGGGCGTTACAATCCGCAAAAAGCCCGAGTTGATGCTTGGCTATTTATGCAAATTCGCAGTCGCGCTTTGGATAGATTGAGAGTTAAACAACGCATGGCGCAGAAAAATACAGTATCTTTAGATGCTGTAAATATAGACACCCAAGCCCCAACTAAAAATCCTGAGGAAAATGTAGTGGTAATGGAGCGCCGTAGGTTGATAGTTACGGCTATGCAACAATTACCGCCAGAACAGCGACAAGTAATTGAATTGGCCTATTTTAAAGGATTTACCCATAACGAAATTTCCACTCAAACAGGTGTAGCTATAGGAACCATTAAAACTCGAATTCGTTTAGCATTGAACAAACTTCGGGGTGCCCTCAGTCATTTTGATTGTGATGATTTAGCATAGATTTATTAAGAAAAGTAAAAAAATGAAACCTGAAAATTTTTCCGAATTAGCAGCTTTGTATGCTCTCGATATCCTCGATGAGCCAGATTGTCATTTAGTTGAACAAGCGGTATTAAATTCCCCAGAATTAAAAATAGAATTAGTAGAATTGCGTAATGCTGCCGGTGCGATCGCTTATAGTGTTCCTGATGTGACTATGGCTGTGGATCTCAAACAGCGTTTATTCCAACGTATTAACAGCGAACCCTCCATTGAAGCCTTAAAAGAACAAGCAACTCAAGTAACTTGGAAACCTTATTCCATTGCTGGGGTGATGCGAGGTATCCTCAACGTGGATGAAGAAAAGGGGGAAATTAGTTGTTTTTTACGTTGTGCAGCTAATGTGCGTTTTCCCCAACATGGACATATGGGTAATGAGGAAATAGTAGTACTAGAAGGGGATTTAACCATTGATGGGAAATTGTATACAACAGGCGATCGCATTTACTCCTTTTCCAGTACCATACATCAACCAGAAACCCAAGAGGGATGTTTAGTATTTCTCAAAACTTCCATTAATAACATGGCACTTGGGTAAACAATATGCCATTTCTTGAGGTTTAGGAGAAGAAAACACTACAATAAACGGTGTTGCATAAATGCAGGATGATTTATCTCACGCAGAGTCGCAGAGACGCAGAGAGAATAAGGAGTTGAGAATTTCCATACCTTCAATTTCATCCTATTATTCAGCAACGTCCAATAAACTTCGTAAAACTTGGGAGAAATTTCATGGAAGCGACGAAGGTACTTCCCTCTAAGTCCTTCAAAAAACTAGAAGAAAGACTGCGTAGTTTGGTAGGAAGGGCAATCCGCGATTACAATATGATTGAAGATGGCGATCGCGTCATGGTTTGTCTTTCAGGTGGTAAAGATTCTTACACCATGCTCGATATGTTATTGAGCTTACAACGTCGCGCTCCCATCAACTTTGATATCTTAGCAGTTAATTTAGACCAAAAACAGCCAGATTTCCCCGAAAAAGTGCTACCGGAGTATTTAGAATCCCTGGGAGTTGCTTACCGGATAGTAGAGGAAGATACTTACAGCATTGTCAAAAATGTTATTCCGGAAGGGAAAACCATGTGTGGTTTATGCTCCCGTTTGCGCCGTGGTATTCTCTATCGGGTGGCCAAAGAAGAAGGTGCAACTAAAATAGCTTTAGGTCATCACCGGGATGATATGGTAGAAACCCTATTTTTAAATATGTTTCATGGCGGTAAACTCAAAGCCATGCCTCCCAAGTTATTGAATGATGATGAACAGCATATAGTCATTCGACCCTTGGCTTATTGTCCCGAACATGACATCCAGCGTTATGCAGATATGAGAAAATTCCCCATCATTCCTTGCAATCTCTGTGGCTCTCAGGAGAATTTACAACGGGCACAGATTAAACAAATGTTGCAAGGGTGGGAAAAGGAATCTCCTGGTAGAATTGACAGTTTGTTTCGTAGCTTACAAAATGTCACCCCCTCCCACCTTGCTGATGCTCAGCTGTTTGATTTTGCCAACTTGGGGAAAGGGTGATGAGTTGTTAGTTGTTAGTTGTTAGTTGTTAGTTGATAGTTGTTAGTTGTTAGTTGTTAGTTGATAGTTGTTAGTTGTTAGTTGATAGTTGATAGCAGGACTTACGCACAAGCTACGTATTTACGTCATTACGAAAAGCCTACGGCATAGCTGAGTCCTAACTCCTACGGAGACGCTGCGCGAACGGAGACGCTGCGCGAACGCTTACGGAGTGAAGTAATAGCAAAGCCTTATTTTTCGTCACGAGTGCGTAAATCCTAGTTAGTTGATAGTTGATAATTGATGGAGGGAAGGAGTGAGAGAGGATTAAATTTATCTTCTTTGGTAATCCCAACCATCAACCACCAACCACCAACCAACAACCAACAACCAACAACCAACAACCATCAACCATCAACAGCATACTCCTGCAAAACTTCCAGGGGAATATATTTCAAAGCAGCCTCATGGGTAGCAGACAAAACCACGGGTGGTGCCATACCATCTTGCCATGCTTCATGCCATCGAGAAGCGCACAAACACCATTTATCCCCAGGTTTTAAGCCAGGAAAGTCATACATGGGAACTGGGGTGCTTAAATCATTACCTTGAGACTTAGTATATGCGAGAAACTCTTGGGTAACTTGGGCGCAAACTACGTGATTACCCATATCTTGAGGTCCCGTTTCACAACAGCCATTGCGATAAAAACCCGTCATGGGTGATGTACAGCAGACTCCTAGCTTTTCTCCCAAGACATTTTTGGTATCTGTAATCATAATTTTATCCCCTGGAATGTGATTCTAGATTGCGATCGCATTCTATAATTAACTCACGAGCGATCGCACAATTCAATTTTTTTCTCTGGTAAGTCTAAACCTACCTTAATGGTTAATCTGTACTATCTATTAATCAATGACTGTAGATTAACCGGAATATTGCAAGTATCCTTTGTAGTCTGATGATGATATGGGTAAAATTATGCATAGCTGCATACATCCATATAGCCTTTAATTGATTGCACAAAAGAGATATTGTTAATTGCTATGAAATCTGTTACATCTATCTTTCCCGCACAAAAATCTAACTCTAACGGTTCAAAACCATTTTTGAGCAAACAGAGTATTGCTAAGGCAGCAATGCCGATTTTCTTGGGTTTATTATTACTAACTACTACAGCTTGTGGTGGTCAGGATTCGAGAATTACTAAATTAGAATCTGAGAAAAATGTAACTGAATTAGTATCTTTACTCCAAAAGCAAGATTCTCTATCCGCACAGGCTGCTGAAGCACTGGGTAATATTGGAGATAAACAAGCTGTACAACCATTAATTACAGCCCTCAGCAGTGAGGATAAAGCTATTCGTGAAAATGCTGCTACAGCTTTAGGAAAAATTAAAGATACCCGTGCAGTACAACCATTACTTAAAGCTTTAAAAGACAAAGTACCTAAAGTTAGAAATGCAGCCCAAACCGCATTGGCAGAAATTGCTAAAACCGATTCCAAGGTACTACAATCTTTAATGCCGGGATTGAAACAAATTAATCTTCCTTTGAGGGGAGTATTTGCCAAAATTGGTACTCCGGCTGTAAATCCATTAATCAATGCACTCAAAGATAGTAACCCTGTAATGCGTTTAAATGCTGCTGCTATCTTAGGAAATATTGGCGATCGCAAAGCAATTGAACCCCTCAAACAAAATTTAACTGATTGGTATTCCAACAAGTTTGTAGGACAAGCTTTAACAAAACTAAATTGGGAACCACAATCAGATGAGGATACAATTCATTTATTAGTTGCCCAGAAAAAAGGTGAGGAATTAAGACAAAATTGGGACAAAACCAAAAAAGTTTTACTCCAAGATATTCAGTCCAAAAATTATCGTCAAATTCAAAATGGTCTCTATGCATTTATTAATATTGGCGACAAAGATATTGTCAATGAACTAGTGAAAATTCTCGATACCAAAGGAAATAAAACTATGGCATTGGCTTATCTCAATAGCCGTGAAGAGAACTTAGAAAATGCAGCGAGAAAATGGGCAAAACAACGTGGTTTTAGAATTGTCAAAGCGAAGAAAAGCCAAACTGTACAACCAGTAAAATGGGGTTCTTGGTAAGCTGAGTCATTTCAGTTATCAGCTAACAGAAAAACACGTAGGGTGTCCTGCCGCGCAGCGTAACGCACCCTTGTATATTAAGAGAAGTAAACCTCATTCATCTTAAGAACTGGAGTTTTCCGTTCGAGGGTAAGCTGCGGGAGCGTTTAACTTATATATTGATCGAAGTCAGAAGTTTGAAGTCAGGAGGTTTGAGCGTCCTGTTCTGAAAACTTCTGACTATAGGGGTCAAAAACCCCATCCCCTATGGGTTGGGTAAAAAACTAGAAAAA